>JAEEGK010001390.1_pt1 | contig 60754 bp, 51 predicted proteins | sample 8958771 | NCBI WGS metagenome assembly JAEEGK01 (sample SAMN16246547, study PRJNA631951) | gut metagenome | biome: gut microbiome; feature: rumen; material: SC-attached | host: Bos | place: Iran: Karaj | collected 2018-10 | reverse complement strand
GTTCATTACGATAGCCTGCATGCCGTTCTCAAACTCCAGAAGTTCGCCGGCTTCAGCATTGTTCAGACCGAAGATGCGGACAATGCCGTCACCCACCTGCAATACCAGACCTACTTCGGCTTCGCTGCCCAGTGTGTCTTCTTTTTCTATCTCAGCTAACTGCTGACGCAGCATAGCCGTTACTTCGCTTACCTTTATTTGTTCCATAATGATTTTCTGATGTTTTGCAATCTGGTACGATAACTGAAGTCGTACAGCCTGTCGTCAACGACTACCCAAAAACCGCCTAAAAGGTCTGGCCTGACTCTAGTTTCCAGTTCTACTTCTCTGCCTGTTATTGTGTGTATCTTTTCGATTACCTTCTGTTGGAGCGACTTGTCTATTTCGGTTGCTGTAGCAAATATCACATGATCTATGTTGTGGTATTCACGGTACAAGTATTTATACACGAAGATGATAAATCGCATGAGGTAAATACGCTCATGTTTCAATACCAGCCATAGAAAACGCTGATACAAATCTATAGATATTGCCTCTGGGGTGTCTGCCTCATTTGCTTTCTTGCTTTGTTTCAGGATTTTGGTTACATCCTTGGAAGGAGCATTCAGATTGTCGATAAGGACTTTCAAAGTAGATTCGTTAGGTTTCAGTCCGCTAGCTGTAAGCAGAAGCTTGAATTTGTGTTCTGTCTTAGTTCGCGGATTCATAAAGACTCTCGGTGCTTCTGGCACTGTACTCATGTTGTCGTATAGCGCACCCAGATAGTCGTAGATGTATTTATCTACTGACTTACTTCGAGCTTCCTCAAAAAGAGCCCTGCTATAACGTATCGCTATACTTCCAAAATTCATAATTCTTTAAGTATTCGTTCTATGGCTGCTTGCTGTTCTTCACGATCCTGCATCTTAGTCCGCAATACCTGCTCTGCAATCTGCAGTGCAAGACCAGCCACTTCATCATGTACGTCTTTCAGTGCCTCTGTCTTGGCTGCCTCAATACTTTTGGCAGCCTCTTCTGCTATGCGATGGGCTTCGCTTTCGGCTTGTTCCTTGGCGGCAGCGACAATCTTCTGTTTCTCAGCCATTGCTTCTGAGATTATGTCCTGCTGACGCGAACGGGCATTCTGCAACAAAGCCTCGCCCTCAGCCTGAATGCTTTCCAACTTTTCGTTGGCTTGCTTTGCTGAGAGCAACGACTGTGCTATAAATTCCTGTCTGTCCTTCAGTGCCTTTACTATTACTGGGAATCCGAATTTCGCCAGTAAGAAGAAAACCACACCGAACGAGAGCACCATCCAAAATAGCAACCCCGGATCTGGTGTTAGTAATCCCATTGCCGAATCAGAAGAACAGAGTTAACAGACAAACAACAATGGCGAACAGTGCGACACCTTCAACGAAGGCTGCTGTCAGAATCATTGATGTACGGATATCGCCTGCTGCACTTGGCTGACGCGCAATGCTTTCAACAGATGACTTACCGATGTTACCAATACCAAATGCAGCTCCGATAACTGCGATGGCAGCACCTATAGCTGCTCCAAACTTTGCGAGGCCTGCGCCTGCTGCTGCTTCTAAAATCATAGTTGTATAGTTTTTAAAGTTATGTATTGTTTCCTATTTCTTTTACTCTTCATGTTGCGCCAGTCCTATGAAGTTGGCTGTCAGGATAGTGAACACATATGCCTGAATGAATGCCACTAGTAGTTCAAGGCAGTTCATGAATATGCAGAATGCTACGCTGACAATTGTCATCGGTGCTCCTACTGAAGGACCTACCTGCCAAGTGATAAACACGATGCTGGTTAGTGAGAGTATTATGATGTGTCCTGCCATTATGTTGGCAAAGAGTCGGACAGTCAGTGAAAATGGTTTTGTAAATACTCCGATAAATTCGATAGTCGGCATCAGCGGAATTGCCTTAAGAGCCAATGGAACGTTTGGCCAGAATATGCTCTTGTAGTATTCTTTCGGAGCAAAGGCGTTGATTGCTATGAATGCTGTGATAGCACAAGTGAGAGTTACGGCTATGTTACCAGTCAGGTTTGCTCCACCTGGGAAGATTGGTATAAGTCCCAGTAAGTTACATGTAAGGATAAACATGAATACAGTGAACAGGTAAGGGGAGAATCGCTCATAACCGTGTCCGATGCTTGCCTCTGCCACTTGTTTGTCGATGAAATTCACCACCACCTCAATCATTCCGATAAAACCGCCTGGAGCTTTCTTGTATCCGTTTTTCTTGTACCAACGAGCTGAAAGTAGAATGACACTGCATAATATGATGCAAACGAAGAAAAGTTCCAATACGTTTTTGGTGATGGAGATGTCGAATGGACGAACTCCTGCTGCGTTTACTATCTTTCCGCTTTCTGCGTCAATATGGTAACCTTCATATTCCTCACCGCCTTCCAGCTTATCCGACATGAACACCTTCAGTCCACTTTCGTTGCTGTAAACGATGCAAGGGAGGTGTATTATGGCATCGCCTGCAATATGCCATTCGTAAGCATCGGAGAGGTGACCGAAAATGATTTCCTTCACATCCACCTTGCCTTCTCCCTGCTCTTCAGCCCATGTTTTCGATGAAATGGGTAAAAGCAGAAGGATTGCAACTGCAAATTTGATTATGAAATTTCTATTACCTCTCATTGTTCTTAGTTATTACAAATGTCTCTCCAGCCAGGTGTAGCAAGTAGAGTACTACAGCCGATACGGCAAATGCTCCTATGGCTTTCGATTCTGTATTGCTTATCAGCGAAATGCCTATTATGATATAAATAATGGTAATCAACAGTTTTACTCCCTTTGCCACCATATATTGTGTCATGAAGCGTTTGCCTTCAAGCGTGGGTTTGTTTATATGATTCTCAAATTTGTTCAGCAGGAATGAAATAGCCATTTCCATCAACCAGAATAGTGCGATGCTTACGATGAAACCATCTGTCCAGTATTCGGGTGTTATTTTCTTGCAGATAGCCCCACAAATAATCCCTATCACACTGATAATGGTGGCAATGAGTTGCAATTTTACTCGCATACTACTTCAATTTCATTGTTCCGAACTTTCATCACACCAGCTCCGCAGTCAATATTCTCCTTGTCGGTGATAATCTGACCTTCTTTTACTTCGGCAATCATAGGAGCATGGTTCTCGAGTACTTCCAGTAAACCGGTTGTCGAACGCAGCTGCACGCGGTTTACTTCACCGTCGTAGCTGATGCCTTGTGGTGTAATGACTTTCAGTTTCATGCTAATTGTTCCTTAAGTTTCTTGGCCTTGTCGAATACTTCTTCGATAGTACCTACATTGAGGAATGCCTGTTCCGGTAGATCATCGCAACCGCCGTCAAGAATCATCTTGAAGCCCTTTATCGTATCTTCTATAGCTACCATTACACCAGGCAAACCTGTAAACTGTTGTGCTACGGCAAATGGCTGACTCAAGAATCGCTGTACCTTACGTGCTCGTTGTACGGTCAGTTTATCTTCGTCTGAAAGTTCTTCCATTCCCAGAATGGCGATGATATCTTGCAATTCCTTCTGACGCTGAAGAATTTGTTTTACCCGTTGAGCTGTGTTGTAATGTTCTTCGCCTACTACGTTAGGGTCGAGTATTCGGCTGGTAGAATCCAATGGGTCAACAGCCGGATAAATACCTAATTCGGCAATCTTACGGTTGAGCACTGTTGTTGCATCCAAGTGTGAGAATGTAGTTGCCGGAGCTGGGTCTGTAAGGTCATCGGCAGGAACATATACTGCCTGTACAGATGTGATAGAACCATTCTTTGTAGATGTGATTCTCTCCTGCATCTGTCCCATCTCGCTGGCGAGGGTAGGCTGATAACCTACAGCTGAAGGCATACGTCCTAGGAGGGCTGAGACCTCACTACCTGCCTGCGTGAAGCGGAATATATTATCAATGAAGAGCAGGATGTCTTTCTTTTCGCCTGTAGCCTTACCTGAATCTCGGAACGACTCTGCAATGGTCAAACCGCTCAATGCCACACTGGCACGTGCGCCTGGTGGTTCGTTCATCTGTCCGAACACCAGTGATACCTGACTCTTCTTCAGTTCTTCCTTATCTATAAGGGAAAGGTCCCATTTGCCTTCCTTCATAGCTTCTTTGAATTTCTCTCCGTAGCGGATTACACCACTTTCTATCATCTCGCGCAAAAGGTCATTTCCTTCACGTGTACGTTCGCCTACACCAGTAAATACTGAGAAACCATTTCCACGTTTCGCTACGTTATTGATGAGTTCTTGGATGAGCACGGTTTTACCTACACCGGCACCACCGAAAAGTCCGATTTTACCGCCTTTTGCATATGGCTCTATAAGGTCGATTACCTTGATGCCTGTATAAAGAATTTCCTGTGCTGGAGAAAGTTCGTCAAATTTAGGTGCAGTACGATGAATAGGCAATGCTCCTTCTCGACTCATTGCTTCCATACCATCGATAGGGTCACCACTTACGTTCATCAGTCGTCCCTTCACCTGCTCGCCTATTGGCATAGTTATCGGTCGTCCCAAAGCCTGCACCTCCATACCGCGGTGCAGTCCATCGGTACTTTCCATAGCTACACAACGCACTGTGTTTTCGCCTAAGTGTTGTTGTACTTCAACGACTAATCGTATGTCATCAGGACGTTCTATAGTCAAGGCGTCATGAATTCGTGGCAATTTCTCAGCGGGGAAATAAACATCCACCACAGGACCGATAATCTGAGAAATGGTGCCTTTAATAGTTTCCATAGCATTTGAATTTATATTGCAAAAGTATAAAATTACTTCTATAACAACAAAAAAAAGAAAAAAAAAGTGATGACTATGTATATAAATGGTAGTTTTTATTGTGAAGATTATTATCTTTGCACTTGATTTAAGTTGTACTTCAAAAAGGTTCCAAATTTTAATTTTGTAAACAAGATTCACCATGATAGATTATGTAAGAGGCTCTGTTGCCGAACTGACTCCAACCACTGCTACAATCGAATGTGCAGGGGTTGGTTATCTTTGCAATATTTCTGTTAATACTTACTCTGCTTTACAGGGTAAGGCCGAGGGGAAACTATATGTATATGAGGCAATTCGCGAGGATGCCTGGGCGCTGTTCGGATTTGCTACTCAGGATGAACGGAACCTCTTCCTTTTGCTCATTAGTGTCAGTGGAGTTGGAGGTAACACAGCCCGTACAATGTTGAGTAGTTTTTCTGTTGCTGAACTAGCTACAGTAATTATGGAAGGGAATGAGCGTATGCTCAAGACTGTGAAGGGGTTAGGAACTAAAACGGCACAGCGTGTTATTGTGGAATTAAAGGATAAGGTGAGCACTCTTGCTCTGGGTGGCGGTTCGTCTTCTCCTACAGTAAATGATGATGTTGCAACTTTGAACAAAGAAGTATATAACGAAGCAGTCGATGCGATGCGGGCACTTGGATTCCCGCCTGCTCCAGTTAGCAAGGTCGTTCGTGCAATTATGAAAGAAGATCCTACTTTGCCTGTTGAAAAAGTCATCAAACAGGCTTTGAAAATGATGTAGTTTCACATCCGGAAGTTTAATAAAATCTGAGCAGATACAATAATTTCGGCTCGTGTACGTTTTTTATATTACGTGCGTACGAAGCTGAAAATATTATATGTGTTGCTCCTGAGTCTGAGCATTAGCACTATAGCCGGCAATCTGGCGAATAGTGCTTTTAGTGTGTATATGCCACCATATACTCCTGAAACTCCGTCGGATGCAACATCTGAACCGATATCCGAACCTATTCCGGAACCTGCTCCGGCACCTGCTCCTGAAGATACGGTAAAGGTAAAGAAAACAGACTATTTGCATGGAGAACATCCAGAGGAATTCAGCTTGGATTTGAACGATCCTGAAAACTTGAAACACGACGAGGGAGAGTATGTTGAGAAGACAAATCTTTATAGGGTTGGTACGAAGTTAGGCGATAATTATTTGAGTGCTCCTACTCTGATGACTCCTGAGGAATATCTGAAATGGACGGAACGAAAGTCGATGGATGCCTACTTCAAGATGCGCAATGACTCACTCGTGAAGACAAAAGGTAAGAGTAAGTTTGACTTTACCAACATGCATTTCGACCTTGGTCCTGCTGAGAAGATTTTCGGTCCTGGTGGTGTTCAGGTGAAGACTCAGGGTTCTGCTGAGATAAAGATGGGTTACAAGCGTACATTTACCGATAACCCTTCACTCTCAGAGAGAAACAGAAAGAATAGTATCTTCGATTTTGACGAGAAGATAAATGTGTCTCTTAACGCCTCAGTGGGTGATAAGATGAACTTCAACTTGAACTATAATACTGATGCTACATTCGACTTCGACAAACAAGCTCTCAAACTTGCTTTCGAGGGTAAGGAGGATGATATCGTAAAGAAGATAGAGGCGGGTAATGTAACCTTTCCTACAAATTCAAGTCTGATTCGTGGTGCTACATCTCTTTTCGGTATCCGAACAGACCTTCAGTTTGGAAGACTCAGTCTGCAGGCTGTAGTGAGTCAGAAAAAGTCGCAGTCGAAGAGTGTGAGCACGAAGGGCGGAACACAACTCACTCCGTTTGAAATCGAGGCTTATAACTATGATGAAAACCGCCATTTCTTCATGGGTAATTTCTTCCACGATCGTTACGACACTTGGTGTGCCACCTTACCTAACATCATGAGTGGAGTCACACTTAAACGCGTCGAGGTATGGATAACGAACACGAGCGGTGTTACTCAAAACACTCGCGATCTCGTGGCATTTGTCGATTTGGGTGAAAGCACCAATCTTGATAATACATACTGGACGGCTACTGGCAGCATGTTGCCATCGAACGGAGCCAACAACCTGTACTCAACGATGGTGAACGATAGCAATAATGTAAGGGCCCGATTTATAGATCAGACATCTACAGTGATGAGTGCTCTGAATGTCGATGGTTTCACTGTGCAGTTGGAGGGTAGTACCGACTACGAAAAGATTGAGAATGCTCGCCTTTTGAGCAGTTCTGAATACACTATCAACACCCACCTCGGTTATATCTCTTTGAAGAGTATGCTGCAGGCTAATCAGAGTTTGGCAATTGCCTACGAATACACCTATGGCGGTGCTACCTATCAGGTGGGAGAATTTTCTACCGACATCACCGATAACAACAAAGCTCTATTTGTAAAACTGCTGAAACCAGTCAACAATGCTCCGTCTTTGCGTAGTTGGGGATTCATGATGAAAAACGTATATTCTCTTAATGCCTTGAGTGTGCAGCGCGAGAAATTCAAACTCGATATAAAATACCTGAGCGACACTACTGGTGTCTATATGTCCTATTTGCCGGAAGGTTCATACAAAGACACTACATTGCTTCGTGTGATGAACCTCGACCGTTTGGACGACAACAACAAAACACACCCTAATGGTAAGTTCGACTTCCTTGAGGGATACACTATCAATCCTTCCACAGGTCGTGTTATTTTCCCCGTTGCCGAACCATTCGGTAAGTGGCTCAGAAAAAAACTGGAAGCTAAGTTCGGAAAAGATGTTGCCGATAAATACTGTTATGACGAGTTGTACGACAGTACCAAGATTAAGGCTAAGCAGATATCAGAAAAGAACAAATTCACTCTCACTGGTGAATACAAAGCTTCTTCGGGTTCGGAAATCGATCTCGGTAGCATGAATATTCCGCAGGGAAGTGTTACTGTGACGGCAGGTGGCGTAACTCTTACAGAAGGAACAGACTATACCGTTGATTACACCCTTGGAAAAGTTACTATCATTAACCAAAGCATCATCGATGCTGGTACGAATGTAAACGTAAGCATGGAGAGTCAGTCGGAATATGCTTCTATGCGAAAGACGATGCTCGGACTGAACTGGCAATACGAATTCTCCAAGAATCTCTCTATCGGCGGAACGTTGATGAGGCTTACCGAGAAACCTCTTACGTCAAAGGTTACAATGGGCAACGAACCGTTGAACAATACTTTGTGGGGTGTGAATGTGAACTGGAAACAGCAGTCGCAGTGGCTTACAAATCTTGTGGATAAAATTCCGCTTATCAATGTGAGCGCTCCGTCTAATATTTCGTTTACAGGCGAATTTGCCCAACTCATTGCAGGTAAATCGCGCGACACACAGGGCGGTGCTTCTTATCTCGACGACTTCGAACAGACAAAGAGCAATATCAGTGTGATACATCCTAAGGAATGGATGATCTCAAGTACTCCGCACGCCTTCTCAGAATCAGCCCTCTCAAATAGTGTTGAATATGGTAAGAATCGTGCTCACCTGGCTTGGTACCAGATAGACCCTCTGTTCACCCGTCGAAGCAGTTCACTCACTCCAGCCCATATCAAGACCGACCTCGACCAACTTTCAAACCATTATGTTCGTGAGGTTTATGTTCAGGAAATATACACCAACCGTCAGACTAACTACGGTGAGAGCAACACTCTTGACGTTTTGAATATGGCATACTATCCAAGTGAACGCGGACCTTACAACTTAGATACAGATGTAGACTACAACGGTAATCTGAACAATCCGGAACGTCGTTGGGGTGGTATGATGCGAAAATTGGATACAAGTGATTTCGAAACCAGCAACATTCAGTATATCGAATTCTGGATGCTCGACCCATTCATCTATACCAAGGATAGTGTCAATATTTCAGATTTCTGTGGTGACCTTTATTTCAACCTTGGTGAAGTCAGTGAAGATGTGTTGAAGGACGGAAAGAAAGCATATGAAAGTGGAAATCCTGTGGATGGCAACTCTGCATTCATGGAAACGGTATGGGGTAGGGTGCCAACAGCGAAAAGTGTTGTTTATTCATTCTCCAACGAAAGTGGTGCCCGTACTCAGCAGGATATAGGTCTTAATGGCTTGAACGACACAGACGAACGCACCTTCAGTACCTATGCCGACTATCTCAACACTATGCGTGGAAAGGTGTCGGAAGCAGCTTTTAATGCTATATGGAACGACCCTGCAGGTGACGACTACCACTACTTCCGCGGAAGTGATTATGACGATGCCCGCACTTCCATCCTCGACCGCTACAAACGAATCAACATGCTTGAAGGTAACTCACCTTACTCGAGTGGAACAGGCGAATCGTACTCTACCGCCTATAAGTCGAGTCCCGACTGCGAAGATGTGAATATGGACTATACTATGGACGAATATGAGAAGTATTACAGCTACCATGTAAACATCAATCCAAACGATCTCTCCGTCGGTTCTAATTATATTGTAGATAAACGCGAATATACAGCAAAACTCCGTAACGGTAGCACAAAGGATGCCAAGTGTACATGGTACCTCTTCCGTATTCCTATCGAGGAGGCAGACTCAACGATTGGTAGCATCAACGATATGTCGAGCATACGTTTCATGCGTATGTATATGACAAACTTCAAACGTCCTATAGTACTTCGTTTTGCAAGTCTCGACCTCGTTCGCGGTGAGTGGCGTCCGTACAAGAAAACTCTTTACACAGGCGACAAACCAAGCGACACTGGAACGATGAGTGTGGCTGCTGTAAACATTGAAGAGAACAACAGTAAGACTCCTGTAAACTATGTAATGCCTCCAGGCATCACACGTGTGGTTGACCCTGCACAGCCACAGCTTACCCAACAGAACGAACAGGCACTTTCCATTGTTGTGAATGGTTTGGCAAGTGGCGATGCAAGAGCTGTCTATAAGACTATGCATATCGACCTGAGAAAGTACAAACACCTGCAAATGTATGTTCATGCCAACGCACTGGAAGGTGAGGAAGACTTGCTTGCCGACAAGGAAATGAGCGTTTTCCTCCGTATTGGTTCCGATTACCAGAACAACTACTACGAATACGAAATTCCTGTCAACAAAACTCCGAAGGGTCGTTACGACACATATAGTGCTGCAGGCTGCGAGGCTGTATGGCCTGCCAGCAATATGCTCGACATCGATTTGAGCGTTCTTACCGACATCAAGCATCAGCGAAATCGCGAAAGAGCGCAGGGTAGGGCGTCTTATACAGAACTGTTCCAGATTTACGATGGTTCGAAACCGAACAACCGCATCAGCATCATGGGTAATCCGTCGCTTGGTGAAGTGAAAACTATGATGATTGGTGTCAGGAACAACAGCCGCAGTACGAAGAATATCGAAGTATGGGTAAACGAATTGCGCTTGCAAGACTATACCAACGAAGGCGGTTGGGCTGCACAGGGAAATATGAATGTGCAGTTGAGCGACTTGGGTTCTGTAAACCTGACTGGTCATGTTGAAACAGCAGGATTCGGTGGTATAGAAGAGAAGGTCAATCAGCGTCGCGACGATAACCTCTACGAGTGGAGTATAACCACTCAGTTGGAACTTGGAAAAATCTTCCCTGAGAAGTGGAAGATGCAGTTGCCATTCTACTATTCTTACAGTTGGCAGAAAATGTCGCCTAAGTACAATCCGTTTGATACCGATATCCTCCTCAAGGATGCCCTCGATGACCTTAGTTCAAAGGCGCAGAAGGACTCTCTGAAGAGTATGGCAGAGACAATTACGAAAAACAAAAACATCTCGCTCTCCAACTGGAAATCACAAGTGCGCAGTCGCAAACCGATGCCTTGGGACCCTACTAACTTCGCCATCAGTTATGCACATAGCCAGAAGTACATCACTGGTCGCACTACAGTCTATGAAAACGACGAAACATGGAAGTATGCCTTCAACTACTCCTATGCACCAAAGTATAATGCTCTCGAACCGTTCAAGAACCTGAAGGGCAAGTCGAAGTGGCTCGACATCGTCAAGGCTCAGAACCTGCAGTACCTGCCACAGAGTTTTCAGTTTAATACCGACATAAACCGTCACTACTACGAATACCAGGAACGCGATCTCGATGCAGGAGCAAGCAGTAAGTTGCCAGTTGTGTGGAGCGATCAGATACTGTGGAATCGTGAACTCTCCCTCCGTTGGGACATCTTCAAGAGTCTGAAGATGACCTGGACTTCTGCCACTCATGCTGAAATCGAAGAACCATATAGAGTAGTGAACAAAAACCTCTATCCCGACGACTATGCTGCTTGGAAAGACTCTGTGAAGCGGAGTTTCTGGTCACTGGGTCGTCCGCTCACCTACAACTCCACATTCAATGCCTCCTATGCAGTGCCGTTGAATAAGATTCCTATTGTCGATTACATGACAGCAAATGGTTCTTACACTTCCAGCTATGGATGGAAACGCGGTACAGAACTTGAGAATGGTAAGTCGCTCGGTAACATTGCTAATACACAGCGTACGATAAACCTCAATGGCGACATAAACTTCGAAAAACTCTACTCTAAGTGGAAGTTCCTCGACGAAGTGCAGAAGAAGTTCTCCGGTCAGGGCAAGAAACCAGCTCAGAACACCCGCAATCAGCGGAACTCCAAGAATACCAAGAGTGTTACCGTAGATGGAAACAACAAGCCTATTGGCGAAAGTGCCGATGGCAATGACTCGAAGAATGCTAAGAAGACGAAAGGCTTCAGTCAGGAAATTGTACTTACCGACTCCGTGCCACTTGAATTGAAACACGGTCAGAAGTCAAAACGTCTCATCGTTCGTGCTACTACTGAGAATGGTAAGACCTTCAAACTGAAGTATAAGAAGACTGATGAAAATACCATCCAGATAAAGCCGTTCAAGCATCCGGAAGAAAAGATACCTCTCGACTCCCTCGACTCTGCAAATTATGTTCCACAGCCTGAGTCTATGAAGTTGAAGGTGAATGTAGTTGCGAAGGAACCTCTCGAAAACCAGACTTGGTATAAGGTGGCTCAGGTGGTAGCTCGTGGACTTATGATGGTTCGCAAGGCAAGCATATCCTTCCGTAATACCTATGCTTTGACCCTCCCTGGTTTCAAGACTGAGGTGGGTGATGCCTTCGGACAGAAACGTACTGGTGGAGGTCTCTCGCCTGGTCTCGGATTTGCTTTCGGTATGGTGGGCGACGGCTATATCCAAAAAGCAGCAGATAAGGGTTGGCTGATGACCAACGACTCTTCCGTGACCACTCCAGCTACCATCAACAACATGACCGACCTGCAGGTTAAGGTAACCCTCGAACCAGTTCGCGACCTGAAGATAGACCTCAATGCCTCTCGCACCTTGAACCGTGCTAAGAGCATCCAGTTTATGTATAGTGGTATGCCACAGACACTCAGCGGCAGCTTTAACCAGACAACCATATCGCTCAAGACAGCATTCTCGAAGACGGGTTCCATCAGCAATAATTACTCATCGAAACCCTTCGAGACCTTCCTTGCCAACCTGCCAGTAATCCGTGAAAGAGTGCAGGCTCGCTACGCTAATTCAGTATATCCCGATGCAGCTGGTTCTTTGGCTGGCAAGAAATACGACCCCGCCAACGGAACTGTCAACCCATACTCAGCCGATGTAATGGTTCCGGCTTTCCTCGCAGCCTATTGCGGAGGCGATGCTACACGCAAAGCCCTCGACATCTTCCCGTCCCTCTGGAGTATGTTGCCAAACTGGACTCTGCGCTATAGCGGACTCATCAAACTCTCCTGGTTTGCCAACCACTTCAAGAGTTTCAACGTGAACCATGCCTACAAGAGCATCTACACCGTCGGAGCCTACAACTCCTACACCTCTTGGATGGAATACATGGGCGACCTCGGATTCATCAAAGACGTAACCACAGGCAACCCGATTCCTAATAGTATATATAATGTGTCAACGGTAAGTATCAACGAATCGTTCTCACCACTCATCGGTGTCGATATGACCTTCAACAGTGGTATTACAGCCAAGATGGAATACCGTAAAACTCGTACCCTCAACCTCTCCATGACATCAGTTGCCATTACCGAAAACTACTCCAACGACCTCGTCTTCGGTTTTGGTTATAAGATAAAAGACATAAGCCTCTTTGGAGCAAAACGCATTCAAGACCCAAGTTCGAAGAGCAAGAAAAAGAAAAACTCGAAGAACAAGAGCGATGATGCAAAAGACAATCAATCGTCTAAGCAGTCTAGCAGCAGCAAACGAGGAGCCGTGAGTCACGACCTCAACTTGCGCGTTGACTTCAGCTATCGTATGCAGAATGCCATCAACCGCAACATACAGACAGCACTCTCAACTGCTACCAGCGGAAACACAGCCTACAAACTCGCCATCAATGCCGACTACACCTTCAGCCGTCTGCTTACGATGACAGCCTTCTTCGACTGGCAACGTAACGTTCCGCTCGTTTCCCAGAGCTCATACCCAACCACCACCACCGACTTCGGACTCAGTATCCGATTCTCATTAACAAGGTAAGAGGTTTGAACGAAAGACGAAAAACGAAAACTTCGTACGAAAACCAAAACGAAAACGAAAACTCTTTAACCTTTAATCGTTAACCTTTAACCGTTACAACTCAATAACCCATAACCAATAACCGTTACAAACAATGTACGAAGAACTCATACGAGAAGACCTCCTATACTGCATGTTCTATGCAATGGTGACAGCAGTAAACCTTATCGCAGGCTGTTACCTCCTGTTCCGTCGTGCCAACGCATTCAACCCCGACATCACACCGCCGCTACACCTGCGTCGATGGGCGGCAGCCTTCCTTGCCTCTATGGGTATGAGCCATATATGGTATCTGCCTATGATGTATGTCACCAACGAAGAAGATGCCCGAACAACCCTGTTTGTAGGTGGACTACTCGACTTCATAACAGTCTTCCCGCTGGCAATAATCGTTATGCTCTCCATGCTTCAAGACCGCAGACGACAACTCTGGCCTGTTCCAGTGGCAATGCTGCCTATTATCCTACTGGTTGTATGGTGCCTTATCAGTCACGACGACACAATCATCCAATATGCCTACGGAATCGTATTAGTGTTTGGAATCAGCAGCCTTATCTATATGACAATAGCTCTCCGGCGCTATGGTCGCTGGTTACGCGACAACTACGCCGACTTGGAACACAAAGAACTGGGACGCAGTTTTGCAATCATGGCAGCCATATTTGCCATGTTAGGTTTTTACGTGTTTGGAATCAAGAGCATGACATACGAATACATCATTCAGGTATGCGGATTGATACTCGCCTTTTTCCTCGTATGGCGCGTAGAAACACTGAGCGACCTCAGCATCTCCCAGTCGCAGGACGACATCGAAGAAGAGATTATTGCGGAAGAAAGTATCAATGATGGCGGACTTCCCGACATTACCTACGACAACATCGGACTCCTGCTCCAACAGCACTGCATTGACACAAAACTATATCTGCAGCACGACTTGAGCCTTTCCCAACTCGCCAAGACCATCGGAACCAATCGTTCCTACCTCAGTCTCTATTTCTCCCATAAAGGCATGACCTACAATGCATATATCAACGACTTACGCATCAACCACTTTATTGACCTCTTCCGCAAAGCCGTTTCCTCCCGTCATCTTGTCACAGCTCAGCAACTCGCCCACAAAAGCGGCTACAAGAGTTACAGCACCTTCAGTCTTGCCTTCAAACAGCGCATGGGCGTAGCCGTCACCACCTGGATGCGTGACAATGGTAAGTAATCCCCTGTGACAATTGTGACAAATGACAGTCATTTTTTACGCTATCAGGATTTTCCAGAGGGGAACACCCACTCCTGATAGTTACTACTAATAACTATTATTAATAACTACTGATAATCAATATTAGTAATAAATATTGTTGTATATATATGCTTATATATATGTTTATGTATATATACTTATAATTATATAAGAAAGAAATTTGATAATAATAATAACGAAAACCTTAACGATAACTAAACATCAACTTTAAGCTCAAAAAGCCGAGTGTAAAAAATATTTGTCACAATTGTCACAATTGTCACAAAACAGACCGATTTTTTTTCGTGTGCACAGGAAATCTTTCTCGTGCGCACACCAGTAAAACTGCTTCGTGGCTTCTCGATTATTTGTCCATTTGAAATTGCACACTATGATGATTTTGATTTCTTAGATTAGTGCCTTTTTTCCTGTTCATTAATGAATTCGATCCAAATCATTAATGAATACGATGAAATTCATTAATGAACGGTTTTTGAGGTGCCGAATTGAAAAATTGCACAGTTGCGTGTATAATGCTTATGGGCTATATGTATTGATTCTGCTATTTACTTTTAAAATTTACAGAAAAAGTTTCAAAATATACAATTTTTCGATTAGTTGGGGCGCTGGCTTGGGATTGTAGTTTTTTGTCATTACCTTTGGCAAAATTGATAACCTTTAACCTTTTTTTGAACCAATAAAATAACATTAATACTATGGATTTAAATGAAATCAGAGAGGCGCTGCATGCTATGTATGGCGGTGAGAACAAGCAAATTACTGATGGTAATTATGACAAGTCGTTGGCTGTAAAGTGTGTTAATGGTACTTTCGTGGGTACGAGAAAGGATGATGTCACCGTTTTCCGAGGAATTCCTTATGTGGGTAAACAACCCGTGGGCGACCTGCGCTGGAAGGCTCCAGTGGATGCCGTGCCAAACGACGGTGTGTTCGAGGCATTCTATAATGCTAAGAGTGCCTATGGCAATGTGACGTTTGAAGTAGGTTCTATGTACTATCTGGACGAGAACTGCTTGTACCTCAATGTGTTCAAGTCGGACATGGTGACTAATCAGAAGAAACCGGTCATGGTGTGGATTCATGGTGGTGCTTTCGAATCAGGAGGTACTGTAGATCCGATGTTCGACTGTGTTAATTTCATAAAAGAAAATCCCGATGTAATCGTCGTAACTATAGCTTACAGACTCGGTGTAATGGGTTTCCTGCATCTGTCGCATTTGCCCGATGGAAAGGACTATCCTGACTCACAGAACTTAGGTCTGTTGGATCAGAAGATGGCACTGAAGTGGGTGCATGAGAATATAGCAGCCTTCGGCGGCGATCCTGACAATGTGACCCTCTTCGGTGAATCAGCAGGTGCAGCAAGTTGTACTCTGCAGCCGCTAGTGCCCGGCTCACAGCAGTATTTCAAGCGTCTCATTGCAGAGAGCGGTTCCGTGAACCAGGCGAGAACACCGGAAGAAGGTATTGAGTGTACCAACAAACTGATGGAAGCACTTGGCTGCAAGACTGTTGCAGACCTACTGAAGGTTGATGGCGACAAACTCTTGGAAGTAGCTACAGCTGTGAACTTCGTACATCAGGTGCCCGAAAGAGATGGTAGGATTCTGCCTACAGATACCTTTGAGGCATATGCCAACGGAGCTGCTAAGGATTTGGAGATTCTGGTAGGTTGCAACAAGGATGAGATGAACTTCTTCGTATCCAGCTTCGGAAAGGAAGGCTGGGATAATTGGATCGCCAAACGCAAGCAAGAGAAGTTTGCCCAGTTGGCACCTGAAGACAAAGTGCTTGCCGAGAGTTATATGAAAGATGTGAAGGGTGACTACTTCCAACCGGACAGCAGTCTTTTCAGTCAAGTATGGTTTAATGCAGCAATCATCAAACTGTCTGAGTGTCAAACCAAAGCAGGCGGCAAGGCATATACCTATTACTTTACTCCGGAGTCACCAGATCCTATCATGAAGTGCGGACATGCTATTGAGCTTGCAGTAGTATTCAATCATCCTGAGATGACTGCTGACACAGGAAGAGCATTCGACGAAACTTTCTGCAAGACTATGCGCAAGATGTGGGTGCAGTTTGCAAAAACTGGCAATCCATCGCTCACTGCAGCTGAATCTCCCGATGGAAAGGCAAAAAATTGGCCGCTCTATGACCTGAAGGATAAGATGGTGATGGTTCTCGATGAATTCGACATCCATCCTGCGAAGGAAGCAGATGTAAAGATTGTGGATTGGGAGAGAACCTATCCTCTGACAAAGTATTATATGCTTTGAAAATTGAAAGTTGAAAAATTGATAATGAACCTTAATAATAATATGAAACAGACAGTTATTCTCGGCAACATCATAACAGTTGATGAAAAAAGACCTTTTGCCAAGGCGGCAGTAGTAAAGAATGGTGTATTTTCATACATAGGTAGTGCAGAGGTGGCAAAGAAACTTGCCGGTGCTGACGCCAAGATTCTGGACTATGGTGACAACTACATCTATCCCGGTTTCATCGAGTCACACTGTCACGGCAGCTTTGCCGGAGAACGTGCTATCGGACAGGCGAACCTGATGGCGGCAGGCCTCACAAATTACCCGAAATATCGCGAGATTATCAAGGAGTTTATTGAGAAGAATCCGCAGCGTGAATTCTATGTTGCTGCCGGTTGGGTTGAAAATGAAGAATACGTTGACAAGTCTTTTTTGGACGAGATTTGTTCTGACAAACCGGTCTTCATGCAGACAGGCGGCGGACACTCTATGCTTCTCAATACAAAGGCGTTGGAATGGGCAGGCGTTGACGCTGAGTATGCCAAGAAATGGGGTTACGACCTGGTTCACGTAGATAAGAATGGTGAACCTGACGGCTATATCTGCGAAGGTCCTTTGTTCGAAATCGTACCGAAGTTGCCTACTACAGTGAGAGACGTCAAGGATTATCTGCTTGCATGGCAGGAGATTGCGTTCAGCAAAGGTTATACAACCGTTGGTGATGCTGGTGCGGATGTTATACATCGCATTGCTCCTAAGGCATACTATGAGCTTCAGGAAGAAGGCAAGCTGAAGTTGCGCACCTATGCATGGATGTATGTGACAGATAATTCCGATGCAAAGACAGAGATTTCCCGCATTGCTGCTCTGCGTGCTGAGATGAGTGGTGAGTATTTCCATATCGTCGGTGCCAAGGCATTCCTCGACGGTGTTACTGAGGCGCATACAGGTTGGCAGAACCAAGATTACCTTGATACACCTGGCTATCACGGTGCAGAGCGTTTCAACGACCACGACAAGATGGTGCAGTTGATTGCAGAGGCCGACAAGGAAGGCATGTCCGTTCATGTTCACTCTGAGGGTGGTGGTGCCACACATTATATGTTGGGTTGTATCGAGGATGCCGAAAAGATTACTGGCAATAAGGACCAACGTAACGTTCTGGCACACCTCCACTTCGTAACCGACGAGGATGTCCGTCGTATGGCAGAAACGGGTTCGGTAGCTGCGGTTCCACCACTTTGGACACCAGCTGTTCCGGGTGTTTATGAACAGGAAATAGCATATGTAGGTAAAGAATTGGCAGATCAGGCATATCCTATTAAGTCGTTCTATGATGCCGGAGCCAACGTGGTATTCCACTCCGACTATCCCGTTTCACCGCTGTTGGATATCAAACTCAGCTTCTATTCTGCAGAAACGCGTACCTATCCGGAGGGAGTATTAGATGGCGTCACCACCTCTCCACGCAATCTTAAGGAATCTATTACCCGCGAGCAGTCGCTGCGTGCTATGACCATCAATGTTGCACGTCAGTTCCATCAGGAGCATCGTCTGGGTTCTATCGAGGTCGATAAGATTGCCAACATGACAGTATTCGACTGTGATTTCCTGCACGACGACATTGAGAAGGTAGCAAAGGCAAACGTTGTTGCTACTATTGTCGATGGAGAAGAAGTGTTTAAGGGGAATTGACAATAGACAGGTGAGTTGCAAAAAAATATTATAGAAATATAGGCAATTTGTAAAAAAACATTTATATTTGCCCGTCAATTCGAATAAAACAAATTTTATTTTAAGATTAATTAATAATGTATAAAGTATTTATGAAAAGAAAACTAATGTATGCTTTCATGGCTGTAGTGGCTATGGCGGCACTAAGCAGTTGCGAAGAAGAGGACTTCAATAAAGCCTACGACGAGAAGACCTCTCTCGACTCTCCTTACCTCTTCTCAGAGGGTTATCGTGACAGTATTTCTTATCCTTACGACCTGGCTGCTCCTACATCTAAATGGTTGGACATGGTGAAGAATGAAACTCCTGTGTGCCAGTTGAGCATTCCAGGTACTCACGACACTATGACTGGTATGGGCTTCTACCAGCCAACACTGAACTACATCTTTAATATAACTGCAATCAGTCAGTTGAATACATTCCAGGCTCAGATGGAAATGGGTATCCGTTTCTTCGACCTTCGTCCTGTTGTTAGTATCGACACATTGCAGACAGATCCGAAGAAGAAGAAGATTTTGCGTCTTGCTCATGGTATCAGCGAAATCAACGTAACTTTCGAAGAGTCACTCGATATGATGCAGACCTACCTGAACAACCATCCTTCAGAGTTTTTCATTGTTAAGATACAGTGCGACAACGGTATAGAAAACCAGAGCACTTGGGCTGGTCTGTATGCTGATGTAGTATCAAAACCAAAGTATGCAAGCCTGTTCATTCCTAGCTCAGCATGGACTCCAGGTATTACAGTTGGTGATATGCGTAGTAAGATTCTGGTGCTGAACCGCTTCGATCTGCGTGATAAATCAGGTTCAACTATGTCCATGCCTGGAGTTTATTGCACATGGACAGACGAAGATGCTGACATCAAAGAAGCTCTCGACCCTACAGCACAGAAGGATTGTGGTTTATACAAGATGAACAATGAAGATGATACATCTACTACACCAATTACACCTGCTACACCAGATACAAAACTTTGGGTTCAGGACTACTTCAAGACCAACAAGAATGTACGTCTTGAGAACAAGAAGAAGACTGTTATCGACATGATGAACGATGCTCGTACAGAAATCGCTGCTGGTAACAATACTTGGATTATCAACCACTGTTCTGCTTACACAGAAGTATCTCCACGTGGATACCTTACCAATGCTTGTATCATACATCCATTAGTTATCAAGAATCTGCAGGAAAATACAGGTACTGTGGGAATCATGCCAATCGATATGGCTTGCCACGACTACATTCACTGTATCATCAATGGTGGTACTCCATACACTAGTGACTACCTCTATGGTTTCCACCCACTGAGCCAGTCGCTCACAAACCTGCTTATCAAGTCTAACAAACCATACTTCAAATAATTTCTAAGACATAAAATATATGAAACACAATATTCACAAAATCATAATTCTTTTCGCAATTATGTTTGCGGCTGCTGGAGCTAATGCCCAGACAGTTGATAAGTATCATGCTCAAGACGGCTGTTTCAATCACCTTTCTGTTGGCTTGAACACAGGATTGACAGGCTTCGGTATTGATGCAGCAATGCCAGTTTGTAAGATAGTAACTCTCAGAGGAGGTTTCTCAGGATGGGGCGTAGGTAATTACAAGTTCAAGGCTATCAACACTGCTGCCGAAATGGACCCTTCACAGACAGTTGAAGACGATGCTGTAAAACAGGCACAGAGGGTAGATAAGGTAGAACTGGCTATCGAACCAAACTTCTGGAATTTCTACGTACTGGCAGAGGTGCATCCGTTCAAGAACGTTCCTTTTTATTTCGCTGCCGGTCTTTTCATGGGTAGCAAGAACTTCCTTCACTTCAGCAATACCAACGACGGCGGTCTTGGCTTCCTCTATGATGCCAATCAGAAAGTGATGGACTACAACCGTATTTTCCACACTAACTACGACCCTATAGGTCTGAAGTTCGGCGACTATGTGTTCACTGCTGACGAGCGTGGTAATATAGATGTTCGTATGAAGACTAATGCCATCAAACCATATATCGGCATCGGTTTCGGTCAGCACCTCGCTCAGAAGCATCGTGTCAGCCTTGCTGTTGACTTCGGTCTTATGTTCTGGGGCACTCCTAAGTTGGTGCTGAACAACGAAACAGAGGTTAAAACTTCAGGTAAAAACTCAGGTATCGGTAGTGCTATTTCTTGGTTGAAGGCATGGCCAAACCTGCAGATTCGTGTTGCTTACAAGATTTTCTAATAGAATATTATGTCAAATCTTGAACCATTGATTAGTGACCTTGCACTAATACTCATATGTGCAGGAGTTATGACACTCCTTTTCAAGGCTCTTAAACAACCAATAGTGCTTGGTTATATTGTTGCGGGATTTCTTGCATCCCCAAATATGCCATACATGCCCAGTGTTGCTGACGGACACGGCATCCATATCTGGAGTGAGATAGGTGTAATATTCCTTCTCTTTGCACTCGGACTAGAATTTTCATTCAAGAAAATACTGAAGATGGGAGCTGCCCCCATCATTGCTGCCCTCGCCATTATCTTATGTATGATGTATGTAGGTGCATGCACAGGCGAACTCTTCGGTTGGAAACAGATGGATTGTATCTACCTGGGAGGTATGCTTGCCATGTCCTCTACTACCATAATTTTTAAAGCCTTCGACGACATGGGACTACGTAAGGAACGCTTTGCCAGTCTCGTACTCAGCGTGCTGATTCTTGAAGACATCCTTGCCATCGTACTTATGGTGATGCTCTCCACTATGGCAGTCAGCAAAGAGTTCGAAGGTTCGCAGATGATTAAATCTATCGTAACACTTGGACTTTACCTCGTACTCTGGTTTACAGTAGGACTTTACTTCATCCCTATGGCACTTCGCAAACTGAAGCCGCTGATGAACAATGAGACACTGCTCATCACTGCTCTGGCTCTTTGCTTCGGAATGGTAGTAGCAGCTTCTTACGCTGGATTCTCAGCAGCTTTCGGTGCATTCGTAATGGGTAGCATCCTTGCAGAGACAGTCGAGGCGGAACAAATAGAACATCTCGTAGCTCCAGTGAAAAATCTCTTCGGAGCCATCTTCTTCGTCTCCGTAGGTATGATGGTAGATGTAAACCTCATCATCGAGTACATAGTACCTATTGTTAGCATCATTGCAGCAGTTATCCTTGGTCAGACCATAATGAGTACAGGAGGATTCCTCCTCTCTGGTCAGTCGCTGAAGACTTCTATGCAGTGTTCCTTCTCACTCACTCAGATAGGTGAATTTGCATTCATACTCGCCACACTTGGCACTTCGCTTCATGTTACCAGCGACTACCTCTACCCGATAGTAGTGGCAGTGTCTGTATTCACTACCTTTACAACACCTTACATGATTCGTCTGGCAGAACCCACATATAACCTGATTACTCGTATCCTGCCAGCTAAGTGGGTAGAGAAACTGGAACGCAATACCGACGAGGAAGATAGTAAAGCGCCAAATGAGTTACAGCAGACTTGGAAGGCATATGTCAAGCGATTCATCTTCACAACCCTTATAAACAGCGTGCTCTGCATAGCCATCATGTCTCTCATGATTCATGTAGGCAAACCGATTGTTAATGCTTTGGTACCAGAAAATTGGTCGCATCCAGTTTTGGCTCTCGCAGCACTTGTCTTCTGCTCTCCATTCCTCTGGATGCTTATGCGCGGAGGAGCTGACCGTCCTGAAGTGGATAAACTGTGGGAGGCAGGTGCCCGTTGGCGCGTACGACTTACAGCTCATTCTGTATTGCGCTTGTTTATAGCAGCAGTATTCGTCAGCTACATCGTTGACTATGCAGTGCCTTGGAGTAGCTGGCTTGGAATGTTTGCCCTTGTAGGTGTTCTCATCTTCATTTTCTTCTCTCCGCACTTGCAGAAAGACAGCGCCAAGCTGACACAGAACTTCACCGAAAACCTCAGTGCGCGTGAAAGAATGAACGAACAGAAATAGTTCCGGAATATTGGAATAATTATGAATAAATTAGCTGACCAGGCGATTTGCCTGGTCAGTTTTTTTTTTCAGTATAAGACAGATAATTATTTCAATAATAATTAACTTTTTACTCCGAATTATTGTTTGTTTATAAAATAAACAATACTTTTGCGCTGTATTGTTTAAAAAATAAACAAGATGGAGTCTGACAGCTTTAATGAACTTGACATTATTAATCGTACACGCGGGGAAGTGATGACTCGCAGGGATATCACTGGCGAGAATCTTTTCCTTGCTTGGGGGTACCCTACGGTTGCAGTGCTTATACTTGAATTTTTTGCTATGCAGCTATGGCATGAGGACTGGTGTGCATGGCTTTGGCTTGGCATACCGCTGATTGGTGCTCCGTTGATGATATACTTTTTGGTAGAAGATTACAATCGTACCCATCATCGTACACACGACCAGAATTACATACTGATGATGTGGATATTCATCGGTTTTGCCTCTTGTCTGGGTGGACTGGCAATGGGTTTTGCAGGAGTCTTCCAGCAGTTTTTCTTTGCCTATATGGGTTTGCTCTGCGGCATGGGCTGTTTTCTTACCGGAGTCATCCTGCACTTCCTTCCCAAAACGATCTGTGGCATCACAGCATCCGTTCTTTCCTTTATCACTCTCTTCTTTCAAGGCGAACTGTGGCATTGGCAACTGCTCTTCACGGCATTTGTTGTCACAATAGCCCTCATTATACCTGGCCATTATTTTAAAAGATACGTAAAATTATATTATGAGTCCGTTTAAATTTCCTGTTATCAATCCATTGTTGCACAACGAATTGCGATTGAAAATCATGGTAGCCCTCGACAGTCTCGAAAGTGCTAACTTTATGTACTTGTGTGAGATTACAGGTGCCACTCGTGGTAACCTCAGTGTGCAGATAACTACACTCAAGGAGGCAGGTTATCTGGAGGTGAGCAAGATAGGTATCGGCAAACTCTCCTACACGTCTTGTCACATCACAAACAAGGGTCGTGAAACTCTGCAAGCTTACGAACAGGGACTGCGTCGTCTCTTCTCCGAGCGTGTTCCGGAGGCAGAAGACTCTAAGAAACTCGGATAACAATCCCAACGTGCCATTCTGACGGATAGATGATCATCTGCCTGTCTATATATATAAATATGTGTGTTTAAAATTTAAACCCCTAAAATAATAACGCTTATGAAAACAAAACTACTTATTCTGATGCTGGCGTTCACTCTGGTAGGGTTGAATGCCTGGGCTGGTGATTCCAAAATCATCGTTTGGCAGAAAGATGGTTCAACAACCGAGATTCTGTTCAACCAGATGCCTGAATTCCTGTATGATAACGGCAATGTGAGTCTGGAGAACGGCGATACTCAGTTGTCGTGGCCTCTCAGCAGTCTGGAGAAATTCACCTTTGAAAATGTAGTACCTTCTGACCCTTCTCTTCCTACAGATGTGAAGGATGTGGAAAAGCCAAAGCTCGACATTGCAAAGGGGTGTGCTGTTTATGACCTCAACGGACGACTCGTCAAGGAAATGATTCGTTCACTCTCTGAACTCCCTAAGGGAACGTATATTCTGAATGATGGCAGTGTAACCACTAAAGTAGTACGCAAATGAGAAAACTGATAATCTCCATGTGGTTGCTGGTGTTTAGCATGGCAGCTACAGCGCAGTCTTTTGTAATTAAAGACAAGAACGGCAATAAGACTACTTACGATGTAAGTAAGATCGAACAAATCACGTTCCATGACGATCCTCCTGCTTTTACTGTGCGTGAGGTGAAAGAAGAGTCGAAGAAACCTGAAGAACAAGGTGAGGTTCCAGAAGAACCGACTGAGACAGTGGTAGAAGAAACTACTTTTGCCTTCGCCGAAGTAGCTTCATTCTCCGGTGAACTTGACTTCCTGTTCTCTCATCCCGATACGGTTTATGTGGGTGGAGAAGCTGATTTCTTCAAGTTCCAACTGAGAAAGAATGTTGATTATACTTTCAAGCCCAGTGATACATGGATTAACTTCTACAGTGCTATTGAAGGTACGGACTCTCTGCAGTTTGTAACCGACATGAACCCAATGACAACACAACGTCTGGGTTATATAGCCTTTGCCAGCACTGACAATAAACTGGTCGATACCCTTTGGGTAGTACAGTTAGGAAAACGCGATTCTCGATATATCGACATCGACTGGACTACCACTACGCTCAATAGCTTTAATGAAGAAAGTGGTGAAGCCAAACTGACCTTCGCAGGCGAAGTGCCAGTGATGGGTGACTACGATGTGGTTCTGTTGCCAAAAGACGACTCTTATATTGTCCGCATTATAGACAGAGTACAGCAACAGGAGGGTAGCACAAGTGTCACCCTTGCCACTCGTCAAGGTCTGATGGGTAATCTGTTTAAAAATCAGAAATTCACTCTTGCTACTGAAACTTCCGCAGTACGACAGCTGAAGATGTCCTCGTATAATAGCGCACCTGTTATCCTGCCTACAAAGGTTGAAATCTTCACAGGCGACGAATATGTGACAGTATATAATGCTCTTAAGCCTTCTCGTATGAAGACAGCTCCTGTAGGCTTTGAAAACGAGTTCTTCAGTTGGGACTATAACGAAGACGGAATGGTGCTTTGGGAGAGTGGCCTTCAGTCGCTCTCATGGGACAAACTGAACTTTAGTGTAGGTCTGAAGGGACTCTTCTCGTTCGACTTTGGCGATGTCCCGTTCGAGAAAGTCCGTATGGGCGACCTGCAAAACCTACGCATCACTCTTGAAGGAGGTTTCGATACGGAACTGGTACTGAAATATCTTGTAGCAAGCGAAGTGGAGTGGAAGAGGGAATGGACTCTGAAAGAGGATGTGTTTAAGGCAAAATACACCTTTACCGTCGGAACCATTCCTGTCTATATCACTGTCGGAGCCGACCTCATGGCAGAGGTTAGCCTAGGAGCATCGGGCGAGGCAAGCATCACATCCGGCATCACTGCTTCAAGCAAAGTAAATTTCGGAGTAGAATGGGATGCTGAAAAGGGTCTGTCTAAGATTTCCGAATGCGAGAAAGAAATGGAAATGGTAGGACCGAATGTGGACATCAAGGCACATGCAGAAGCTCGTACCACAGTATATCCTCAGATAGAAATTGGCATCTACAAAGTGCTCTGTCCGACAATCAGTCCGCAGCCTTATATCAAGGCGGAAGCTGACGGACGCCTTGTTGACAACAAGTATGTAGCCTGGAACGCAGGTGTTTCTACAGGTGTTGACCTCGGACTGGGACTCTGTCTCGACCTGTTTTTCTGGAAAAAAGACCTTGGCGAAATAGACCCAATCAACGTATTCGATTTGCCTTTGGTAACCTTGCCTGATGAAATCGAACTGCTCAACGAACCTGAGGAGGAAGTACTTGTAAATGGCAAGCGTGAAGTGAAATACCATGTAACCAACCAAATCAATCTGACAGGCGATGTCTATGATGCTCCTGGTGTACTCGTACACTTCGAGGCAGAGGGTGGGGAACTGGAAGATGAATATGGATATACCGACAGAGAAGGAAATGTAAGTGCCTTCTTCACACTCACCGACATGAAGGGTGGTAAGATTACAGCCGAAGTGGTTCCTGGAGCAGAAGCTGAAGAAGGAGCTGAAGACGATGCTATCAAGGCTGACGACTGGACAGCTATAGCTATCGACTATCGCCTTACAGCTACACCTGCCTCTCAGGAAATTGAGAAAGATGCTACGGCAGGCATTGTTTACAAACTGGAGAGATTCAACTCAAAGACAGCGCAGTGGGCAGGCTTTGGCGGTCAGACCGTTCAGTTCCAGGCTACTGGAGGCACTGTTGCTCCGACATCGGCTGTAACAGCTCAGGACGGTATTGTTTCCGTAACCTTCACTCCGGAAGAAAATGCTACCGAGGGTGTTGTCACAGCTTCTGTAGCAGGTGCAGAACCTGATGCATGGAGCAAAATCTGTGCTGCTACCATCAAGATAAAACCAGAAGACTCTGGCGATGACGACCGGATTACCGATGAAGGTTTGAAGAAAGCCAGCAAAAGAAAGCCAAACGAATATGTAATTTTGAACAAAACAATAGGTGAAGTTCAGGAACGCAACTACATTCCTAAATGGTCAGAATGGACCAAAGACCAAGATGCTATCAGCTTCTCTCTGGAAGATGCAGACGCTGACGGCGGTACACTCGGTATGGCTTACGGATTCATTCCTCTTACATTAGCTGATGTAGTACTCTCACTCACTGGCGAACAGTTCGAGAATACTCCTGGAGCTAAATTCGGCTTCGGAGTTTACGATGGCGCGGAAATATCTGCCGACTTTGCCAAATTCAGTGGCGATGCTCCTATGGGCAATATCTCGCCAGACAGCAAGATACTCCTGCGCAAAGTGAATTCGGGCGAAGCCGGTGTCAAAGCACTTGGCAAGGGTAATGAAGAATATACAGGCGAATACGAACTCCTGTTCTATCTCGTATTCAAGAACCGCAGTTGGGATCATGAAACAGGTGAACAGGTAGAAGGAGACGAATATGAAGTCTATGGACGAGGCACAATGAAGATGCACATTCCTACGATCACCAGCTTCCAGGTAGAAGCTGAAAAAGACTGGCTGAAGGTTGGCGAATCTACCAAAGTGAACCTCGTACAATACTACGAAGAAGGAGCCGAATGGGATTGGAACGATGTGCAGCTTATTGCCTCTTCTACAGATTACTCTGGAGCAAGGAGCGGTCAGGACGAAGGCTACTTCTCTTGGGACGAGACTACCCAGACCCTAACCTCGCTGAAGTCGAACAACAACAAGAATGTCTATGTATGTCTTGGACTGAAGAGCAATCTTAACGTCAGAGAACTCTTTTCTGTTGCCACAGGTGAAGGATGGAAGTACGAATGGATTAGGACGAGCCAAGAAGAAATCACAGACGATGCCAACTCTTATCTCTCTTTCAGTTTCGACTGGGGACCAAAAGCGAGCGACACAGAGCGCTTCGACTTCAATGCCCTTGAGATAGATCCGGAAACCGATCCGAATAACTACTTCCGTATCCAACTGACCTATGGTCCACAGGGGTGGCCGGTATTTGTCAGCAGCGACTGTCCTCCAGGCGAATATAATCTGCGTTTCCGCATCAAGGGAAGTCCCGACGTAAACTGCACGATGAAGGTTACCATAACAGCAGGGGAGTAACCTGAATATACAAAAGAATCGCTATCACGAATGGTAGCGATTCTTTCTTTATCCAAATAAAAACTTTAGTGGGTTATGAACATTTCAGGACCTGACCTACGCGGAGAACTGCGTAACGACGAAGTCCGTTGATTTTACGAAGTTCATCTACTGAAATACCGTAACGCTTGGCGATGGAGTAGATTGTCTCTCCACGCTGAACGGTGTGAGTCTTTGGTTCCTCGGTGGTAGTAGTGGCTTGCTGAGATGTAAACACATTGTAACTTGGTTCGCTTGCAGCGGTCTCAACCATGTTTTCCTGTTTCTGCTGGTTTGCCAGTACGTTTGTGTTGCCCTTCTGCATAGAACGTTTTACAACATAGTAGTCGTTTGTTACGTCCTGATTAACGAAGTCGAACATAAGGGCTGGGTTGATTGGTTGTCCGAGCAGACGAGTCTCGAAGTGGAGGTGAGAACCGAATGAGCGACCTGTGTTGCCACCAAGTCCGATGACATCACCAGCACGAACTATCTGATCTTCTCTTACCAACTGGCGTGAGAGGTGACCGTAGAGTGTTTCAAGTCCGTTTGGATGACGAATCACTACATAGTAACCATATCCACGTGCGTTATAATCTACGATACGTACCTTGCCATCGAATGCTGCACGGATTGTGTCACCAAGATATACCTTGATGTCGAGTCCTGCATGCAGACGACCCCAACGCTTTCCATATGGAGAGTTGATCTTACGACTTGGAGTAGGCATGTGGAATCCGCGAAGGTCAACATGGTAGTTTGACGGAACTACACCCTGTGCGTCAGAAATGGTACGAGTCCAGTTGGAATATATGTTAGCTGCCGGGTTTTCCAGGTCAGCTCTTGATGTGCTGAATGTAGTAAACTGTATGAGTTGTACATCCTTGAGTTTTGTGTCAGCTGGGGCTTGGCGAGCTATGAGGTCTTGTGCAGACATAGACATACTCGTCAGACTTAGAGCTGCTAATACAAGTGTTTTAAGTGCGTTCATACTAATATAATTACTTCCTTTTCTATTACTATCTTTATACTATCTTATTTTCCATGTAATTTGGGGTGCTGAACCAATCGTGGCTCGGCTGATTCTTTTAAGAGAATCGAGGGCAGGTTGTGGGTTGACAACCTTAATATTCATCATTGGCATAGAGGTACTGGAATACTCCTGGTACGTAATCGAATATTTCGTCGGGACGGAAGAATCGATTGAGCTCTATGACTGCGTTTTCAGGCGAGTCTGAAGTGTGTATGATGTTTTCTTGGAATGACATACCAAAGTCACCACGAATGGTGCCAGGAGCTGCTTTGCGTGAGTTGGTAGAACCTGTCATGCTGCGCACGGTTTCTACTGCGTCAACACCTTCGTAACAACAACAAACTACTGGCGATGCCATCATTGAGTTTTTGATGCGCTGAAAGAATGGTTTGCCAGCCAAGTGTGCATAGTGCTCGTTAAGCAATTCGTCGGTGAGCTGCATCATCTTCATTCCAGCAAGGCGCAATCCTTTACGTTCGAAGCGTGCTGTCACTTCTCCTACAAGTGCTCTTTGTACGGCACCAGGCTTGAGTATTACGAGAGTTTTCTCCATTTAGTCTATAGTTTCGACGGGTGTAATGCAGAGCGCATGACACGCCAAATCGCGGCAAAGGTAAGGGTTTTTGTTCTAATGACCAAGTAATCTACTTGATTATTAAACTTTTTTTGCATTTTATTGCAATTTCACTTAATCATCAAGAATTTTTTTGATGTCTGATTCTACTTTTTGCAGTTTGTTTCTGCAAAAAGCGATCAGTTCCTTTGCTTCTTTGAGGTTGTCGGTTAGTTTGTCAATGTCGGTGTCTCCGTTTTCCATCTCTGCCACGATGGTTTTGAGGCGCTTTACGGCATCTTCGTATTTAAGTTCTTTTTTCATATCTGGTTATGATTGTTGTTTTTTGTCTATTATGGTTGAGTGTATTATTCCGTCGGCAAGGGTAGTTTCTATGGTGGTTCCTGCGGAGAGGTTTTTCGCCGTTGTGATTGCTTTGCCGTTTACTCGGGTTATGCTGAATCCGAGTTTGAGGATTCGTTTCGGGTCGGAACTCTCAATGCGAGTGGTGAGATTGTCGAGGATGTTTTGTCTCTGATGTATAGCCAGATTGGCTGAGGAGTCTAAACGGTGTAGGAAAAGTTCCATTTTGCCTTTTTCTTCGGTCAACTTGCTAATGATAGTGGTGCTAAGTGCCGAGTTGATGCGTTCCAGAATGGTGTTTTCCTTATTGTGGTATGATGCTACGAGTGCTGGCAGTTTTTGTGTAATCATTTGCAGACGTATTTTCTCGGTAGAAAGGATTTTGTCCAGCTGCGATTTGAGTTCTGACTGGCAGTCGTCGAGTATGAATAGTTGTTCGGCTCCGTGTTGAATGAGGAATTCTGCTGCTGCGGTAGGGGTTTTGACTCTAGTGTGTGAGACCATGTCGATGACTGTGTCGTCGCGTTCGTGTCCGATGCCTGTGATGATGGGAAGGGGAAATTGTGCTACGTTTTCTGCCAGTCGGAGGGTGTCGAATCCAGAGAGGTCAGCTGCGGCTCCTCCACCTCTGATGATAACTACTGCATCCCATCGATCTTCTTCTGAGGCAATCTGTTCGAGTGCTGCTATGATGCTGCTTTCTACTGCATCACCTTGCATGATAGCAGGAAAGAGTTTTACGTTGAATGCGAGTTTGTATGTATTGTCTTTCAACTGGTTGCAGAAATCGCCATAACCTGCTGCGGTGGGCGAGGAGATTACTGCTATGCGGTTGAGAAGCAGGGGAAGGGAGAGTTCTTTGTTCATCGTATCAACTCCTTCTTCTTGCAGTGTTTGCAGTATTTCCCTGCGTTTACGGGCTATGTCGCCAAGGGTATATGTAGGGTCAATATCTACTACATTGAGTGAGTAGCCGTAGAGTTCGTGGAAAGTGATGCTTACTTCTACGAGCACTTGCATTCCTGCTTGCAAGGGTTGCCCTGTAGTATGACTGAAGTAGGGGTTGAGTAACGCCCATCGACTTGCCCATATTTGTCCGCGAGCTTTGGCAATGAGACTTTCATTCGTGTCACCTTTCTGTATAAATTCCAAAAAACAATGGCCATGCCGTTCATTTACTTCGCTTAGCTCGGCCTGAATCCAATAGGTATCTGATATGGAGTGTTCAAGGACTCCACGAACTATATTGTTCAGTTCATATAAAGTGATAGCAGTAGGCATTAGTCTTGTTCTGATGTTATGGTTGTAATTAAACCCTTTAAAGTTTCGGGCGACGCCCTGTCAACAGGTGGTAGAAGGCATCGCTGCCACTGTCGAGTTGCGATAGTTCATAGGGCTCGATGTTGAGTGAAAGTCGAGCATGGAGTTCTTCAAGTCCGAAGTATGCTTTCATGATTGCAGCCATATTGAATGCCATATCGTTTCCGTGTTTCATGATGAACTGAGTGCATCGGAGAGCCAATTGTTTCCCTTCGGGCATGTGGCATAGGGTGGTGAATAATTTGTAATATGTCAGTGGTGATTCGACCTTTAGTAAGGCTGCGATATGGGCATTTTCGTCATTTGGTGCAAAGGTGTTCAGAAGTGCATCGACCTGTTCTTCGGTTTTAAGCAATGGTAGTGCTATGTTTATAACTTTGTTCACTGCTTCTGGATGCTTGTCATGTAGCAATTGAGCCAGTTCGCGAGCACCTGTGCAACTGAAATCAAGACTATCGTCACTTACTAAGTGTTCTATGGCGCAGATGCCGCTGAGAAAAGCTTGATGCCTATATTCGATGAGATGGAAAAGGGCATCCCAAAATGTGTCGTTGGGTAATGTTGGCAGGATGGTGGCTCTGATATATGACTCAGTGCGACGGAACTCCATATTGCTCATTGAGTTCAGTGAATTGGTGAGCTGTTGCCAGTTACCTTCGAGGATAGTCTGATTCAGATAATTCATGATATGGTTGCAAATATAAGAAAAAAATCTTTACCTTTGCGCCAGTAGTTTAATAATTATAATAATGTGTTATGAAAAAGCTAAACTTATTCTTACTGAGTGTCCTTGTTTTGTGCAGTGTCACTATACCGGCAGAAGGTAGGGAAAAACCAAGCCCGGCAGATACTCCGCTGAGTCAGCAGGAGAAGTTAGATCGTGGTTTCATTCGTGTTCAGACGAGTGCTGTCAGTGCATTCCTTTCCTGGCGTTTGCAGGCTACAGACGATGAACATACTTCGTTTGTCATTCTTAAAAATGAAGTTCCTGTAAATACGGCTCCTCTGCGTAATGCCACTAGTTACCGTCCGACTTTAGCTAAACCAACTGATGTGCTGAAACTGGTTACTCTGCAAAACGGCGAACCGATAGATACTATTGAACCGAAGTTGTTCAATGACGCTACTCATCATGTTATTCAACTTAAGCAACCAAGTGGAGGAACGGTGGGTACAGGCGATGAGGCCAGCAGTTATACATACACCCCAAACGACTGTTCGGTAGGTGATGTGGATGGTGACGGCGAGTACGAACTTATTGTGAAGTGGTATCCGACAAATGCGAAGGATAATTCACAAAGCGGATATACTGGGTATATCATTTTCGACTGTTATAAGATTTTCACAGGCGAACGTCTGTGGCGTATCCAGTTAGGCAAGAATATACGCGCTGGAGCTCACTATAACCAGTTCTTGGTATATGACTTCGATGGAGACGGCAAGGCAGAACTTATCTGTAAGACAGCTCCGGGTTCGAGGGACGGCAAGGGACAATACGTTAGTGAAGCTGCAACTCTTGATGCTATAAAGAATGTTAGCAACGGAGCTGATTACCGTGTAAGTGGTGGTCGCATAAACGGCGGACACGAGTACTTGACTGTGTTTAACGGTGAAACTGGTGCTGCCATCCATACTATTCCTTATATGCCAAACCGCAATGCTAAATATGAACTGAGTGATGCAAAGGGTACTTTCAACTGGTATATGAGCAGTAGCAAAAGCGATACTGGCTCGTATGGTAATCGTGGTGAACGCTATCTGGCTGGAGTAGCTTTCCTTGACGGTCCAGACAAGAATCCTTCTGCAGTGATGTGTCGCGGAATGTACACACGCTCTTATCTGTGGGCTGTGAATTTCGATGGTGAAAAACTGATTACCAAGTGGATTCATGCTTCACTTGAAGATAATACCGTGCAACTGACAGACGGCAATGGAACTACTACTACAAGGACATATACCAAGCAGACAGGCGGTACTAACTCTCATCCCCGATATAATGCTTACGGACAGGGAGCTCATAGTCTGACTATCGGAGATGTAGACGGTGATGGGTGCGACGAGATAATTTATGGTAGTGCTACAGTTGATAACGACGGATGGATGCTCTATTCTACCGGTTTCGGACATGGTGATGCAGAACACTTGGGCGACCTAGACCCTGACCGTCCTGGTATGGAGATATTCATGGTACATGAAGAAAGTCCTTATGGCGCCCATCTTATAGAGGCTGAGACCGGAAAGGTTATCTGGTCGTCAATTGGCAGTGAGGATAATGGTCGCGGTCTGGCAGCTAATATCCTTGATAAAAACCGTGGTTATGAGTTCTGGTCGGCAAAAGTTGATAATACTCGTGCTGTAGATGAAAGCAAAACGTCGATTGTGAGTTCGACGAAACCATCGATGAATTTCCGTATTTTCTGGGACGGAGATGCTCTCGATGAACTGCTCGATGGTACCAATATTCAGAAATGCACATATAACACCAGCAAGACGAGCATTGATCGTGCAGACATGGGAGTATACACATCGAAAACAGCAATGAAGAAGTTTGCAGAAATAGCTCAGGCTGGAGGATTCACGCTATCGTCTTGCAACAGCACAAAGGCAACTCCTTGTCTGCAGGCCGATATACTTGGAGACTGGAGAGAGGAAGTAATTTGGTATAATGCCAGCGATCCGTCGCAACTCATACTCTTTACATCTACTGAGGGAACCAGCTACCGCGTGCCTTGTCTTATGTATGACCATAACTACCGTATGGCTATTGCATGGCAGCAAACTGGTTATAACCAGCCTCCTCATATTAGCTATTACCTGCCCGACTGGATTGAGTCGTTCCGAGGTGTGGCAGATGATATTCCTGATTGTGTGACTACTCTCGAAACACAGAATTCTGTTGTTGCCGAACGTCAGTATTTTGGTACTTCGGGGCAGCGGCTTAGTACTGAACCGACAATAGGTATTTACATAGAACGCATTATCAATGCTGATGGCAGTAGTGTGGTAAAGAAACAGATAAAGTAATTGTTTTAAATCATAAGTAATTATAATGAAAGGGCAGTTCCGTCGAGGTGACGTGACTGCCCTAACTTATTGCTCCCCAATTGATGTCGCTGTGAAGTTGCGAGAGGTGTTTCCAACACGTAAGGTTTTCGGGTAGTGATTCAGTCGGGTCGGTATCAAGCAGATGCTGAGCTGCTGTTCGGGCATAGGTAAGGATTTGTCCATCGCGGGCTATGTTGGCTATCTTCAAGTCGAAAGCCATACCGGACTGTTGTGTGCCTTCCAAGTCGCCAGGACCGCGTAATTTCAGGTCTGCCTCTGCAATCTCGAATCCATCGGTACTATCGACCATTATTTGAATGCGTTTACGGGTTGTTTCGGAGAGTTCGTATTTCGTAACGAGTACGCAGTAGGACTGTTCTGCACCACGACCTACTCGCCCGCGAAGCTGATGGAGTTGGGAGAGTCCGAAACGCTCCGCATTCATTATTATCATAACGGAGGCATTGGGTACGTTAACGCCTACTTCTATAACGGTAGTTGCAACGAGTATTTGGGTTTCTCCGCTGGCAAAGCGACTCATCTCTGCATCCTTCTCTGCTGATTTCAGTTTTCCGTGTACACGACTAACTTTATATTCTGGAAATGCTTCACGCATTTGTTGATAACCCTCTTCAAGATTTTCGAGGTCCATCTTCTCTGTGTCTTCAATAAGTGGGAATACAACGTAAATTTGTCTGCCTTTCTTCAGTTCGGTACGCATTGCTTCGTGGATGCGATCCATGTGTTTTAGGAACTGGTGGATGGTGTGTATGGGTTTACGACCTGGAGGCAGTTGGTCTATGACTGATACGTCAAGGTCACCATAGAGCGTCATGGCAAGGGTGCGTGGAATCGGTGTGGCTGTCATGACGAGTACATGAGGCGGAGTTTTCATGCCTGTTCTTTTGTCCCAGAGTTTTGCTCTCTGTGCCACTCCGAAACGATGCTGTTCGTCGATGATTGCGAGACCGAGATTACGAAATTGCACATTGTCTTCGATGACGGCATGTGTGCCTATAAGTATATGTACTTTGCCCTCAATAAGGCTATCCAATATCTCTTTCCTGCGTTTACCCTTTACAGAACCAGTAAGCAGTTCGATGCGTAGTTGTGGCATGCCGCTAAGCAGACCTCGTATTGTTTCTAAATGTTGTTCGGCAAGAATTTCAGTAGGCGCCATGATGACTACTTGGTAGCCGTTGTCAATGGCAATGAGTGAACATAGTAGAGCCACAAGTGTTTTGCCTGAACCTACGTCGCCTTGCAGAAGACGGTTCATTTGGAATCCGGCACGCATATCCTGTCGAATTTCTCGAATTACACGTTTTTGTGCTTCGGTTAGTGAGAATGGCAAGTGGTCGTGGTAGAAAGTGTTGAAGTTGGCTCCTACGGTTTGGAATACTAGTCCACCTTGTTTCTGCTTGCGATTCATGGCATAGCGCAATATGCCCAACTGAATGTAAAAGAGTTCGTCGAACTTCAGTCGTGCCTGGGCTCGACGTAAGGAATCGGCTGAGGTGGGGAAGTGTATATTGTGCATCGCCTCATCATAAGGCATGAGGTGATATTCATCTACAATCCATTGAGGAAGTGTTTCTGGTAATGGTTCTGTGATGAGTTTGAAAAGGTTCCCGATAAGTTTTGCTACTGCTGCTGAAGCAAGAAATCCTTTCTTCATGCGGTCGGTAGTGTGGTAATGTGGTCGGAATGTATTGCCCTGAATCTCCGGTATGTCAACGTTTTCCTCTACGGTCTCTATGTCAGGGTGGTTAATTTGCAGTTTACCATTGAATACAGTTGGCTTTCCGAAAATCAGGTATCGGGTACGCACTTTATAGGCTTTGCCTACAAATTTTAACCCCTGAAACCATACAAGGTCAATAAATCCTGTACCGTCAGAGAACCTGCCTACAAGTCTGCGGCTTCTACCTTCACCAATGGGTTCCATCGATACAATCTGACCTACGAGCTGAACGTATGGCATGTTGCCATCGATTTCTGCTATGCGATACACCTTGCTGCGATCTACATATCGGTATGGATAGTAGGTAAGCATATCACCAAAGGTGTGTACACCAATCTCCTTTTCCAGAAGTTCGGCTCGCTGCGGACCCACGCCGGTCAGGTATTTTATTTCGGTCTGGGGATTAAACATCACTGTATGAATATGCGGTCACCAAGTCTTCGTGCCAATTCGCGGCGAATCTCACTCAGTTCCATATATTGTTTCATGGCTTCTGTGCAGAGTAGAGGATCGCTCATGCGCTTTTGGCACTCTTTCAGTTCGTCGTCGATAACCATGAATTTATAGTCGAGAAGCAGATGGGAGATGTATTCCGGCACCATTGTCTTCTCATCTACAGTCATCTGGTTGTTTTTTGCCAGCTGGTAGCGTTCTGTCATCAGGTTTGCTGCTTCACGGCTTATTTCTATGTCGGGATTGTTCAAAAAGAAACGACTGCAAACGAATTTTTCATCATTTATGTGTTGTACTACTTCGTTCAGCATTCTATCGTATAGTGGTGTGCGCAAGGAAATGCCATCGTTCTTTAAGTCTGTACTGACATACTGCACCAATGGTTCTTTTTGCGTGGTATTATCGTTAGTCTCCACGTTAATGGATTGTTCGCCATAACGCACTATCAGAGTCATAATCATACGCTCTATCCCATGATAGCGACTCGGAACTTGTGTTTGCAACTGCGTAGGGGCAGATGTCTTTACTTGATTGGTCTGTTCAGTAGGTTCGACAGAATCAGAACGTGTATCATTTCGATCATTCTTATCGTTCTCATTATTTCCCTCATTCCCCTCGTTTTTCTCTTCTTCCTCTGCTTTCCCTTCTTCAATGCGACGCTGACGATCCAATTCTATAATCTGCTGTTTCTTCAATTGTTCGAGTGCTGCCTGTTTGTTCTTGGCTATCTCGCGTAAGAGAAGAGCTTCGTTTTGCTGGAGTAGTTCAGCACATTCATGTACATAGGCTGCTCGCAGAATTTCGTCTGGAATCACAGAAATGCTATATACGATGCTCTGTGTGAGTTGTGCCCGTTTGAGTGGGTCGCGACCTGCGTCTTTTAACAGGAGGTTCGTCTTGAAGATGATAAAGTCAGTCTGGTGTTGCTCTACATACTGTCGGAATTCTGTAGCATTGTGTTTTCGTGCAAAACTGTCTGGATCATCTCCGTCAGGCAGAAGGAGTATTTTTACGTTCATACCCTCTGCAAGCAACATGTCTGTTCCACGCAGAGCAGCATGGATGCCTGCCTCATCCCCGTCGTATAGTAGTGTTATGTTGTTTGTATAACGGTGGAGCAGGCGTATCTGAGCCTCTGTAAGTGCTGTTCCGGAGTTAGCTACCACATTCTCTATGCCACACTGGTGCATGGAGATGACATCGGTATATCCTTCAACCATATATACACGGTCGTCCTTGGCAATCTGTTTCTTTGCCTGATATATACCGTAGAGCTCACGTCCTTTGTTGTAGATATCTGATTCAGGAGAATTGATGTATTTCTGACTCACTCCTTTAGTGCGTGAGTCAAGTACGCGTCCTCCAAAAGCTACTACCTTACCACTTACGTTGAACCATGGGAACATGACTCGACCACGATAGCGGTCTGTAATCTGACCGTTATCTCTGCGAAAACAAAGTCCAGTTTTGATAAGGTAGTCGGTATTGTATCCTTCTGCATGTGCTGTTTTGGAGAGTGCTTCGTACTGGTCTAGCGAAAAACCAAGACGGAACTTTTCGATGATGTCATCACGGAAACCTCGTGAACGGAAGTATGCCATACCGATGGCGATGCCGTCGGGGTTTTCTTTCAGAATCTTATGGTAATACTGACTTGCCCACTCGTTGGTGTTGAACATAGCCTCGCGTTCATTCAACTGAATACGCTGTTCTGGTGTGATGTCTTTCTCCTCTACCTCAATGCCGTATTTTTTTCCCAAGAACTTCAAGGCATCGAAATAGTTGAGTTGTTCTATCTTCATGATGAAGTGAACAGCATTACCGCCTTCGCCACAGGCAAAACACTTGCAGATACCTTTAGCTGGAGATACGTGAAACGATGGGGTCTTATCGTCGTGAAATGGACACAGACCTTTGTAGTTTGCACCTGCACGGCGCAAGGTAACATATTCTGATACTACATCAACTATATTTGCAGCATCAATTATTCGGTCTATGGTAATTTGATCTATCAAAATTATTGCCTGATCATGTCGAGAAATTCTTGTCGGAGTGATGAGTCTTCTGCAAACTGTCCTGTGTATTCACGAGTCACAGTGATAGCTCCCTGCTTTTCCACACCTCGCATCTGCATACAGAGGTGTTGTGCTTCGAGTACAACCATTACACCTTTTGCATTGAGTGTGCTCTGAATGCATTGGCATATCTCACGAGTCAAGCGTTCCTGCACTTGCAAACGTCGTGAAAATACATTCACTACGCGTGGTAATTTACTCAGTCCTACAATGTATCCGTTTGGAATATATGCTATGTGAGCTTTGCCAAAAAACGGCAAGATATGGTGCTCACAAAGCGAGTAGAATTCAATATCCTTTACAATAATCATCTTGTTGCTGGTCTCAGCAAACTTAGCCGAGTTGAGCACTTGGGCGGCATCCTGATTATATCCGCTGGTGAGTGCTAGCATTGAACGTGCTACTCGGTGGGGAGTCTTCAACAGACCTTCACGGTTTGCGTCCTCTCCTATGACTTCAAGATTTCTGCGGACTATCTCTTCGATAGCCTCGATTTGTTTCTTTTCTTCCATTAAATAAATTATTTTTTTTGAAGGGGTGATAGAACCCTTTTACCTAAACTGCGTCCTGCTACTGGTAGATGAAGATTTCGGAACGCACAATCATTGCTTCGCGGGCAATTCCGGCTTTCTTCAACTCTCGGAGTGCTTCGACGGCTTCATGTCTTTCTTTGAAGTCACCCACGCGACATCTCCAGTGAGGTGATTCGAACGATGTGTAGGCATTGTACTGAGGGAAGAGTGACATGGACTGATTAGCTGCTTGCTGAGCCCTGCTCTGGTCTGAGCGAGTGCTTCCTCCCCAATAAATTTGAACACGATAGCCCCTTACCTTGGTCTTCTTCCCTACGGGAGTGACCAAGGCTGGGTTATCTATGTTTTCTTCTTCCTTCTCCTTATCAACCTCTTTGTCTTTTTCTTTATCCTTGTCGTTGTCGACCTCTTTTGGCTTTTCGCCATTGATAATCTGAGTGAGGCGTTCGTCTTGACTGACGGTTACCTTACCTTGACCCGCGACTACACGTGTAAGATTGTCCATAAAACGAATCTGTGCGCTTGCCAAACAGGTGAATAAAAGAAGAATGAAGATATGTGCGAGTCTTTTCATACTCTGCTGTGCTTAGTTTATTTTCTTATTTCCAAGCGTCGATGATGCCCTTGAAGTCTGCTACCTTCAGAGAAGCACCGCCGATGAGTCCGCCATCGATGTCTGGCTTAGCGAAGAGTTCAGGAGCATTGCTTGCTTTGCAAGAACCTCCGTAGAGGATTGAAGTGTCAGCTGCAACCTTGTCGCCATACTTCTTTGCGATTACAGAACGGATGTATGAGTGGATTTCTTCAGCCTGCTCTGCTGTAGCTGTCTTGCCAGTACCAATAGCCCAGATTGGCTCGTATGCGATAACTACGTTTGCAAACTGTTCTGCTGTCAGGTGGAATACGCTACCTTCGAGTTCAGCCTTACATACAGCTTCCTGTTTGTTTGCTTCACGTTCCTGGAGAGATTCACCGATACAGAAGATAACTTTCAGACCGTTTGCCAGAGCGAGGTCAACCTTCTCCTTCAGGATTGCTGGAGTCTCGTTGTAGTATTCGCGGCGCTCAGAGTGACCGAGAATTACATATTCAGCACCTGTTGACTTAACCATTTCTGCTGAAACTTCACCTGTGAAAGCACCTGAAGCCTTGTCTGCACAGTTCTCAGCACCCAACTTGATTGTGTTGTGGTCGAGAAGGTCAGAAACCTTAGCGAGGTGGATAAAAGGAGTACAAATGATTACTTCACAATTTGGTTTGTCAGCAGCAAGAGCATCCTTAAGACCCTGTGCCAATTCAATACCTTCCTGAAGATTCTTGTTCATCTTCCAGTTGCCTGCAACAATTTTCTTTGCCATAATAATTTCATTTTGTGCCTATATCCTCTCATTAAGGAACAAGGCGTTGTTAATAATTTATTTTATTTGATTACTTATTTGTTCTTGTATTTTTTCCAATTGTAACTTACGCGATTTTTGTCGCCAGTGTCGATACCATGAGAATCCGGAACCAATGCGGTCGATGAGGATTATCAGTATCAGCGGCATGAGGAAGTAGAGTAGCCAGTCAAGTAGTTTTCTGCCTTCTACATCGTGGAGCTGTCCTATCGGAAGGTCTTCCAGTCTGCCGTTTAATCGTTCCTCTGTTGGCATCATGTAGTTGCTCCATTTTCCGATGATAACTCCGTCCTTCATTAGGAGTAGTCCTGGCGATGTGCGAACAACCATTTTAAGTTCCGTTTCGTCGCTTTCGTAGAACGGGTATTCAGCACCTGTATGGTCTCTCCAGTAGTCTTGCGTCTCCTGATCGGTTGATGATGTCAGACAGTAAAACTTATATCCGTTTGCCTGACTGTATTCATATATATCATTTACCAAATCAACGCATCCCTCGTCGGCTCTGCGCAGATTGGCAATAGACAGAATGAATGTATAACCGTCTCTGTCGATTATTTCGTCGGTAATTTCTTCTCCGCTTTCGGAATCTACTACATAGAAACCGGCTGTGGCTTTCTTGCCCTCGGCACTTCTCATGTCTGTACCTATTTTGTAGGGACTTGTGTCCATCCAAGGCAAGGCGTAAAAACATATAAGTGAATATACAAATATGTATATTACGCAGAAGAGCGTTATCAGCCATTGGGTGTTGTGACCTACTATTTTTATGTGCAGGTGGCTGAATTTATAATTCATTATTGCCGCAGCCAATAGCACTATGTTTTTTACGAAGGTCATCCCATTGCTCAGGATTATCACATCACCAAAACATCCGCAGTCGGGAACAGGGTCGCCCCACCAGATGTAAGCTGTCAGCAAAGTCATTACCATCATAAATAAGAGGGTGAGCTTTGCTATGATGACGCGACTCATGCCAAAGAGCGTATGTACGCCAATAGAGAATTCAAGTATCGCCAGCATTAACGCTATAATCACTAGCGTCAGAAAAGGTATGCCTTCCAGTCCGAACGCCGTTGCATACTCGTGTAGTTTGAACACAGTACCGTATGGGTCGTTCGCTTTGATGAATCCTGAGAATATAAACACTCCTGCCAGCAGGAATCGGCTGATATTCGTCAGAACCTTCTCTATTGTTATCTTTTTCTGTTCGTTCATTATTTATCCCCTGCTTCGTCCAACTTAATCAGTCCGAACACGGAATAGTTTATCATATCGAGGTAATTGGCATCGATACCCTCCGAGATGAGAGTCTTGCCGTCATTTCCTTCGATTTGTTTTGTGCGGTTCAACTTCATCAGAATCAGATCTGTGTAGGAACTGATGCGCATTGAACGCCAAGCCTCGTCGTAATCGTGATTCTTCTTTATCATCAGTTTTAGTGCAGAGTCAGCATACTTGTCGTACAGTTTCATAGCTTTTTCCACGTTTATGTCCTCTGTCTCTGCGTATCCCAGTTCCAGCTGGATCAGTCCTACAATACCGTAGTTTACTATGGCTTGAAATTCTGGATAGATGCCTTCGCCAACCCACGATTCGCCTTTTACTTCAAGGCTTCTTATCCTATTGGCTTTGATGAATATCTGATCAGTCACGCTGGCTGGTCGCATTATTCTCCATGCTGCTCCGTAGTCGTGAAGTTTCTTGAAGAATACTTCGCGACATCCTGCCATAGCCAATTTGAATTGTTCTTCTGTTGTCATAGTTGTTTGTCAAAAACGTTGCAAAGGTACGAATAATAAAGTGAATTGTGAAAAAGGAATATGCAAAAATCAGTTCTTCTGCTTTCTCTTTCTGTATGTCATCGCTATCGAGAGTGCTGCCATGAACAGGAATATAGCTAATGCGGAGTAGGCTATAGCTTCGGTTGTGTGAACCGATTGTGGGTCGTACGAGAACTTTATCACGTGTTTTCCTGCTGGCACATTCATAGCTCTGAGTACATAGTCTGCCCGACCTATTTCTGCGGGTTTGCCGTCGATGGTTGCATTCCATCCTGGGTAATAAACTTCTGAGAATACTACCAATCCGCCCTCTGCCGATTCTGTTTCGTATGTAGCTTCTGTGGTTGAATAGTCTGTCATACGAACTTCTCCCTTGCCTCCGGCTTGCAAGAAACCAAAGTCTTTTTGAGCCACCACAGCTGTATGTTTAGGATTTACCTTACCCACAAGGTCGAGTTCTTCGTTGGCGTTGTGTGCATAAACTGCATCCTTTACGAACCATGCATTGCCGTCAGCTCCTGTGTTTTCAACGGGGAGTTTTATCTTGCCACCTTCGCCTGCGGCCAGTATGAACCAGCGGGTATTGAGCATGTTTATGACTGGGTAGAGTGAATCGGTGTTTTGAGTCGACAGGTCGTATATCGGGTATGGTGACTGTTCTTCAGCCATCCTGATAGTATCCATAGGTGCATTCCTTAGTGCTACATAGATATTGTTTATCTCTTGTGCAATATGAGTCTCTATGAGTTCCTGGTATCTTCTCAGTTTTGCTGCATGATATCCGCCAACTGAACTATAGAAGGCACTTGTGGTGTTGTCGTTGAAAGTAGATACGGTAAGGTTCAGCACTCTGTAGTCTCTGCCTGTTCCACTCTTTGTCAGGATGTAATCATCGGCTTCTGTCTTTTGAATACGAGCCAAGCCCTGTGGCTTAACGAAGAATCCGTCGTTCAGATAACGTTTGTTTACTTGCCACATATCTACAAGACACAGTATCATGAGAACAATTACGATTCCGTTTGTCAGTTTTATATTGTTTTCATCTTTCTTATTTGAAGCATAGTAGAACAAAGCTACGGCTGCTATCAGAATGAATATCATAGAGCGCCAGCCGTCAGACATCAGCATGGCTTTACGCATAGTGCTAATGCTATCAAGTATTTGCTGACCTGTATTGGCATCGAAATATTCCTGTGCCACATAGCTCTTTATAGACATTACGTCGTTTGTACTTAGGCACTCGTCTGCTGTAAACATAAGCAGGAGTACTACTAAAACCGTTATGCCTGTGGCAATGAGCAATTGAAGTCTGTTCGGCTTTTCCATCCAGAGTTTCAGCCCCCACATAGCCATCAGCGGAACGGTGAATTCTACTACAACCAGAATGCTTGCGACAGTTCGGAACTTAGCATACATCGGAACATTGTCTATGAAGAAGTCGGTGAAAGACATGAAGTTGTGTCCCCAACTCAGCATCAGAGTGATGGCTGTAGCTATGAGAAGAGCCCATTTCATCGGATTTTTATTTGGAATAACGATGAGGCTCAGTATGAAAAGCATGCAAACAATAGCACCAAGATAGACAGGTCCGCTTGTGCCAGGCTGTTCACCCCAGTACTGACTGAATGCTCCGTAGATACCTGCATTTGCCAGTCTCAGGTCGGCTTTCTTCATAGCTGTCTGGCTCATCGAAAGTGGCATGCTTGCTCCACCTCTGTAGTTAGGAATAATGAAAGTCATAGTCTCGTCTATTCCGTAACTCCATGCTGTTATGTAAGAGCGCTCCAGTCCTGTGTCGGTCTGGTCTTCTGTCTTTGTGGCTTTTACCAGTTCCGACTTTCCGCGCATAGTTTCCTTCTGATATTCATATGTGTGGTAAAGGTTCGACACATTCATTCCGATAGCCAGAACTGCTGCAATCAGAACTGCTGCTGATGCCTTGAGAAAGGCTGCGATCTCTTTTTTCAGTACAGCATCAATGAGAAAGGCGAGTACAATCATTATTTCCGGAAGAAGGAAATAATAGGTCATCTGTACGTGGTTGGACTTTACCTGAAGTGCGGCGAATAGGGTGGTGAGCACACATCCCCAGATATATTTCTTTCTGTAGCAGAGAACCATTCCTGCAATTGTAGGAGGAATGTACGCCAGAGTCATCACCTTCCATATGTGTCCTGCAGCAATGATGATAAAGAAATATGAAGAGAATGCCCAGATGATAGCGCCCAATGCTGCCATCCATTGTTTGAAGTCGAATGCACGGAGCAGGATATAGAATCCGAGCATAGATGCGAAGATATACCAAACGTAGTCGGGAAGCCATAGGTGGTAGGCTTTCTCGATAAACGACATAGACTCCATTGAGTCATATGACGGGGCAATCTGATATGTAGGCATACCACCAAACAGGGAATTGTTCCATCGTGGAGTTTCCCCGTTGTGAGTTGCTCTGTATTGGTTTATGACCACGTTTATGCCGTCATTGGCGTTGCTGTCGTGCTGCTCTATGCGTCTTCCCTCTGTTACAGCAGGGTAGAAGTAGGCAAATGAAATTACTGCGAACAGTACTATGCAAAGCACATCTGGCAAAATCTTCTTGTAGTTCATTTTAGGTTATTGGTTATGGGTTATTGAACTTTGAGGTTATGAGTTATTGAGTTAGTCCGTCAACTCTTGTTACTACTTTGGCAGCCAAACTCATGAGAGCCATTCCTTGTGGCGATGCCGGGTCAAGAACGGCTGGAAGTCCGTTGTCGCAGCCTTCACAGATGTCTTGGATAAGTGGAATCTGTCCCAACAGGGGTACATTCAGTTCTTCTGCCAGTCGTTTTGCGCCTTCTTTGCCAAAGATATAGTATTTCTCGTCCGGATGCTGGGCAGGAGTGAACCAAGCCATGTTTTCCACAAGTCCGAGAATAGGTACATTCACCTTTTCGTTCATATACATATTCACACCCTTTCGTGCGTCTGCAAGTGCCACTTCCTGTGGAGTGGAAACGATTACTGCTCCAGTCAGCTGCAAGGTTTGTATTAATGTGAGGTGTATGTCGCTTGTGCCAGGAGGAGTGTCCAGAATCATATAATCCAGTTCGCCCCAGTTGGCTTCCTCGATGAGTTGTTTTATTGCATTGCAAGCCATAGCTCCACGCCATAGTGTAGCTTGAGCAGGATCTACGAAGAATCCGATGGACAATAGTTTTACACCATATTTCTCGATAGGTGCAATGAGGTCTTTCCCGTTTACATTTTCTGCGTAAGGACGGGCATCCTCAACTTGAAACATCTTAGGCATCGATGGACCAAATATGTCGCAGTCGAGCAGACCTACTCTGTGTCCCATCTTTGCCAGACCAATGGCGAGGTTGGCTGTAACTGTACTTTTGCCCACACCACCTTTGCCCGAACTTACGGCAATGATGTGTTTTACGTTTTTCAGCACTCGTTCCTCTTCAGCATCAGGCTGTTCTACAACCTTTTCCTTTACAGTTACTTCACATTCTTTAGAAACATATAGTTTCACAGCAGCTTCTGCTGCCTTCATCACAGATTTACGGAAAGGGTCTGTAGCTTTAGGAAAAATTATGGAAAAGGATACCTTCATTCCGTCGATACGGATGTCGTCCTCTACCATCTCTGCCTCCACCAGGTTTTTTCCGTTGCCTGGATAACGCACCGTTTTCAGCGCATCTATTATAAGTTGTGGATATATTGTCATTTTCGTTTTAAATATTTCTTAACTCTAAACTATTATCTATTATCTATAAACTAATCACTCACTTCCTCATCGCCTTTGTACTCACCACCTCGTGTCCGTAGGAACGATAGCCATCCACAGGGATTTCTACGTCAGGCTCCTGCAGTTCTCCTTCTTTTGGCAACTGGAACTGTATGTATTTTATAGCTATGCCTCTCTCCAGCCACATGCCCTCGTAGTAGGTCTGGATGCTTGTAAGTGCTTCGTCCATTCCCTCTGCTGCATACAAGTCTTCTGTGAAGGCTTTTAGTGGCAGGTTGTTCTTCTCTACCAGATATTTAGTATATGTGGCAAGGAAGTTTGAGTCTGTCTTTACGTTTATAATTCCGCCATCGATAAGAAACTTGCGGTATCTTTCCAGGAAAAAGGTGGAAGTGAGACGTTTTGTGGCTTTCTTCATTTGTGGGTCGCTGAATGTAAGCCACAATTCGCTTACCTCTGCTTCGCCAAAGAGTCCGTCTATGCACTCTATGTTTGTGCGCAGAAAACCTACATTCTTCATGTCTTCGTGCAGAGCCTCTTGTGCTCCGTGCCATATTCTCGAACCCTTTATGTCAACACCAATGAAGTTTTTGTCGGGGTATCTGCGGGCCAGTCCTAAGGTGTATTCGCCTCTGCCACACCCCAGTTCCAGTACGATTGGATTGTTGTTGTGGAAGAAGTCCTTGTGCCAGTTGTCTTTCAGGGTGAACCCTTCCTTCTGCAATTGCCAGAACGGACATTCTACAACCAACGGATTGGCTGCCACATCTGCAAATTTAGCTAATTTTCCTTTTCCCATAAACGGATGCGAAGGTACGACTTTTTCATTATAAATAGAAATCCTGCGTGAGTAATTTGTACTCTTTACTCCATTCGCCTGTCTCATCTCGCAGCAGGAGCTCGTTTCTTGTGGCAGGTTCTATGTCGCGACTGAATTCCAGCAAAACCCTTATGGCAGCCTTCCGAGGAGTTGTCTTTACGTCTGTTCGTCGTCTCAGGTAGAGTCCTGCAATTGCTGCTTCGCTTATTGTGTCGGTTGCAGCAGAGTAGGGCACTATGACAGCCACTTTTCCCTGTGGCGAAAGCAGTTTGCTGCTCTTTTCCATCAACGTACTTATGGGCAAGGAAGACGAATGTCGGGCTTTGTTTCTTGTCTGGTCCGGACAATTTGTGTCTTCTTTGTAGAAGGGTGGGTTGCTCACAATCAGGTCGAAAGGTTCGGAAGAGAGGAAATCGTCGTTGAAATCGTGCTTTTTTATTTCAATTCGCTCATTCCATCGACTGTTTTCTGCATTTTCCTTTGCCTGTTCTACTGCTTCTTCGTCAATGTCTATACCGATGATGTTGAGGTTCGGATTCCTTTGTGCTAACATCAGGGCTATGAGACCTGTGCCGCAACCTATGTCGAGGGCTCTTTTGCCTTCCGGACTTACCCATGAACCAAGAAGCACGCCGTCTGTGCCTACTTTCATGGCGCAACGATCGTGCTTCACTATAAATTGTTTGAACCGAAATTCAGTTGTCAACTCCGAAATATCAATTATTCAATCACAACTCTAGTCCATCCGTGCTTGTCTGGCTCTGTGCCGTACTGGATGCCGCGCAGCAGGTTGTAGAGTTTTGTAGAAATAGGACCTGGTTTTCCGTCCTTTGAGAATACGAAACTCTTCTTCAGTTCCAAGTCGTCAATCTTGCTGATTGGTGAGATAACTGCTGCTGTACCACAAGCACCAGCCTCTTCGAATGTTTCCAGTTCTTCTTCTGGAATCTGGCGGCGCTCAACCTTCAGACCCAGGTCTTCTGCCAACTGCATCAGCGATTTGTTGGTGATAGAAGGCAGAATAGAAGTAGATTTAGGAGTTACGTAAGTGTTGTTCTTGATTCCGAAGAAGTTAGCAGCACCACACTCGTCCATGTATTTCTTCTCCTTTGCGTCGAGGTAGAACTCGCATGCATATCCGAGGTCGTGAGCCATCTTGTTGGCACGAAGGCTGGCAGCATAGTTTCCACCTACCTTATAAATACCTGTGCCGAGAGGAGCACTACGATCGTATTCGCGGATGATTACATATGGATTGCAGCTGAATCCGCCCTTGAAGTATGGACCAACTGGAGTAACAAAGATGAGGAACAGATACTCAGAAGCTGGGTGAACACCTACCTGAGCGCTGGTTCCGATAAGCAGCGGACGGATGTAGAGTGTTGCTCCTGTTTCGTATGGTGGAATGAATCGCTCGTTCAGACGAACTACCTTATCTACCATTTCGTTGAATTTTTCTGTTGGCAGTTCAGGCATGAGGATGCCGCGACAGGTTGACTGCAGACGAGCTGCATTCTCATCGCTACGAAATACTCGAACCTTGCCGTCAGGACAACGGTAAGCCTTCAGACCCTCAAATGCTTCCTGTCCGTAGTGCAGACAAGTAGCTGCCATATGCATCGGAATAGTCTCTTCCGATGATACTTCAATCTCACCCCATTTGCCGTCACGATAATAACAGCGAACGTTGTAATCTGTCTTGTTGTAGCCAAAACCAAGGTTTGACCAATCAATGTTGTTTGCCATTTCTGTATGTTTTTAAAATTATGCTTTCTCTATCGAGTGCAAATGTACTAAGTTTTCTTGTTATTTGTGCAACATTTTAATTTTTTTCGATTTTCCTTGCTAATTTTCATTTATTATCCTTACCTTTGCACTCGCTTTTCGAAAGGGAAGCTTTTTAGGTAGATCCGCTAGCTCAGTAGGTAGAGCACAACACTTTTAATGTTGGGGTCTTGGGTTCGAGCCCCAAGCGGATCACTTACGATAATCCGCAAGAAACTTATATTTAGTTGCTTGCGGATTTTCTTATTTTATAATTGCACCACCAAATAAAACCTTTTACTCGGCATTTTTAATGTCTAATCGCACTTCCCAATATCCATTTTTATCCTCACCCACACGACAAATAACACCTTTTTCCTTTAAAACTGCAATATTACGTGTGATAGTCGACCTATTAACTCCGACAAAAGTTTTTAGATTATCATATGTAACATGATTATTATTTATTATTGCTTTAACAATAGCAATCTGCGTTTTGTTAAGTTTTACAGATGCATTTGCAGTTGCATTTGCAGTTGCATTTACAGTCTATAGTTTTACACTACATGAAAATAGAATGTGATTAGCGATGCAGCAGTAATAAGGGCACAAGTTATACACTCAGTTCACCTTGTCCAGCTATGCAGAGAAATATATTGCCAGTGCTACAATCCTCCTGTCGAACTAACAAAAATTTTTTGTGAGTTCGTTCTGGGTCTTGCTCACACTCGGCATATATCTGATTGATATGATAGCTTACATCCTGCTGCGAAGTATCAAACAGTTCCATCATCTGCTCCACATTAAGCCACACATCTTCACCCTCAAATCGCACATTAACTCGAGCTATTCCGTTCTCATCTTGGTAAATTAGGAATGCCTGATTCCTTTTCTCTAATTCGTTATGTTTTTTTTCGTCATATTTAGTTTGCAAAATTAATCAGAAGAAATAATTCCTCAAAGAGGAACAACCTTTAAACTATATCTTCGGCTGTTTTTGTCAAGAACAACGTCATACTCTCTTATACCTTTTTGTTTTGATATACTCCGCAAATGTATTTTATATCTTGATTCTATTTCGGGACCATAGTATATTGCTTTCAAGCAATTTGCATCATTTATTGCGAAGAAGTCGTCGTTTGCTTCGGGAGAATTAAAATCCTCCATATCAAGAAGACGCCATTCCTTTTCATGTGAGTATTCATCCACACCAAGAAGAATCACTCCACCAACGTATTTGCAAAAGCCGAATAGGTCTGCCATACAGATTTTGGTACCTCAGCCTTCGCTTTCTTGCATTCCAGCGTTACTCGTTCGCCTTTCAGCAATGTTTCTTTTATTGTTTTTGAGTCCATCTTCATATAACGCTATTCTCCATTATTCTATTGTCCTGTAAAAAATGATCAGGAGAGTCCCCTCTATGATTCTCTGTTATTCTTATTATCTTCTTCTACCATTTCATTCAACTCTCTAGCAAAATCATAAATACAAGAAATTGTACAATCCATTTCGTTTTGATTATCTGATATATATTGCTGAACATTGTTACCACGCACTAATTGTGAAATCACATAAAACTCCATAATATTTTGAAATAAAGTTAAACAATGCAGTAATTCTTTTTCATCCTTGGCTTCTACTTCTCTCTCTCTTACTTTGTGTATGAAATTGCCTATTTGTACAACTAACTTCTCAGTTATAGGTCGTAGAAAGGGCGACTCTTGTAATGTCTGACTTTTATATAAAAAAGAATTATCCATACCCATTAGTTTCTTCTTAAGAAGTTCTATTTTCTCTGAAGATAGCCTTTTCTCGTATATGGACACCTTTATTTCATTTATTAACTCTTTGATAAGGTTATAATCATCTAACCGCATCTTAGCTAAAATTGTTTGAGCCTCAAAAAGCAGATTATTAATATGCCTTTTTTCACTATTACTATCTAAAGTCGCATTTATACTAAATATAGCACAAATATTTACTATTGCCAATATGGTTGTAATGATGCCATTGAAAATTTCTATAAAAAGATTCCAGTCATTTAACTCATGAGAGATGCTACCGTTAAAGACGGAACGATATTGATATAATACTATACCATTTGCAATAATACATGTAATGCTAATAAGAAGCAAAACGCACATCCATTTATTCTGCAGCCATTTCATATGCAATTATTATTTAGTTTGTTCATATCCTTCTCGTGTATTTGAAATCCTTGGAGCCTACGATGAGATTTTCATCATATACAAAATCGTAGAAGTGATTGCAAATAGAATGGTCATTCAGCATAGAGATTGTTTTTACAAATTAAACCTCTTTGACTTTTCTAATTATAACTCACTTATTATGATTTTTATTCGAACGCAATTCCACAAGGGCTTGGTTGTTCGACAAATCTATCTCAGAAAATGGATTATCATAACACCATAGAATCTTTAGGGCGGTATTCTTTGATAAATCAAGTTTAGTCAGCATATTTCCATAACACCACAATGCTGTTAATGCGGTATTTCTTGATAATTCTATTGAGTTTAATTTATTATTGTCACAAGCAAGTGACTCAAGTTTCGTGTTTCTCGAAACATCAAGGGTATTTATTGAATTGTTACCGCAATGGAGTATTTCTAATAATTCGTTGTCCGAAACTTGTAGTGTTGCTATTTGATTATTATCACAATACAAAGCCTTAAGTGCTTTGTTTTTTGAAATGTCTAATGTTCTCAATTGATTCTCTTCACACCATAGATTCTCTAATTCGTTATTATTTGACACATCAAGTGATGTCAAGTTGTTATGTTTACAATCTATAGTTTTCAACTTGGTGTTTTGGGAAATATCTAGTATTGATAATTGATTATAGCCACATTCTATGAACCTTATTTTACAATTGTGAGATAGATCCAAATCTGTAAGCAAGTTGCCATCACAAGAAACTGTTTGTAACTCAATATTTTTTGTCAAGTCAAGTGCCTTAATGCGATTGTCTGTGCAAGTAAGTCGCCATAAATTTATATTGTGAGAGATATCCAGTGAAGTCAGCTGGTTTTCTTTACAGGATAGTGTTCCTAGAGAGGTAAAAAATTCGATACCTTTAAGATTTTCAATGTCCAATCTGTCTACATATATTTCTGTAATCTCTTCAATCTCATCACCTTTCAATATGCCATCTTTGCCGTACCATTGATTTAAAATAAAATGCCTGAACTTATAATCAGGAAATGTTACTTCATTGATTGTGATATCAGGCTTTTTTGAGCAGCCTAATAGAATGATCGCTAATAAAAATAATAATTTTTTCATCTTTACTAAATTTGGACGTTATACTTTAATTTTCTTGCAACTTATATTTTTTTATCATATTGTACAGACTCCTGGGTTAATTGAATAAATTAGATTCAGAAAATCGCACTCTTGTATGAAATGATAACAATAGCATCTTCATCTTTGTGGAGAAGATGTAGTTTCTTTATTTCTTGATTTTTTTTCAAAATATCATTATCTGACAACTCCATAGATGTTAAATATTTCTTCATATATTACAATGTCTAAAATAATGTATATATTACATCTGCATTACATTGCTCATTATAATAATTGACGATTATTTTCTTCGACTTATGCCATATCTTATTCATATTCCTATAAGGAATTGATGCTTTTCAAACTATCCTTTAGTTGTCTTTCTTTTTCTTCTTTAAGTTTAATTTCATTTATACTATCTCTATATTCTATTATTTCTGATATTTTTACTTTGTCAGAAAATCTCACATTAATGTTAAATTCATAACCGATTTCTTTCTCAACTTCTTCGGCTGTCTTTGGCCATTTATTCCATTCTATGCTTATTTCAATCAATCGTTTATTGGTTTCCCATTTAGCAACAACAGAATCGAAAAAGAGGAATGTATTGTTATTGTAAACAAACCATTCTGAAGATTGTACCTTTTTTATATTGGGCTTTTTATATCTGCTCTCGAAGTATGCTATAAATTTATTTAAGACATTCTCTATCTTAATTAATTTTCTAGCATACAGTTTGTATGAATGCCATTCTATGCAACTAAGTTTTCCTTTCCATAAATAAGAATTTTCATATGGGTCTGGATTATTTGGCTTAAAGTCCTCATAATCGTATAGCCTGATATTCATAAAGTGAATAGTGCCAAAAACGAATCCGTCAAATTCGGGATAAGGGTGTTTAAGCGCCTTTTCAAACGTCCTAATGTTTTTTTCTGCCTCAATTCTGTTCATACCATATAGGATACTCGCAAATATTGTATCACCTTTTGCCTCAAAAATTCGCTCTCTATTAATGGAATCTTGTTGTCTAATAAGGCTTAACTGTTTAATAGAATCTTCTATAGTTTGACAGCCTTCATTAGTTTTGTTTGTGCCTTTGTTATTACATGAAAAACAAACAACTACTAGAGTAATTAATAACAATGTTTTTTTCATAATGTTATTCTACGTTCTTCGATAATGTCCAGCATGCTTATTATATTATTTGCTATTTCTTCTATTTCCCCCTCTGTCATTCGAATATTTAAAATATATACTTTGTTCAAGCAAGATAATCGAATGACATCAGAACCAAAATACAATCGGAATGATAATATGATTTCGGAAAACTTATAGACATCATATTCCAAGTATTTAGCGTCCATTATATAATAAAAGGCTCGTTCGATATTGACAGAGAATTTAGTAAATTTTGTTACATTCAAATATTCTTCAGTGATAGGAAGTCCTTTAGGACTTGTTTCATCATATCTTTGAATATGTGTTGCTATGGAATAAATATCACTGTCAAAGCATTCCTTTATCTTATTATTTAGAGGGAACGCTATTGTCTTTAGTATACTCCAATTTCGCGTATTGATTATTTCTTCAAAAGTCATAAATCTCAAATTTAAGTCAATACTAAGAGATTAACTGTGATAGCAAGTTTTCAAGATTCATATCATGCATAATTAACACTTCACGAGGCTTACTACCATGTGCAACACCAACTATATCACTTGAGATGATAGATGGACTCACTCCAAGTTTCTTAGATAGACATTTACTGGTTTCCTTCTGTTCCACTAACACTAATTTTAGGTGATTTACATCTTGCATGTCGATCAAAAGTATAGTTTGGGCGTAAAATTAGTAAAAAATCTTCATATCTTTAGTAAAAAAAGATTTATTAATTACAAAAAGTGGCTACCACTCAGAATTCTCAATATACCTATCTCTCCAAATCATCATTCAGTTACTCTAACATACTATTCCTCAATTCCCATCTCGCCTTTCAGACGTTTTACTTCTTTATCAAAGTCTGACAAATACATCCGATCTTGAACCACCCTATACTTGTCGTATTCCTCGTATGCTTTCAACTTAGCTTGCAAGGCAGAGATCTTTCCTTTGTCCATCAATATCGGATATGAGGCTAGTGTCAAGAAATTATCAAGAAACTCAGCCCATTGCTGCATTGTTGTAGGACGGTGATTCTTTGCACGTGTTTCTGCTAAATTGATATACGCCTCTACGATTCGGTTCAACTCTCGCATATGTTCCTCAGACAGATAATTCTTGGCAATCGCTACATCCGATTTCATGATTTTTCCGTCAGGAGCCTGAGCCCACGTCGTCAGTCCCATGTGCAGTTTAGTGGCATCCACATTATAATAGATGATTTCAGCTGCAGTCTGACCCACGATGGCCCAGTGCAGTTTATTCTGCACTTTGGCATAGAATTCGCGAGTTTCCACAGCATCCCTCTGGTAGTCGCATGCTGTGGCATAGATATCCGTTATTTTTTGGTAGGCCATACGCTCTGATGCACGAATCTCGCGTATGCGTTCCAAAAGTTGCTCAAACTTAATGTCTGTCAGTTGGTTTCCATGAATAAAGCGCTCACTATCCAGCACATATCCGTTCTTCACATATTGGCTCAGCGTGTTTGTGGCCCACTGCCTGAAACGGGTAGCCTTATAACTATTCACACGATAACCAACGGCTATAATGACATCAAGATTATAGAGCATAGTTTCGTACGGTTTTCCATCAGCAGCAGTTATCCAATCTTTTCGGACAACTGAGTACTTATTCAACTCTCCTGTATCAAAAATCTTTCCGATATGGTAGCTCACGGTTCGCACATCCACTTGGAAAATCTCGGCAATTCGCTTCTGTGTAGTCCACACTGTTTCACCGTCGAAGAAGAGCTGTACACGAAGATTCCCTTCTGGGTCAGAGAAGAAGATTAAGTCTGTATCGGTGTATAATTCAACGCCTTTTGATGTTTCTTGCTTCCCAGAGAAATACTGCAAGGCTGACAACGCCTGACTCTTCTTAGCGTTGGCACACATCGCTATTAACAAACAAGCATAACGTGTCAGCCTGTATGATGGAACGGAACGGTTGGCTCCAGATCCAAGCTCAACCATTTCGGTGGTTTCAACGAAATGGTCTTCAACTTTGGCATTGTTCTGGGCACACAATTTCTGTGCCTTCTCTATTAGACCTTTAAAGTTCCGATAGTCATTATAGCCGATAGCAGTTGCCAGCTCTCGAGCACTCCAGTACTCCCTTCCATCTTCAGCAGTCTTCCGAATCTGTTCGAAATCTGGCTGCATAGGTTGTATATTCGTTTCTTTTGTCATGTCTAGTATTCCTGTATTTTTATAGCGCTTTTAATTAGCTTTTATTACTGTATCAATAGCCCTCTATGTTCAAGGTCGTTCTTCATTACTTCCTCCGTATGATTACTTCAGATGCTGTTTTATCCATTCGAGGCATTTCTCTTGACTACTCTGAAAACGCCAATGGGCACTGGTGGGGGTGATGTCACATTGTTTTGGAGCCTGAATCTCGTTCCATGCAGCCCAGACTGATGAAGGCGAACAGGTATCATCGCTATAGCCCCAACTCATAAAGGTCGGAACGATGAGCTGGCGTGCAAAGTTGACTACATCAAAGTACTGAAGAGTAGCCACAGCCTTCTCTTCCGGTATGATTACCTTGCTGTCGCTGTAGAAGCTGGTGAAGAACTTTGGCCAGCCGCCTGCTCGCTGATGCAGAAATCCGGTCAGGTCGCAGAGGGCAGGGTAGAAAGGTGCACAAAGAGTCACTTTGCTGTTCAGGGCTGCCGTAACTATAGAGAGAGCTCCGCCCTGACTGCCTCCGCTAACGATGACGTTTCGTCCATCCCATTCGGGCAAACTGCACAGGTAGTCTATGGCACGGGCACAACCTACATATACATCTTTATAATAATATGTGTCTTTCGATTCCATTCCTTTGCGCATGTAGCCGTCGCACTTCTGATGTCGCATGTTGTTGTATTCAGCGTCGGGCAGGCGAGGGTCGTTGTCGTGTATTTCTATCTTCATGTAGATGAAACCATGACGAGGGAAATAGTCGTCGGGGTAAATCTTCGAACTGCCAGCTCCGGGAGGTGTGAGCAGTACAGGATGCTGTTTGCCGTCACATGGCATAGTCAGATAACCATACATCCATTTCTGTTTGCCTACATGCAGACGTATGAGTCGTGTCTCAAATTCTTTGTTTGAGGCTTCTGGAACAGGATAGATTTCTGGTTGCATATCCACCTTGCGCGCTTCGTCAAGAACTTTCTGCCAGAACTGCTTGAAGTCTTTGGGCAGGGTGGCAAACGAACTGATGTCTTCAGGATTGAAGGCTACCTTGACTAAGTCGCTCTGTTTTTGTCCTCCAGCCTGAAACTCATATTGGCAGGCAAGAAACCCAGGGGTCAGCATTGTTCCCATAGGTATGATGACTTCGCCCCCAATGAAGGTAGTAGAGTCTTTTTCTTCGGGCAGCATCATTTCTGTTCCTACTTTATAATAGATTTTGCGCCCTTCAAGCGGTACTCCTCCTTCGCGTGCCGTAATGCGGAGAGTGGCACTCTGCCCTATACTGTAGTGGCTGTCCGGATGATTTGGTACAGCAATGGATTCAACGAATGGTTTACGTGGGTTTCCGAATTCCTGACGGAATTGTTGTGCATGTGTGCTAAGTGTCAGCAAGCATAAAACAAAGCTCAATTGTGTGGTCTTCATATGTATCAAAGTTTTAAATGAAACTGGTGTAGGATTCTGGAGTTTCAAATATGCGCAGAATCTACCACTCATAATCCTCAATATACTTGTCGAACTCCACAGGCTTGTCCCATCCGGCTTCGCGGAAGATGCTGCGAATTTCCTCTTGGACATCTGGCATGATGGGGCGTGAGCCGTTACGATACTCGAAGTAGTAGGTTCGACAATGCTTGCTGATAATACGCTGACGTACAAAAGGTTCTACTTTGGCAGGCATGTCTCCATTGAAGATGTGTGTCATTCCTATTGCTATCTTCACTTTTTTGCGGTTGCGGAAGTGAGGACATTTATCCGTTGCCACATCCTTACTCTGAAGGTTGACATTGGTGATAAAATTCTTGGTGGCAGGCATTTGCTGTCCTACCAACCATCGCAGACATTGTACTTTCTTCGGACATTTTTCTCCGTAACAGACTGTGTAACCATCCGAGGCTTTATTTGCAAACGTTTCTTTTTCAGTCATAATTTCTTTGCTTTTTGTTGCAAAGATAAATAAAGTAGGGTTAAAATCCAAATATTTCGCGGTAAGTTCAGTCCGAAGCGCTGCGGACTGTCAGTACGTCCCATACGGACTGCCAGTCCGCTAGTTACGGACTCTGAGTCCGTTGGTTACGGACTTTCAAAGACTCTTAAGCATGTTTTCTAATTGTTCCACAGCTTTGGTTATGTCTTCCTGAAATCTTTTATGGTCGCGTAGGAAATCGGTCCTTCCATCGGAAAGACTGTCGTACAGTTCTGGGCTCATTTCATCAACATAGGAACCTATAGCATATTCTATGTCATCCTTCTGCCAGTCGAGGGAAGAATGTATATAAACGTTGCGTTTCTGATGTAGGAAACTATAGGCTGTCTCTATGCTGTATCTTGTTATCATACCTTCGGTTGTGGTTGCAAAATTAGTCAATATTCAAGTTATATTTGCCATTATCGCACAGATTCATTTCAGAATTATTAGAATTGGAAGTTTTTTAGTAATTTTGTATCGAAATTCATAATTCGAAATTTAAAGCAATGGATTACTTACCAAACGACCCGATGATGCTGGTGTCAGCCATCAATATGTTGCTTCGTGACGAGGAGTATGATTCGCTCGAGTCGCTTTGCTACTCTTTTGACCGGGAACCAGAAGAGATTAAGAGCAAGCTTGAAGCAGAAGGATATGTGTGGAGCGAGGAACAAAAACAGTTTCGCCCAGAAGGTTTCGATGCTTAATAATATATAATGTGTAGATATGACAGACCAGGAAATTGACGAAAGGGTAGGCAGAGCAGTAGAACTCTTTATGCAGGGTTATGGTTGTTGCCAGAGTGTGGTAGCTGCTTTTGCTGATATATACGGACTTGACGAAGTGATGGCAAAGCGGATTGCTGCCGGCTTTGGTGGTGGAGTAGGCCGCCTAAGGATGATGTGTGGAGCTGTTTCCGGCATCGTGATGTTGGTAGGACTCGATTGCGGACAGACGGAAGGTAGTGACCGCGAAGGTAAATCCGCCTGCTACAAGGTGGTTCAGCAGCTGTTGGCTGAGTCGGAAGCAGAAAACGGCAGCCTCATCTGTGCCGAGATACTTGGCTTGAAGGGTTTTGAGAAAGCCAAATCGAGTTATGTGGCTTCTGCCCGCACGGCTGAGTACTACAAGACTCGTCCCTGTGTGGCAAAGGTGGAAAGTGCTGCCCGCATCTTTGCAAACTATCTGAAAAAAAAGTGAGTTTCGTTTCTCCATTAGCATTTATTTGCGTACCTTCGCACAGTTTTTTCGGAAACACGGGATGTAGCGCAGTTGGTTAGCGTACACGTCTGGGGGGCGTGTGGTCGCCAGTTCGAGTCTGGTCATCCCGACTTTTTTCTTTTATTTACGGGATGTAGCGCAGTTGGTAGCGCACTACGTTCGGGACGTAGGGGGCGGGCGTTCGAGTCGCCTCATCCCGACCAATAGGAGTTGGAAATGAATATATTACTGGCTGACAATCAGGACATAACCCGTTTGGGTATGCATTATATTGTGAGAATGGCTCTCGACAAGTCTCAATACGATGAGATTGCCGATGTGCGAACTCACAAGGATTTGATGTCTTGGTTGCAAAAAGAAGAGCAAGCAGTTGTAATCATCGACTTAACCCTGTTTGATATGCACAATGCTGACGAACTCCTGAATATGAGTTCGCGTTTCAGTCATGTGCATTGGATAATGTTTTCCGACAACCTGACAGAAGGTCTTATTAGGCGACTCAGCGTAGAACCTTCGTTCAGTATGGTGCTGAAAGACAGTAGCGCACAGGAAATTCAGACAGCTGTGCAATGTGCCGTTAGAGGCGAACGCTATTTGGGACATCAGATAACCAATATCCTGCTTACTTCGCAGGCAGAAGCCGATAAACAGGATAAACTGACTCATACCGAGACAGAAATCCTGAAACTCATTGCTGCAGGCAAAACAGTTAAGGAGATAGCTAACGAACGCTGCTCAAGCAATCATACCATCATTACCCACAAGAAGAATATCTTCAGAAAACTAAATGTGAACACTACCTATGAAGCCACGAAATGGGCTATAAAGAATGGGGTAGTGAACTTCGTAGAATACTATATTTAATTTTGCAGTTAGCAGTTATAATCAAGGGTCGGGAAATCTCCCGACCCTTGACTTTTTAGTTAGCTTTATTCGAAATATCCAAAGCCGCTGATTGCTGTAAGCATTCGCTCTATATAATCCCAGGCTGTGTCGCTCCAATGGAATCCGAGACGATGCAGAACAGAGCAGGTGTATCGGTTGTCACGATTTATGAAGACAGCCTTCTGTCCGTGAGCCATATCCTGATAAGCCATCATTGCAGAGAGCAATTTTGCCTTCTCTTGATCTTGACCGGCTTCAGCAAGAGCCTTCTCGAATTCCTCATTTTCTACAAAGTTTATATTTCTTTCCACTTTGCTCAAAAGTTGAAGAATGTCGCCAAGGAGTTCCGTGTGGTTATTGAACGGCTGGAAGACTGTACACTCCTTTGGTGTAGATGCAAGGAGAACCACAGCCTTTGCCGTCTCGTTGATAGGCGACATCTCAATGCTTTCGTCATAACTGTCGTAAGGACAACAACCAAGTGTAGAGAAAACCTTGAGTCGTCCCATATAACTGTTGCTGTTGAAGTTGACTTGGAACTCACCATCATAGCTTCGTGGTGCCAGATTGCCCACACGCATCACCTTACCGCTAAGACCGTGATGGGCAACAGCATCGAGAACTATTCGTTCAGCGAGGAACTTAGAGTGGATATAACGGTTATCCAGGAACTGTCCAAACCAGAACTTGCGCTCGTCAAGTTTAGGTATCTCTTCGCCATTATTGCGTATTACCCACATCTCACCAACGGAAGTAGTAGATATATGTACTAGTTTGGCACCAGTCTGCAGACAGAACTCCACACAACGCTGTGCTCCGCCAATATTTACATCTTCAATGTCTGAAGTCTTAGAGAAGTGTTTTACATTGGCAGCACAGTTGAAGACGGTGTTGATGTTGGCGATGGAATCACCAACCACCTTTGTCATATCTTGTGTCACATCGCCATTGATGACGAAGAGACGTGTGCCGAAAAGTTCCTTGAATGATGTTTCGAAATAGTAGAACAGTAAATTCTTCAATCGCCTTTCTGCTGCAGGCTGATCTTGAGCACGCACAAGACATGTGATTGTAGGAGCATCAGAATCGATGAGTTCGCGCAAAACGTGGATACCCAGATAACCGGTAGCACCAGTAAGAAGCACATTGCCTAACTTTTGCAGTTCACCCTTACGGAATGATTCCGCATTGTTTTGTTGCAAGATGGCATTGATGCCTGAGTAATCGAAATTAGTTACTTCGTCATCATCGTTCTCTACAGGAGTATCACCTGTCACAAGCTGCGCCAACAAACGTGGTGTGGCATGTGTGAAGACATCACCATAAGCTACATGGTGACCAGCCTTGTCGGCCTCGATGATAACCTTCGTTACCATGAGTGATGTTCCACCAAGTTCGAAGAAGTTGTCGGTAGCACCAATCTTGTCCATAGACAATACTTCGCCGAAAATACTGCAGAAGAGTTTCTCTGTATCGTTTGCTGGCTCCACATACTTGTGATCTACAGCCTGAACAACAGGAGCAGGCAGCGCCTTCTTATTCACTTTCTGGTTCTGGTTCAGCGGAATGCTATCAATCTGCATCGTGGCAGCAGGAATCATATATGAAGGTTTCT
>JAEEGK010001388.1_pt1 | contig 60794 bp, 52 predicted proteins | sample 8958771 | NCBI WGS metagenome assembly JAEEGK01 (sample SAMN16246547, study PRJNA631951) | gut metagenome | biome: gut microbiome; feature: rumen; material: SC-attached | host: Bos | place: Iran: Karaj | collected 2018-10 | reverse complement strand
AGAGCGGTATCATGAGCACCATCCATGCATATACAGGCGATCAGATGATCCTTGACGGACCTCACAGAAAGGGCGATCTTCGTCGTGCACGTGCCGGCGCTGCAAACATCGTTCCCAACAGCACAGGCGCTGCAAAGGCTATCGGCCTTGTTATCCCTGAGCTCAACGGAAAGCTCATCGGCTCTGCTCAGAGAGTTCCCGTTCCCACAGGTTCCACAACTATCCTTACAGCTGTTGTTAAGGGCAAGGACGTTACAAAGGAAGGCATCAACGCAGCTATGAAGGCAGCTTCCAGCGCATCCTTCGGCTACAACGAGGATCAGATCGTTTCTTCCGACGTTATCGGAATGAGATTCGGTTCCCTCTTCGATGCTACTCAGACAATGGTTTCCAAGATCGGTGATGACCTCTTCCAGGTACAGGTTGTTTCTTGGTATGACAACGAGAACAGCTACACCAGCCAGATGGTTCGTACAATCAAGTACTTTGCTGAGATCTAATTCTTAAAATAAGACCTTATTGGGGTCCGGTCAGTTTGGACCGGACCCCTTTCTTTTATCGAAAGGAACAGCCCCGTGGCTGTCAAATATTATTCCATCAAATAGATCAGGAGGAAAAGAAAAATGGGTTTAAACAAAAAATCTGTTGATGATATTAATGTAAAGGGCCGTCGCGTTCTTGTACGCTGCGATTTCAACGTACCTTTGAAGAACGGTGTGATCACAGACGAGACACGTATCAATGCAGCACTTCCCACCATCAAGAAGCTCATCAATGACGGCGGAAAGGTTATCCTTTGCTCCCACCTCGGAAAAGTCAAGGAAGGACCCAACGAAAAGGAAAGCCTTGCACCTGTTGCCAAGAGCCTTTCTGAGAAGCTCGGCAAGGAAGTTGTTTTCGTTTCCGATTACAACGTAACAGGCGAAGCTGCTACAAAGGCAGTAGCTGCAATGAAGGAAGGAGATGTTATCCTTCTTCAGAACACACGTTTCAGAATGGAAGAAGAGACCAAGCCTCAGAAGGCAGGCACAAAGTTTGCCGAAGAGCTTGCAGATCTTGCTGACGACTATGTATGCGATGCTTTCGGTTCAGCTCACCGTGCACATGCATCCGTATCCGTTGTTACAGAATACATCAAGAAAAAGGGCGGCAACAACTGCGTTGGTTACCTCATGCAGAAGGAGATCGAATTCCTCGGCAATGCTGTTGAGAATCCCGTTCGTCCTTTCGTAGCTATCCTCGGAGGTGCTAAGGTTGCAGACAAGCTCAACGTTATCAACAACCTTCTTGAGAAGTGCGATACACTCATAATCGGCGGCGGTATGGCATTCACATTCCTCAAGGCTAAGGGCTATGAGATCGGTAAGTCACTCTGCGACGACGAAAAGATCGATTACTGCAAGGAAATGATGGCTAAGGCAGAGAAGCTCGGAAAGCAGCTCCTTCTTCCCATTGATACAGGTATCGCTGCAGGCTTCCCCGATCCCATCGATGCACCCATCGATGTTACTTACGTTGATTCCAGCAAGATCCCTGCCGACAAGGAAGGCCTTGACATCGGTCCCAAGACCTGCGAACTCTTTGCAAATGCTGTTAAGAGCGCAAAGACCGTTGTTTGGAACGGACCTATGGGCGTATTTGAGAATCCTACTCTTGCAAAGGGCACCATTGCAGTAGCAAAGGCTCTTGCAGAGACAGATGCAACAACCATCATCGGCGGCGGTGATTCCGCAGCAGCTTGCAACCAGCTTGGTTTCGGCGATAAGATGAGCCACATCTCCACAGGCGGCGGTGCTTCTCTTGAGTTCCTTGAGGGCAAGGCACTTCCCGGAGTAGTAGCTGCAGACGATAAATAGGAGAATCAACATGAGAAAGAAAATCATTGCAGGAAACTGGAAGATGAACATGACTCCTTCACAGGCTGTTGCACTTTGCGCAGAGCTCAAGGATCTTGTTAAGAACGATGACGTTGACGTAGTTTACTGCGTTCCCGCCATTGACATCGTTCCTGTTGTTAATGCACTTAAGGGAACTAACGTTAAGGTTGGTGCCGAGAATATGTATTTTGAAGAGAAGGGTGCTTTCACCGGCGAGATCTCTGCAGCAATGCTGAAGGATGCAGGTGTTGAGTACGTTATCATCGGACATTCCGAGAGAAGAGATTATTTCAAGGAAGACGATGCACTTCTCAACAAGAAGGTTAAGAAGGCCATCGAAGCAGGTCTTACCCCCATCCTTTGCTGCGGCGAGACTCTCGAGCAGAGAGAAATGGGCATCACCATGGATTGGATCAGAATGCAGATCAAGTCTGACCTTGCAGGCGTTGCAGCAGCAGATGTTGCTAAGCTTGTTATCGCTTACGAACCCATCTGGGCCATCGGCACCGGAAAGACAGCTACAACAGCTCAGGCTGAAGAAGTTTGCGGCGGCATCCGTGCATGCATCGCTGAGATCTATGATCAGGCAACCGCTGAAGCAGTTCGCATCCAGTACGGCGGATCCGTAAACGCAGGAAACGCAGCCGAGCTCTTTGCTGAGAAGGACATCGACGGCGGTCTCGTTGGCGGTGCTTCTCTTAAGGCAGACTTCGGAAAGATCGTTTGCTACAATAAGTAATTTTTTGAAAATTTACTCCGGCGGGAAGAGAGATCTTCCCGCCGTTTTTGGTCGAATTTTTTTGGTAACAGGCGAAATTCTTCTTTACAAATCTGACATTATTCAGTATAATAATCCGCAGTGTCGTATCCCGGAATACGAAATGAATGCGAGGGATGCTCGCAGAAAAACAAAAATCTCTCGTGTTTGGAGGTGTTTAAAGTGGAAATCTTAAAGGTTGTTGTTACAATTATTTACGTTATTGTTTGTCTCGCTCTGGTTATAGTTGTACTCGGTCAGGAAAGTAAGTCCGAAGGACTCAGCGGTTCTGTAAGCGGTATGGCTGAAACCTATTGGGGCAGAAACAAGGGCCGTTCCATGGAAGGTGCGCTTGAAAGGATCACAAAGATCCTTGCTGTTGCATTTCTCCTTCTTTCGGTTGTCCTGAACCTGCTCTAAAACCAAATGAAAGATTTAAAGGGCGTGCATCTGATGCATGCCCTATTTTTATCTTTACCCGGAGAATTTAATGAAAGAAATAAAGATCAAATTAAAGAAAGAAAAAAAAGAAAGAAAAACTGAGAAGAAAACCGATGAGATAAAGCGGGTCATGGCTGTTTTTCGTTCCACTTCCAAAGGATTCGGTTTTGCTGCCGTTTTGGATGAGAACGGAGATACGGGAGAGGAGATCTTTATTCCTGCTTCCGAGAAGAAGGAAGCATGGAACAGTGACATAGTTTCTGTAAGGATCGTCCGTGAAGGAAACAAAGACCGTAAGGCAGAAGGTGTTGTGGAAAAGATCCTTAGCAGAAATACGGAGTACATCATAGGTACATTTACCAAGAGCAAGAATTATGGCTTTGTTGTTCCCGACGATCGTGGAATGGAAGAGGATATCTTTATTCAGAAAGAGCACACCAAAGGTGCTGTGGATGGCCACAAAGTTTACGTAAAGATCACCGATTACGGTACTAAGAAAAAGAATCCCCAGGGACGCGTGGTTGAGATACTGGGACACGTCGACGATCCCCATACGGACATGAAGTCTGTCCTCAGGACTTTTAACATCTATCCCGAATTCTCCATGGAGGTGGCAGATGAAACCGACGCCATCCCCGATGAAGTTTCCGAGGAAGACAAAAAGGGAAGAGTCAGCTACGAAAACGATCTGATCGTTACCATCGACGGAGCTGATGCCAAGGACCTGGATGATGCCGTGAGCGTTGTAAGGAACGGGGACGGCTACAGATTATCCGTTCATATAGCCGACGTATCGAATTATGTCAAAGAATATTCACCCCTTGACAAAAGTGCTCTGACAAGAGGAACCAGCGTTTATCTTATAAACAAGGTGGTTCCCATGCTTCCTCACAAGCTTTCAAACGGCATCTGTTCCCTGAATCAGGGAGAAGACAGACTGGCTTTATCCTGTATTATGGACATAGACAGGGAAGGAAAGATCGTAGGACACAAGATCACGGAAAGTGTTATAAGGGTTACAAGAAGGATGACCTACGATGCTGTTGCGGAAGTCCTCGATGCGTTTAAAGAGGGCTCAAAGAACGAGAAAAGAAAAGAGGAACTTAAGGAAGAGTACGGAGAACTGATCCCCATGTTCCTTCTGATGAAAGAACTGTCGGACAAGCTGAGAGACAATCGTTTCCAAAGAGGTGCCGTAGACTTCGATTTCTCAGACAGTAAAGTGATCCTGGATGAAAACGACGCTCCGGTCTTTGTGGGACCGGAGGAAAGAAATGATGCCTCAAGGATCATTGAAGACTTCATGCTTGCCGCAAACGAAACTGTGGCAGAGGACTACTTCTGGCAGGAGATCCCTTTTCTTTACAGAGTGCATGAGAATCCCGACGAGGAAAAGATCAGCAAACTCCTGATCTTTGTGAAGAACTTCGGACTTGTTTTAAAAGGCAACAAGTCTGAGATACATCCCAAGGAACTTCAAAAGATGCTTGCAGGAATTAAGGGCAGGGAAGAAGAGGCTCTGATCTCAAGACTCACCCTCAGGTCCATGCGTCAGGCTCACTATTCTCCTGAGTGTGAAGGCCACTTTGGACTTGCATGCAAGTACTATTGTCATTTTACGAGCCCCATCCGCCGCTATCCTGACCTGCAGATCCACAGAATTATCAAAGAAAACTTGGAAGGCCGCCTTGATGAGAACAGGAAAATGCATTATAATAGGATTTTGGAGAATGTGGCAAAACTGACCAGTGCAGCCGAGAGAAATGCAGAAAGTGCGGAGAGAGAGATAATACGCCTTAAGCATATAGAATACATGCAGCAGCACATCGGAGAAGCCTTTAAGGGAGTGATCTCCGGTCTCACCAACTGGGGGATCTACGTCGAACTTCCCAACACGGTGGAAGGTATGATCAGCCTTGCCAATATGAAAGATGATTATTACATCTTTGATGCGGAACACATGATCCTGACAGGCGAAAAGAAACACAAAACATATGCTCTGGGGCAAACGGTCTGCATACAGGTTGTCAATGCGGACAAGGTTTTGAAGACGATAGATTTTACCATCATCGGAGAAAAGAAATATAAAGAACTGACTGAAGGCAGCGTGGATTAAATGGCTGAGAAACAGGGCTTCCTTTTGGAAGCGAACAATAAAAAAGCATATTTTGACTATTTTATAGAAGAGAAGTACGAGGCGGGCATAGAGCTTTACGGCACCGAGGTCAAGTCCATCAGACAGGGCAAGGTGTCCATCAAGGAAGCTTTTATCCGCATAGACAACGGCGAAGTCATTGTTTACGGGATGCACGTTACGCCTTACGAACAGGGAAACATCTTTAATAAGGATCCGTTGAGACCGAAGAAGCTTCTGATGCACAAGAAAGAGATAATGAAGCTTTTGGGACAGATCAAGGAAAAGGGTTACACCCTGGTACCGCTGCAGGTTTACATTAAAAACGGGCTTGTGAAGGTAGAGATCGGACTGGCGCGAGGCAAAAAGAATTACGACAAGCGAGAAGTAACGGCTAAGAAAGAATTAAATCGCGAAATGGAAAGAAATTTCAAAATACGAGTTTGAGGATTAAAGAATGCGAGATAATGTAATTGTGATCCTTCCCTCCCTTGATCCGGATCATCGTCTGAATCTGGTGGTTGACGGGTGTCTTAAGCAGGGATTCAGGGAGATCGTGATCGTAAATGACGGAAGCGATGAGGCTCATACGGAACCCTTCAGGATCGCGGCTGAAAAGCCCGGTGTTACGGTCCTGAACCATGATGTGAACAAGGGCAAAGGCAGAGCGCTTAAAACTGCCATGAATTGGATCCTGGAAAACAGGAAAGATGCAGCAGGTGTCGTTACCGTTGACGGCGACAATCAGCACCATCCCGAAGACATCGCAGCCTGTGCGGAGGCCATGCTGGAAAAGAAGATCACTGTCCTTGGATGCCGTGATTTTTCCGAACCCCAGGTTCCATGGAAATCAAAGGCGGGAAACAACATCACAAAGTTTGTGTTCCGTGCTTTTTGCGGGATAAAGATCTCCGACACCCAGACAGGTTTGAGAGCCTTTCCGACGGAGATCCTTCCGCTGCTTTGCGAGACAGAAGGGGAGCGTTTTGAGTTTGAGACCAACATGCTTCTGGAGATGCATTCCCGGAATGTACCCTTCGGAGAAGTAAAGATCCGCACCATTTACGAGGACAAGGAGAATTCCACATCTCATTTCCATCCCTTCAGAGACAGCTTCAAGATCTACAGGATCATTTTTAAATACATTTTTTCCTCCATCGCGTCAACTTTGGTGGATCTGGCTCTGTTCTTTATCCTGAACCTTATCTTTTCAAGAACGATCACGGGAGGATTCACCCTTTTCGGACACAGCTTTGCTTCCGGCTGGCTTGTGGTCTTTCTTGCCACTGCGGGAGCACGCATCGTTTCATCCTTCATGAACTACAAGGTGAACAAGCACATTGTCTTCAGATCCGATGCGGATCATACGATGCTCAAGTACTACATTCTCGCCCTTATCCAGCTTTCGGTCTCCGCGACACTGGTGTATCTGATATCTCATGTTTTCGGAGAGGGAAGCATCCTCAGGACTCTTTGCAAGGTCGTTGTGGATACGGCACTTTTCTTCGTGAGTTTCAGAGTTCAGCAGGCATGGGTGTTTAAAAAGAGAAGAAAATAATATTTCGATTATTGACTTCAAAATGTCATATTTTGGGTTTATAATACATTTATTCCATCAGGGCTTGTTCCGGTTTCGACGGGGATTTTGAACCTATGGTAGCCATCCGTGGAGGCGGGCCACGTTAAAACACCAACTTAAAATTAAACGCTAACGATAATTTAGCACTCGCTGCCTAATGGCAACGCGTCGGCCGATATGCACCTACACATAACGTAACCGGCGTCATCCCTGTAGGAAACGACACGCGGTAAGCTTTGCCCGCGCGGGCGTATCATGAAGCTACCGAATCTTTAAGCGCGTCTGTTTGCTTAAGGAGGAGGGAATGGCGAAAGCAAGATAGCAGACTGTGATGGAAGAAGCTGTAGCGGATAGATCTTCGGACACGGGTTCGACTCCCGTCAGGTCCATAATAAAATCAGACAGCAGGTGTTTACCTGCTGTCTGATTTTTTAATAACTGAGAAGAGTCGCCCCCCTTTAAAGGTACTGTTCACACCCCGCAACCCCCTTTAAACGCAAAAAAAAGCAGTAAAAATTGATTGCATCTTTTCAAAATGAGTCTTATGATTATATTCGTTAAAATAATTACGGAGGTATTCTATGGGACTTAATGACACCCCTATGGGCGAAAGGATACATATTGGCTTTTTCGGCAGAAGAAATGCGGGTAAATCCAGTGTTGTGAATGCCGTAACGGGTCAGCAGATCGCCATCGTTTCAAACACTCCGGGAACTACCACCGATCCGGTTTACAAATCCATGGAGCTTCTGCCTCTGGGACCTGTTGAGATCATTGACACACCCGGTATCGACGACGAGGGAGAACTGGGGGAAATGAGGATACGCAGTACCAGACAGGTGCTTGCAAAAACCGACATCGCTGTTCTCGTTGTTGACGGAGAAAAGGGCATGGGTAATGCCGACCACGATCTGGTTAATCTTTTTAAAGAGAAAAATATAAGCTATATCATAGTAATGAACAAGGCGGATCTTCTGATACCCGCCATGAGAGCCGTAAATCAGGATAACGTGATCTACGTTTCCGCGAAGAACAACGACAACATCAACGAACTTAAGGAAAGGATCGCCCATCTCACAAAGACTGATGAGACAAAGCTGAAGCTTGTGGGTGATCTGATCGGTCCGGGAGACATATGCATTCTTGTGACTCCCGTTGATGCCGCTGCACCCAAGGGAAGGCTGATCCTTCCACAGCAGCAGGCCATACGTGACATCCTTGATGCGGGAGGAGTGAATGTGGTAGTTCAGGAGGATCGCCTTAAGGATGCGCTGCAGTCCCTCGGCAGGAAGCCGAAGATCGTGATCACCGATTCCCAGGCATTTGAAAAGGTAAACAGTGAAACACCTTCGGACATTCCCCTCACTTCCTTCTCGATCCTGATGAGCCGTTACAAAGGCACTTTGAACGCTTCCGTAAAGGGCGTCCGGAAGATCGACGAGCTTAAGGACGGAGACATCATTCTGATGAGCGAAGGCTGCACACACCACAGGCAGTGCGGAGACATCGGGACGGTGAAGCTTCCCAAGTGGATCAGGGAGTACACGAAGAAGGATATCACATTTGAATCTTCTTCCGGTATGAGCTTCCCCACGGATCTTTCAAAGTACGCACTGGTGATCCATTGCGGCGGCTGCATGCTGAATGAAAGGGAAATGAGGAGCAGGATAGGAGTGGCAGAAACTCAGAATGTGCCCATTACCAACTACGGTATGGCCATCGCCAAAATGAAAGGCATATTAGACCGCAGCCTTTCGCCACTGCCTGAATTCGCCTCGGAGGGAAGCAGATGATTGACGGATTTTTAAAGGCAGCTGCCATAACACCTGAGATCAGAGTGGCAGATACGGCATTTAACGCGGATGCCGTTATGGAAGAGGCAAAGAAAGCAGCAGAACATGGGGCAAAACTTCTTGTTTTTCCCGAACTCTGTATCACGGGCTACACCTGCAGCGACCTTTTCTTACAGGATATTTTGCTTAAAAATGCTTTAAAAGAGCTCAAACGGATAGCTGACGGAACGAAGCAGCTCGATGCTTTGATCTTTGTGGGACTTCCTCTTGAATACGAAGGAAAGCTGTACAACGTGGGAGCGGCACTTAACAGGGGAAGGATCCTGGGACTTGTGCCGAAGACCTTTGTGCCTTCCTATGGAGAGTTTTACGAAGGACGGCATTTTGCTTCGGGCAGAGATAAAAAAGGCGTCATCGACATTTTCGGAGAGAAGGTTCCATTCGGAACGAACCTTCTTTTCAGGTGCGAAAACCTTCCGAAGCTTGTTGTGGGGTGCGAGATCTGTGAGGATCTCTGGGTTCCGGACAATCCTTCCGAAAGACATGCACTGAACGGAGCCACGGTCATGGTGAACCTGTCCGCCAGCAACGAGCTTGTGTGCAAGGAGGATTACAGAAGAAACCTCGTTTCCATGACAAGCGCCAAGCTGATCGCGGGGTATGTCTATGCCTCGGCGGGAGAAGGCGAATCCACACAGGATACGGTCTACGCAGGGCATGATGTCATCGCGGAGAACGGGCAGATCCTTGCGGAGAGCAGGCTTTTCACCACAGGCGCCGTCTTTGGAGACATAGATCTTGAAAAACTCCTTCACGACAGAAGAAAAATGAACACTTTTGAGATCCATTCTCCCGAAAAGGAGAATGTGATCGATTTTACATTTGATGAGATCAAAGAAACGACCCTCTGCAGGACATGGGCAAGACAGCCCTTTGTTCCGGGAGATGAGAGCGCCAGAAACGAAAGATGCGAACAGATCCTTGAAATTCAGGCAAGAGGACTCGAAAAGAGATTAAAGCACATCGGCTGTCAAAATGTCACCATCGGTATTTCGGGAGGCTTGGATTCCACTCTGGCGCTGTTGGTTTCCGCCAAGGCCTTTGACATTCTGGGACTTTCAAGAGATAAGATCCTTGCGGTCACCATGCCCTGCTTCGGAACCACGGACAGAACCTACAACAATGCGGTGCGCCTCACAAAAAGCATCGGAGCGACTCTTAAAGAGGTTGATATCAAGTCGAGCGTTACTGCCCACTTTAATGACATCGGACAGGACGGTGACGTTCATGACATCACCTACGAGAACGGTCAGGCACGTGAGAGGACTCAGGTACTCATGGATCTTGCCAACAAGAACAACGGTATCGTGGTTGGAACAGGGGATCTTTCGGAACTTGCTCTTGGGTGGGCTACCTATAACGGAGACCATATGTCCATGTATGCCGTGAACGTGGGAGTCCCCAAAACTCTGGTGCGTCACCTGGTGCGTTACTATGCGGACACCTGCGGTGATGAGGAAACAAGGAACGTCCTTCTTGACGTGCTTGATACCCCTGTGAGTCCCGAGCTTCTTCCACCCACTGAAGGAAACATCTCACAGAAGACAGAGGATCTGGTGGGGCCTTACGAGCTTCATGACTTCTTCCTGTATCATTTGCTCAGAAACGGCTATGCACCTTCGAAGATCCTGAGGCTTGCAAAGCTTTCCTTTGCGGGAGAGTACCATGAGGACACCATACTGAAGTGGCTCAAGACCTTTTGCAGACGGTTCTTCTCACAGCAGTTCAAGCGTTCATGTCTTCCCGACGGACCCAAGGTGGGAAGCGTGGCGGTTTCTCCAAGAGGCGATCTCAGGATGCCCTCGGATGCGGTGGCAAAGCTGTGGCTGGATTCTTTAAATGATATGGAATAATAAGTTTTATTAGACAAAATCGAGAGTTAATGGTATAGTTATCAGAACATGGCTTGTGTTCTGATAACTTTTTATGGGGCTGCCATGGTTGTAAAGTGTGTAATTGGGATTTATTGCGGACCGGGGGCGCAAAATTGAGATCGTATGTCGTACTGGAAGAAATTTGTTACTTTTCTGCGTGGTGAAACTATAGGCCGATACAGGGCTGTGATTGAAAAAAGAAACGCCAGAGCTTTACAGACAATGGGCATGATCAATATGATGGTTTCAGTGACCTTGTTTGTACTTTCAAACTTTACCGTAATGGACACCTTTATTGGGGTCTATATCTTTTTCTTTGCCGTTGGTATCGTCACTTTTCTGATCGGACGATACATGAACAGATTCTTAAAGAAGAGCAATGCGCTTTTTTATGTGCTGGTGGAAATGTACCTGATCTCCGGCGCGTTTATCAGCATTTTTCTGCGACCCGAGCAGATCTCAGTCACCTTCATCGTGCTGCTGTGCGTTACGCTGCTTGTTATTGTCGACAGACCCTACAGGGTTTTTGCGTTCATACTGCTGAACATTTCCGGCTTTCTCCTGCTGGATATGCAGGTGAAAAAGGGATACGTCCTCGCTGCGGATCTTTATTACACAACTGCTTTCGGTCTCATGGCTGTTGTTCTGAATTTCTTTACTCTTCGGGAACACATGGACAGCGTCGAATCCATCGGACGGCTTGAGGACTACAGTGAAAAGGTGGAACTCAAATCCAGGATCGACCAGCTCACAGGCATATTAAACCGCGGCTATGGCGAAGAGACCATGAGAAGGCACATCGAAGCCAGAGACTACGGTATGTTCTGCATCATTGACGGAGACAGGTTCAAGCACATCAACGACACCTTCGGACATGCTGTGGGAGACAAGGCTCTGATCGCCATTGCGGAAGGACTTAAAAAGACCTTTCGAAAGGATGACATCATTACACGTATGGGGGGAGACGAATTTGCCGTCTATGCCCCGGGGGTAAAAACGGATGAAGAAGCAAATGCCTGCATAGAAAGACTGAGGAGATATCTCTGTGAACAAAAACTGCCGGAAATGAACGGTGAAGACATCCACATCAGTATCGGGCAGACGATATACAATAAAGAGAATCCCATGACATTTGAAGAGCTTTACACGAGAACGGACGCAAAAATGTATCTGAACAAGCTTAATATGCATCATGAGGAACTGGAAGAAGATCCGGAAAACTGAAGAGGGTGAGGATCCGAAGTTTAAACAGAATTGATCACTAATGAAGGACGAAGAGCAATGGAAGACTTCGAAAGAGAATTTACAAGAGTTGACACAGTGAGAGCGATACTTGATAAAATGATCTTTGGGATAGAGGACCCTTTCGAGCAGAGAAACGCTTTTGTTCATCTCTACGGAACGGGTCAGGCCTGTGCGCTGATCGCCTTTAAAAGAGGGCATGACGGGATCTATGCTGAGCTTGCATGCATCGCCGGGATGCTCCATGATTTTTCCAAATTCGAGATACCGGGGGATGTGCCGGAACATGCCAAAAAGAGCGCAGTTCGCGTTTGGCCTATGCTTCGGGCTACCGGAGAGTTTACGGAAGAAGAGCTTACCATGATCTGTACGGGAATTGCCAATCATTCCATGAAAGAACGTAAGGACGATGAGTTTTCGGAGATCATAAAAGACGGGGATGCTATGCAGCACTGGCTGAGAAATCCCGCGGAAGCTTACTTCAGTGAAAAATCCAGAAATGTTGAAATGAGAAAAGAATTTGGCATTACAGAGGATTGAATCCGATTATGCCTTAAAAAATTGATATAAATCTTAAAAACGATGTATTTGTCATTGCTTTAACAGCTAAGATTTTTATCGGAGCCGTGGGGTAGGCTCTCAAATATACTATGAGGAGAAAAAGAACTATGAAAAAAAGAAAGTTAATGTCATTCGTGCTTATTCTCGGCCTGGTCATGGGGATGATCGCAGGCCCTGTAAGCACAGTCCGGGCTTCGGGCGGGGACATCGATCCCGATGTGCTCTCGGTATCCGCCGAAGTGGGTGACAGGATCCAGGAAGAGGGAATCGTCCTTCTTAAGAACGAAAACAATGTGCTTCCTTTGAGAGACAGGAAAGTAAATGTTTTCGGAGTTGCGGCAGCTGCGCCCTTTTACGGCAGCAGCGGTTCGGGCTCGGTGAGTGAAGACAATGTGGTCACTTTCTTTGGAGCACTGGATGAAGCAGGTGTCAGATACAATCCCACGCTTGCAAAAACCTATCTTTCCTATGCGGACAGCATTAAAGGGATCGACCTCGGAGTGCTGGGGACCATTTCGGACACCCATGCAAAGGAAGAAATGAAGATCGAGAAGGCAGATCTTAAAGCGGCTGCTGCCTACTCCGACATCGCCATAGCCGTGATCGGACGCTGCGGAAGCGAGGGCTACGATCTTAAAGAGGAAGAACTCAGACTTTCATCCGCCGAAGAAGCAATGATCAATGCTTTATGTGCAGATTTCAAGCATGTGATCCTGATCTTTAACACAGCAAACATCATGGAGATGGGATTTCTGGAGGAGCATGAGGAGATCGAGGGAGCCCTTATGATCTGGAATCCCGGTGAAGTGGGGATGAATGCGGTGGCAAGAGTCCTTAAGGGAGACGCAAATCCTTCCGGAAGACTTACGGATACTGTTGCCTACAGTGTGAAGGATCATCCTTCCACCGTTAATTTCGGAGATTTTTCCTACACCGATGCAAAGGGAAATTCCGCAAAGTTTGTGGAGTATGAAGAGGGCATATACGTCGGTTACCGCTACTTTGAGACTTTTGGCAAAGAAGTTCAGTATCCTTTCGGTTACGGACTTTCCTATACGGAATTCGAATGGTCCGATATTAAGATGAACAGGAACGGAGATCGGGTCACCGTCTCTCTTGACGTTACCAACACGGGAGACATGGCAGGTAAGGACGTGGCAGAAGTTTACGTTTCCGTGCCTTACATTGCGGGAGGCATCGAGAAATCCGCCATCCAGCTGGCAGCCTATGTTAAGACGGATCTTCTTGAGCCCGGAGAGACCGGAAGATACGAGGCAGATTTCAATATCTGGGATGTATCCTCCTACGACAGTGAAAAGGAAGAAGCATGGGTGCTTGATAAGGGCGAATACAGAGTATTTGTTTCAAAAGATGTAAAGAACAGGGTTAAGAGCTTCAGCTTTAACCTTTCGGATAAAATGGTCAGAAAGAATGACGAAGTGACGGGTACCGCCATCAGAAATCTTTTTGATGACGTGAGCTATGACGGAATGAAGGTGCTTTCGAGGAACAACCCTGCGGGCACATTCCCGACAAAGCCGGAAAATAAGGCTGTTTCACCCGTGAGCCTTGAAAACATCAACAAACCTGTTTACGAGATGTCATTCATCAGCAATGCACCGAAAACGGGAGCAAAATACGATCACACCATACTTCTTGCGGAAGTTTACGCAAATCCTTCTCTGGAAGAAAAATTCCTTGACCAGTTCACCGTGGATGAAATGATCGGTCTGATCTGTGATGCGGGTTACAAGACAAATGCCATTGACAGACTTGGCGTCGTAGCCACCGCCGATAATGACGGACCTGCTGCGGTAAAGGGCGCGGGAGGACTTTCTTACAAGGATTCCGGCCTTGCATGGCCTGCGGCCGTATGTCTTGCAGCCACCTGGAATGATGAACTGGCCTATGAGATGGGATGCTGCTGCGGCGCGGAAGCAAAAGCCATCGGAACCGATGTGTGGTACGCACCTGCAGCTAACCTCCACAGAAATCCTCTGGGAGGAAGAAATTTCGAATACTATTCCGAAGATCCTCTGATCTGCGGCAACATGGCCAATGAGATCGTAAAGGGCGCTCAGGAACAGAACGTGATCATTACCGTAAAGCATTTTGCCTTGAACGAACAGGAGACCAACAGATGGTGGGTAATGGAATGGGCTGATGAGCAGACCATGAGAGAAATCTACCTTCGTCCTTTTGAAAAAACGATCAAAGACGGAAAAGCAAAGGGAGTTATGAGTGCCTACGATCTTCTGGGACTCAACTGGTGTTCCGCAAACCCGGCTCTTTTGAATTCACTTCTCAGGGAAGAGTGGGGCTTTGACGGATGCGTCTGGTCCGACTACTCGGTTTACGGACTCTACGGAGATTTCATGAACCCCATGGCCGCAGTCTACAACGGCTGTGACCTTATGCTGACCGGATTGTATGCCATCCAGCAGGTTTACATGCCCTCCAACATGAAGAGCCAGTACGGCAAGGACCCCGTCGGTTTCGGAAATGCCCTTCGCAGAGCAACGAGAAACATTATCCGCATGAAGATGGATTCCCTTGCTTTTGATAAGTCCGGTGACGGAAAGATCAAGGTTGAGGGTGAGACCGCAACCGTCGAAGGAAAGACAAACAAGGGCAGCACTTTCTATGAGAAGGCTGATGACACCAGTAACGGAATGGTGCTGAGCAATTTCTCCGTTAAAAACAACAAGGCTACATGGATCATCACCGCTCCGAAGGCCGGTGTTTACGATATGTACATGAGACTTGCAGACACTCATCTTCTCGGATGGAATGTGGATCTCGGTTCGGAGATCAGGATGGAACTTAACGGAGAAGAGGTCGATCTTCACGGTATCACCGTAAAAGGTGCGGGATGGCTTACCTTCAACAAGTTTGACACCTACGGACCTGTCAGCGTTGATCTCCTTAAGGGAGAGAATGTGCTGACATGGACGGTTATCGGCGGAGACGCGCCCAATGTGGATTATTTTGAGTTTGAATCAATAGAATAGGGTGAACAGTAACCGGTGCAAAACGGCTTTTGGAAACAAAGGCCGTTTTATATTGTTATAAACCGTATTTTATGTTAAAATAGCTGTTCAGATGGGCGGTTGTCACCGCTCCGGAAAAAACCTCAGGAGGTTGATCATGAAAGTAATAACTCATTTTCTTAACGTAATCTTGTGGATCCTTTTGGGAATCATCGTATTTCAGAACTATACGGGAGTTCACATCGGGATCCTTGCATCTTTTAATCTGAGACTTATCACCGATCTGTTTGCTCTTGCGGCACTTGCCCTTGACATCCTTGTTTATACGGGAGTCATGGGAGGAAAGAATTCCACACTTGCCGCTGTCAGCGCCATCTTTCTTGTATGGATAGCAGTCATCGTACTTCTCAGATACGCTTTAAAGGTCTCCGGCCTCGGCTGGCTCTTTGCCGCATGGGATGTACTTTGCTTCGGCTTCGGAGCGCCTTATCTTGTACTCAGAGGCTACAAAAAGTAAGAGGAATCTGACTTGAATCACCCGGCTTTAAAAAAACGAAAAAGACTTACGGCAGCCCTGCTACTTATATGCTTGATAATGACGGGCTGCGGTCTTTTTAATTCGGAAGACAATACAAAAAACGCATATTGCTGCATTGAAGGCTGTCACAACAGGGTCTACAGAGAGGGCATGTGTGCGGACCACTATCTTAAGATGCTGGATGCAAGGAATGAAGAGGAGAGGCTGAGACTGGCAGATGAGGGGAAGATACCCCTCACGGCAACCCCCACCCCCACACCTACGGACACTCCCACTCCTACGAACACACCCACACCCACAGACACGCCCACACCCACATTTACGCCGACACCGACACCCACGGACACTCCCACCCCCACAAACACACCGACGCCCACCAACACGCCGACGCCGGTGCTGACAGTGACGCCGGAGGTTTTCGGAACACCCACAGTGACTCCCACACCCGATCCCATTACTCCGTACAACGATTACATCTGGATTACCACAGGTGAACTGAACGTGAGAAAGGGACCCGGCACGTCCTATAAGTCCATGGGCACTCTTCAGGAGGGCACAAGGGTCAAGCGCACCGGAATAGACAAGGAGTCCGGCTGGGTAAGGATCAATTACTTCGGAACGGAAGGCTTTATCAGTCCCAAGTACTACACTTTGGTGGCTCCCACCCCTACACCTTTTCCGTCTAAGCTCACCGTGAACAGTACCACCTATCCCGTTGCTTCGGATTTTACAAAGGCTAAGGCCGGTGACATCGTGGTCTACGGCAAATACGAGCAGAACAACGATCCCGATGACGGACCGGAGTGGATACAGTGGTTCGTTCTTGACAGACAGGGAGACGACATACTTCTGTTAAGCGTGTACGCCCTGGAAGCGATGGCCTTTACCGAGGATCCGGCTTCCATGTGGAATGTCTGGGAAAACAGCCTTTTAAGAAAATGGCTGAACGGCTACTTCTATGACACAGCCTTTACTTTGGAACAGAAGCTGTCTGTCAGGGAAAAGTTTGTACCCAATGAATTCAACACCTACTATGAGCAGGAAATGTCCTCGAACGGTGTTTCTTACGATGCAAATCCCGGCATAGACACCTTTGACAAAGTGTTCCTTCTGTCTGCCGAGGAGGCGGCAAAGTACTTTAAGGTGAAGTCCGGAACAGTAAGCGACATCAACACCATCGTCTGGGATTATTCGGGAGACGAACGCCTTAAATGCATAGGTACCGAATACGCCTTTAACAACGGACTGCTCCTGGGAACATCCAGGCATATAGAGTGGCCTGATTACAACCATCTCTATTCATCAACGATCTTTGGCAACTGGTGGCTAAGGAGCGTAGGAAAGAAGATGACCACCAGAAACCGCGAATACAACTATTCGTCCTATGTGACCTATCAGGGCAAGCTGTCGGTGAGCGGTGAAAGTCCGGATTTTGCTGCTTACGGTGTGCGTCCCGCCATCTGGGTGAATGTGAAAGAAGCTGTTTACAACACTTATGATGCGATCCCTGAGATCAAAACGGAAGCAGTGATCGAACCGGTGACCGAGACTCTAACAGAAACAGAAGCTGTAAATGAGACGGCTGCGGAAGAAGGATCTGAAGCTGAAGGCGGAGCGGATACAGGATCGGACACAGCAGAAGAGAAAGAACCGGAAAAAGTTACTGATACGGCAGAAGAGACGGAACCGGAAACAGTTACTGATACGGCAGCAGAAACAGAAAACGATACCACGGAAGACAAATAATGGATATACAATGTGTTTTTTCGGATCTTGACAGGACCTTGCTGAATAAGGAAGGCAGGATCTCACAAAAGAATAGGGAAACCATAGAGGATCTGATCAAAGAAGGCATATGCTTTGTACCGGTAACGGGGAGAGCATATGCTTCTCTTCCTAAAGATATTTTTGAGATAGAAGGTATCAAACACTGCATCACTTCCAACGGAACAGCCATCTGCGAGCTGCAGGACGGAAGACCCGTGATCAAAAAGTGCCTGCCGAAGGGCTTTTTGAAGGAGTTTAAAAAGTACTTCCGGACACTCGGAGAATGCGGACTTGAGTTCTATTTTAACGGAAGAGCTTACACGACGAAGGAATTCTACGAAGACCCCGCAGCCTTTAATCAGAACAGGGTGGAGTACGTCAGAAGCACCAGGACTCCCGTTGACGATCTTTGGGCTTTCGGAGAGAGCAGGGACGGAGAGATAGATGCTGTCTGCATCATTTCCCCCAAAGGACGTTTCGAAGAGCTTTGCGTCAAAACAAGAGAAACACTTAGCGGAGTCTATATCACCAATTCCGATTCTCTGTACATAGAGATCTCAAACATGGAATGCGGCAAGAAAAATGCCATGCTGGATTTCTGCAGCCTCATGCATTACGATGTACGAAAATGTGTCGCCTTCGGAGACAATGACAATGACCATGAAATGCTTAAAGAAGCGGGGATAGGGGTTTGCGTGGCAAACGGTACTGAAAAAAGTCTTGAAGCTGCCGATCTGGTCGTTGCTTCTCATGATGAGGACGGCTTTGCGGAAGGGATCGAAAAGATAAGGAAAGGCTGGCAAAGGGGATGAAAAGAAAAAAGAAAAAGCCGGATAACCTGATATTTAAAACCGGGCTGGAGCTCAGAAGAAAAAAGGTAGTCGGAGTTGTTTACATCATTTTGAGGATCCTGATCATCATCTGTCTTGTAAGTCAGGCCGTAAACGGAAGATACGAAAATGTGGCCCTCTGCGTGATGACACTTCTCCTCCTGCTCTTACCGACGGTGGTGGAAGACACCTTCAAAGTGGATTTTCCGGATGTTTTTGAGATCATAGTAATGTGCTTCGCATTTGCGGCGGAGATCCTGGGAGAGATCAATGCATTTTACACCAGATTTCCCGGGTGGGATACGATACTGCACACGGTAAACGGTTTCATGTGCGCTGCCATCGGATTTGCCATCGTGGACCTTTTTAACAGAAACAAGCATTTTTCGGTACAGCTGTCGCCGCTCTATCTGGCCATATCTTCGTTCTGTTTTTCCATGACCATCGGAGTGATCTGGGAATTCTTTGAATTTGGCATGGACACTTTCTTCGGCTTTGACATGCAGAAGGATTTTGTGGTGAATTCCATAAGGTCCGTTACATTGGATCCGGAAGGGCTGAACCGTGTCGTTAAGATCAATGATATAAAAGACACTGTCATAGTTACGGCAGCAGGAGAGCAGATCGCTCTCGGCCTGGGAGGCTATCTTGATCTTGGGATCATCGACACCATGAAGGATCTTCTGGTCAACTTTGTGGGCGCTGTGTTCTTTTCAATAATCGGTGCAGTCTATGCCAAGGGACGAGACAGGAAAGCGGGAATGATCGCTTCTCAGTTCATCCCCAAGGTCATGGACGGAAATGTGAGCCCCAACGACTGTCTGCTTGATAACGATGAGGGCGATGATAAGGAAGAGGATAAGAAAGAGGAGAGGATCTCCGTGAAGGAAGATGAGATCCTGGAAATATCGGATAATGATTCGGATAGGGAGGATGAACAAAGATAATGGACGGATCGGTCTTTTTTATGGAATGGGAAGAAAACTTTATAGTCTGGCTCCAGCAGCTTGGCGGAGAAGGAACTTTGAAAAGCTTCCTTGTAATGCTCAATAATTTCTTTTCTTTTATGGGAGAAGAGTATTTTGCCGTCATGGTGATGGGTATCGTATATTGGGGCATTGACAAGAGAAAGGGCGAGAGGATCGGCTTTGCGGTGGTTTCATCCCTTGTGGGTAATACGTTGATAAAAAACAGGTTCAGAAGGATAAGGCCCTGGGCTTCATCGGAGAAGATCGGCCTTTTAAGAGAAGTGGACGGCTATTCTTTCCCTTCTGCCCATTCATCATCCGCAACCGCCCTTTATCCCACCCTTGCCGGCGAATACAGGGGCAAAAGATGGCTCAGGATACCTGCGATACTGATACCTGCGGTGGTAGCCTTTTCGAGATGCTACCTCGGAGCTCACTGGCCCACGGACGTTATCTGCGGCCTTCTCTTGGGTCTGGTGTTTTTTGCGGTTTCCGAGTTTGTTCTGCCAAGGATCAAAAACAAGTACATTCTCTATATCATTTTTGGATTGATCGGCTTTTTGGGAATGTTCTATTGCACAACGGATGATTACTTCAGTAATTACGGTATTTACATCGGTTTCTGCACAGGTATGCTTTTTGAGGAAAAGGCGGTCAGATTCGAAAACACAAAGAGTGTGCCTCTCATCGCTGTCAGGACAGTGTGCGGAGGTCTTGTCTTCTTTGCTTTAAACGTGATCTTAAAGCTTGTTCTTGGGGGCGTCTTCACTGAAGGAAGCTTCGGCTATATGATCTTAAGGACAGTAAGATACGCTGTTGCTGTTTTCCCCGTCATCGGTGTTTACCCTGCACTGTTCAGGCCTGTGGAAAGTTTTTTCAAAAAAAGATTCAATAAAGAAGGTTGATGGAATGAAAAAGATACTGGTTTACGGAGATGCCAATCTGGACATTTTTATTTCGGGAAAAAGAGAGATCCCCGCAGCGGGAACCGAAGAGTACGTTGAGGATATGCCTTATGCAGTGGGCGGAGGAGCCGCACTGGTGGTAATGGGGCTGGGTAAACTCGAATGTGATGCCGCTTATTGCGGGACTCTTTCCGGTGATATGATGGGAAAGATGATAGCATCTTCCATGAAGGATCTGGGCATAGATCTGTCCAAGGCAACTGTCGATGACAATGTAAGATCGGGGATTTCCTTAAGCTTTACCGATGAAAAAGACAGGTCTTTCATTTCCTATGCCGGGAGCATCGCAAAAAACGATGTTGAAATGCTCAGGACGATCGATTACTCGGATGTGGGGCATGTTCACATCACGGGATACAATGCAAAAGAACATGAAAAGTATCTGAACATCTTAAAATTCTTAAAAGCTAAGGGAGGCATCACGACTTCCTATGATGTGGCTTTTGATGAGACGGGACTCTGGAATCCTGCACTGACCGAGCTGATGCCTTTTGTTGATGTATTTTTTATGAACGAAGTGGAGGCGGCAGGCTACTCAGGCGGGAAAGGCCCCGAAGAAGCCGCGGACTACTTTTCGGAATTCGGACACACTATTGTAATTAAAGCCGGTAAAAAGGGCTCTTTCCTTAAAAAGAAGGGTGAGGAGCTGATCTGCGAAAAGACTGTCCCCGTAAAGGCAGTTGACACCACCGGAGCGGGAGACAGCTTTAATGCAGGATTTCTCTGGGCATTTACCAACGGCCTGGACAGCAGAACGGCTCTCAGATGCGGGAACTTCTGCGGAGGAAGATGCGTTACGGCCAAAGGCGGAAACACTGCGTTTCCGAGACTTGAAGAACTTAAAAAAGGCGTCCTTTTGTAAGGACGCCTTTTTTTAAAGCCGGTAGAACCGACCTCTAAACAGAGGAGAAGCCCATCGGGTATTGGGAGGGAACCGGTGGGCTTTTATATTATGAAGATTCTTGTAAGCTGATTAATTTGTAAAACTTTGTTTTTGTTTATGGCTTTATTATACAGGGTAATTTTGAACTCCGTATGTTAAAAAAAAGAATTATTTATGAACGTTTCGATTTTTTGAAAAAAATGATATAATGAACCTCGCAGGATGCTTTATTAAAGCTGATGAGAGAGATTTTTAACTTTTTTGAAAGGAGATCATCGGGACATGAGAGAAAAAACACCGGAACAACTCAGCATATTCGATCTGATGCCTGAACTGGAAAAGCCGGAAGAGTTCTATATGCCCGATTCCTTCAAAGGCTTTAAAAAAGGGGTGGAACACAAAGGAAAGGCTTTTGAAAAAGCCAGATACATAGGTGATGGAGAAATTGCGAACAACTTGTTTACAATTTATGTACGAAAGGCAACGGGACCTTCAGGAGAACGTTACATCGTTTCCGTACCTGCCATAGATTTTGATTTCGGATACAACAGCATGGAAAAAATGCTCTCGGAATGGGAATTATTTCCGAATACACAAAATTAACACATCTTTTTTTGAGGTTTTATGGTATAATACAAGCCACATTGTTTACTCCGCCAAGGGGTAAAGAAAAACGGAGGAAAAGAACGTGGAGAACAACAACTCACAAATGACCAAGGGACAGGAGAGGAGACTGGCCAGGAAGAAAGAAGCGGCAAGGGCAAAAAGGGCGGCCGTTACTTCTTCCGTATTGGGGTCCTGCATTGCGGTACTTCTTATCGCAGCAATTCTTTTTGGGATAGGTTACGGTATCTATGACAATTATAAGACACGGAAGGCTGAAGAGGAAAGACTTGCAAGGCTGATCCCCGTGGTTACCGAATACAGTAAAGGTCTTAATGACGACGGAACCATAGCGGGCATAGATCCCGACGACTACGTATCCCTGGGATTTGATCCCTCGGAAGCCATCAAGATTCCTTATTCCGAGATAGAATATACCGATGATGACGTTAAAGATGAGATAGATGATCTTTTGCTGGAACATGAAGATGAAAACGGTAAGATCCCCGAGTTTGACGATGCTTTCGTGAAGGATATACTCAAAGAGGATATGACAGCGGATGAGTACAGAGCAAAGATCAAGAGCGACAGGGAACAGACCAACAAAGAAACCTGGCTCAATAATTACATTTCCAACAATTACGATGCTCAGGACAAACCCGAAGAATATGCCTACACTTATGCAGGAATCCTTAAGGCTATCGATGAAAAGCAGCTGGAGTACAGTAATCAGCTTTATGTTGCCTACACCGGAAGCATCATCTATGACGATGTTTATGACATGAGGGAGATGAACGAGGATCAGTACGAAGAGTACGTTCTCAACGAAGCAACAAAGGGTGCCATCCTGATGCTGGTTTACCAGAAGCTTTACAAGGAGATGGGCATCACATACAGTCAGGAAGAATACAAGGATTATCTCGCAGAAAACCAGATCTCGAACATTTATGATTTCGGTGAAGGCTACATCATGATGAACTTTAAGAGAGAACTTGTTAACAAGGCACTCTTGGAAAAGGCTGTAATTGACAAAAACAGTTAAAGATAATTTGCAATGATAAATTTGGCGGCTTTCTTTACAAGCCGTCAAATTTTATGCTATAATGTAAGGTGGTTTATCAGACGTGCTCCGTTTATCGACGTTGATCAAACGAGTAACGGTAGGGTAGGTTTTTTGACAGGGGGTCGGCTCGTGACCAAGAAAGAATTAAAAAAATGGAAGAATGAGATCAGAACATGTAAGTACCTGCATCGTAAGGCCTATGCACTTAAGGTACAGCAGTTTTACGAGCTTGCAAAAAAAGACGGTGATGAGCTTGCTCTGGCTTATGCTGCCATAAATCAGGTGATCCTTGATTTCAGGGCAAATTCGCTTTCGGAGAACACTATAAAAAAGCTTGCCGATGTTTTACAGGTGAGTGAGAACAACAATGATTATGATCTGGAGGCGGAATGCCATAATATGCTTGGGATCGTGGCCTCCCACATGGTGGACAAGGCCTCCGGACTGGAGCATTTCGAAAAAGGGTATGCCCTTTCGAAAAAGCACCATCTTACGTTACAACAAAGTGTGTTTGCCAACAACATCGGCGACACGTACATGACCCTTGAAGAATATAAAACTGCTCTTGAATACTTCAGAGAGTCCTACAGGCTGATCATCGATCTTGAGAAAAAGCAAAAAGGGAATTCAACTTCTCCTGTGGCCATCGCAAGGATAAACATGTGCTTCATGAACATGGCAGAAGTACATTACAGACAGGGAAATTACGAAGAAGCCGTCAGAATGCTGAGCTGTATCGACGGACTGGAAAATGACAACGAAGGCCTGTTTTATTATACAAGCATTATGATACTCCGGACTCTGATCTATATTAAAATGGGAGCGACGGAAGAAGTCATTTCCTACCTGGACCGGATCATAGAAGACGCGGAAAATGCCAACGAGGCAATCTCCACTGTTGAAGATTACATCGGACTTGCGGATGTTCTCATCGATGCGGGCTATCACGATAAGGCAGGGAGACTTCTGGATGCTTCCGAAAAGATCGTGGAGGAAGTGGATCTGGAAGACAAGTGGTGCCTGTTCTTAAAAACAAAGATCAAGTACATGAAGCTTGAAAAGCCGGAAATTGACAGAACCCAGCTCTATGAAAAGTATCTTGCCCACAGAGACAATGTGGACAAAGGCATAAAGGCGCAGCAGCTCACTTCTCTCAGGAACAAAAAGAGGCTTGAAGAGGAGATCAGAAAGAGAAACAATGCCGAGAAGAGAAACAGAAAGCTGAAGGCTCTTTCAGAGCATGATCAGCTGACAGGCGTTTACAACAGATACGCAATGCTGGAGCTTGGAACCGCCTGGTTCAGCGAAGCACAGGAAAAGGGCATCAGACTGTCCTTTATGATAATAGATGTGGATTACTTTAAGGAGTACAACGACACTTATGGTCATCTTGGCGGAGACGAAGTGCTCAGGATGATCGGCGAGGTTCTTTCGGAGTGTACCCAGAACACGGATCTGGTGGTAAGATACGGCGGTGATGAGTTCTTCATCATTTCCAGAGGAAGAAACGCGGATGAAGTGATCAGCCTTGGAGCAACCATCAACAGGAAGATCAACGAAAAGAAGATACTTCACGCCGCTTCTCCCATCTCGAGTTACGTCACTCTGAGCTTCGGAGCTGTCTGCGGGAAGGTGGCAAAAGACCAGACCATGATCGATGCCATCCATTTTGCTGACAACGGTCTTTACAGGATCAAAAACGAGAGAAGGAATGCTCTCGGATTGTACAGACAGGTCGATGACGACTTTGTGTTTGAATGCGTAAAATTTGAATAAAACAGGAAGAGAGTTGCAATAATGTACAAAGCATTTCTTATTAAGTACGGAGAAATCGCCATTAAAGGAAAAAACAGAGGGTCTTTTGAAAGAGCGCTCTGTGACAGGATAGAAGAGAGAGTTGCGGGTATCGGAGAATTCAAAGTTATTCGCGAACAGGGCAGGATCATTGTCGAGTGCCCCGATGAGTATGACTTTGACGAGGTTATCTCTGAACTCCGTAAGGTTTTCGGTATTATAGGCATATGCCCGGTGGTTGTCTGCGAAAGCATCGAGTGGGATGATATAACAAAGACCTGTCTTGATTATGTAAGGGATGAGTATCCCGGACAGAAATTCACCTTTCGTGTGGACGCAAAAAGAGCGGACAAGCGTTATCCCATCGAATCTCCCGAGATGTGCATGAGGATGGGAGAGTCGATACTGAATGAATTTCCGGAAACAAAGGTTGACCTTCATGATCCCGAAGTTCACCTGATGATCGAAGTAAGAAACAGGACCTATATCTATTCAAAAACACTTCCCGCAGCCGGCGGAATGCCCATCGGAACAGCCGGAAAGGCAATGCTCCTGCTCTCCGGAGGCATAGACAGCCCTGTGGCGGGATACATGATCGCGAAGCGCGGTGTGGAACTGGAAGCCACTTATTTCCATGCTCCGCCCTACACCAGCGACAGAGCAAAACAGAAAGTGGTGGATCTGGCAAAGATCGTCAGCACCTATACAGGACCGATAAAACTCAACATTGTGAATTTTACCGACATCCAGCTTTATATTTACGAAAAATGCCCTCATGAGCAGCTGACCATAATCATGAGAAGATACATGATGAAGATCGCGGAAGTACTGGCGAAGAAGTCCGGGTGCATCGGTCTTGTGACGGGAGAGAGCATCGGACAGGTTGCGAGCCAGACCATGCAGTCCCTGGAATGCACAAATGCAGTTTGTACACTTCCGGTCTACAGACCCCTCATCGCCTTTGACAAGCAGGATATCGTAGACATTTCCACAAAGATCGGAACCTTCGAGACTTCCATTCAGCCTTACGAGGATTGCTGCACAATCTTTGTGGCAAAACATCCCGTGACCCATCCGATCCTTTCTTCCATCGAAAAGTCCGAGACGAAGCTTTCGGAAAAGATCGATGAACTTGTACAGACAGCGCTTGACACCGTGGAAGTGGTAGAGTGCAGATAGAGCGTTTTTACAAAAAAAGGACATCCGCTGAAACGGATGTCCGTGAAACGTAAACGCCCTATTGTTTCTAAAAAACGGCTTGCACCGGTATTACTTTACGATATAAGGTGCAAGGACTTTCATGATCTCATCGATATCCTTATCGGCATGGATGTTCAGATCGATAGGCTTTGAAAGATCGAGACTGAAGATGCCCATGATGGACTTAGCGTCGATGACATATCTTCCGGATACAAGGTCAAAATCGGAATCGAACTTGGTGATCTCGTTAACGAAAGATTTTACCTTATCGATGGAATTTAATGAAATCTTAACTGTATTCATGTTATTACCTCCTGATTGGTTTATTTGCTTGTATACTAATATTTTTTAGAACAAAAATCAATATACAAAAGTCACAAAAAATAGTAAAACAGCCAATTAATATTTGAAATTTTGAGAAAGACAGATTTAATGTGTGGAAAAAAACTTGATGGCGTAAAAATAGCCATCTTAACCTTAGGCTGTAAAGTAAACGCCTATGAATCCGATGCCATGATGTCCCTGCTGACGGCTGAAGGCGCTGTGGCTACGGATTTTGAACAGGCTGCCGATGTTTACATCATCAACACCTGTTCCGTTACAAACATTGCGGACAGAAAGTCCAGACAGATGCTCCACAGAGCAAAAAAAGAAAACCCCGATTCCGTGGTCATAGCCGCAGGATGCTACATCCAGGCACTCAGCGAAACGGAAAGAGAAGCTCTGGGACTGGACGGCATCGTGGGAAACAACAAAAAGAACATGATCGCGGATGTGGTCCTTGAATGTCTTAAAAACAGGACGGATCGCGGTTTTGTGGAAGAGATCTCCGACATTGCAAAAGAAAAAGAGTATGAGGATCTGGAAAACATCGACAGGGCTTCTCATACAAGAGCATATATGAAAGTACAGGACGGATGCAATCAGTTTTGTACATATTGTATAATCCCTTACGTCAGAGGAAGGATACGTTCCAGAGAGCCGGAAAATGTTCTGGCGGAGACGGAACATCTTGTTAAACTGGGTTACAGGGAGATAGTCCTCACAGGTATCCATCTTTCTTCCTATGAAGCCTACGGCATGAAGGGCGGAGAAGCACTTCTCAGGCTGATGGAAGAAATGGCGGAGGTTAGCGGTCTCGAAAGGATCAGGATCGGTTCTTTGGAGCCCAGAGTGGTCACGAAAGATTTTGCCGAAAGGCTTTCAAAAAACAAAAAGGTTTGTCCTCATTTTCATCTTTCTCTTCAAAGCGGTTCAGACACTGTTCTCAAACGGATGAACAGGAAATATAATTCCGGGGATTACGAACTGGGCTGCAATGAACTCAGAAAGGTTTACGAAAACCCTTCCATTACCACTGACATCATAGTGGGATTTCCGGGGGAAACGGAAGAGGAATTCGGAGAAACATGTGACTTTGCCGAGAAGATCGGATTTTCCAAGATCCATGTTTTCAAGTATTCCAGAAGACGCGGTACCGTCGCTGACAGAATGCCGGATCAGGTAAGGGATGAAGTAAAGAATTCCAGAAGCAGGATGCTGATCTCTATCGAAGAAAAAATGGGCCTTGCATATGCCCGCAGTTTCATCGGTAAGGAACAGACAGTTCTGACGGAGGAAGAAGAAACCATCGACGGACGCAGGTATCTTACGGGTTACACGGAAAGATACGTGAGATGTGCGATCCCCGCAGAAGGCAGAAAATGCGGTGAATTTGTCACTGCCGTCGGTAAAACGGTGAAGGATGGGATTTTGTTTTTTGATATTTAGTTAAAAAACGAAGGGAGTAGCAATGAAGGAGATTAACATTACAAAATTTTTCCAGACGGCGAAGGATGAGATCCCTCAGGCCAAGGACATTATCGATCGTGTCTATGCGGCACTCACGGATCAGGGGTACAATCCGGTGAATCAGATCGTAGGTTACATCATGTCGGGTGATCCTACCTACATCACAAGTCACAACGGGGCGAGAAGCCTGATAATGAAGGTTGAACGTGACGAGATCCTTGAGGTACTTCTGCAAAACTATATTGACACAAATTTTAAGGATGGTACTGCAAAATGAGAATTATGGGTTTGGACTACGGCGGAGCCACTATGGGAGTTGCCATCAGCGATGAACTCCTTCTTACGGCTCAGCCCGTGGAAACCATACGCAGAGAGAATGAGAACCAGATGAGAAAGACCTACCGGCGTATCGAAGAGCTGATCGTTGAGTATGACGTCAAAAAGATCGTTCTCGGACTCCCTTTAAACATGAATGACACTGTCGGAGAGCGTGCTCTTCTGGCTCAAAAGGTGGCTGATGATCTCAGGAGACGCACCGGGCTGGAAGTCGTAATGCAGGACGAACGCCTGACGACGGTTGAAGCTCACCGCATCCTGGATGAAGCGGGACTGGACTGGAAGAAAAAAGCAGAGGTGGTGGACAAGATAGCTGCGTCCATTATCCTGCAGTCCTATCTTGACGCCGAGCGGGACAAAAAGAATTAGATCATAAGAGGAATAATAATGGCTGAAAAAGATGAAATTATCAAGTTTACCGGAGACAGCGGAGATGAAGTGGAATTCCGCGTCCTTGAGCAGACAAAGCTGAACGGCAGCACCTATCTTCTTGTTCTCAACACGACTGTGGGAGAAGAGGATGAGGCACTTATCCTTAAGGAAGTATCAACGGATGATAAAAATGAGATCACATATGAGATCCTCGAAGACGACGATGAAATAGCAGCCATCGCCGGTGTTTTTGAGGGACTTTTGGAAGATATTCAATTGGTTTGATCGAAAGGAATTTATGAACAGAAAGAAAAAGAATAAAGAAAACACCGATCTTCACGGAGTCAGGATCATCCCCATAGGCGGTTTGGGACAGATCGGTATGAATATGACCGCTTTTGAATACGAAGATTCCATTATCGTGGTGGACTGCGGAATGGCATTCCCCGATGATGATATGCTCGGGATCGACTGCGTTATCCCCGATGTAACTTACCTTGTACAGAATTCGGATAAGGTAAAGGGCATAGTGATAACCCACGGACACGAGGACCATATCGGCGCGTTACCCTACATCTTAAAGGAACTGAACGTGCCTGTTTACGCAACAAAGCTCACCATGGGACTTATAGAATACAAGCTTGAGGAGCATGGACTGACAAATGTTGTGAGAAGAAAGATAATAAAGCACGGCCAGAGCGTGAACCTGGGATGCTTCAGAGTGGAATTTATAAAGACCACCCATTCCATTCAGGATTCGTCCGCTTTTGCCATTTACACTCCTGCGGGGATCATTGTCCATACAGGGGATTTTAAGGTGGATTACACACCTGTTTTCGGTGATCCCATCGACCTTCAGAGATTTGCTGAGATCGGAAAGAAGGGTGTTCTTGCCCTGCTTGCGGATTCCACCAATGCTCAGAAGCCCGGATACACCATGTCGGAAAGTACCGTTGGTCATACTTTTGACACTATTTTCGCCGACAATACCAAAAGACGTATCATCGTTGCCACCTTTGCGTCCAATGTTGACCGTGTACAGCAGATCATCAATTCCGCAAAGAAATTCAAAAGAAAAGTGGCCATCGAGGGCAGGAGCATGGTAAATGTTGTGAACTGTGCAGCTGAGCTGGGCTACATCAACATCCCCAAAACCATGCAGATCGACATTTCCGAGATCAAGAACTATCCTCCGGAAAAGGTGGTCATCATCACCACCGGAAGCCAGGGCGAAGCCATGGCAGCTCTTTCCAGAATGGCGGCAGCAGTGCACAAGAAGGTGCAGATCGTGCCCGGAGATGTGGTGATCCTGAGTTCCAATCCCATTCCCGGAAATGAAAAATCCGTTTCCAAGGTCATCAATGAGCTGTCTGTTCTGGGAGCAAAGGTGCTCTATCAGGATACACACGTATCGGGACATGCAAGTGCCGAAGAGCTGAAGCTTATGTATGCTCTTACAAAGCCCAAATTTGCGGTCCCGGTTCACGGAGAGTACAGACACCTTATGAGTCATGCGGAGATCGCAAAGGCCATGGGTGTTGACAAGGATAATGTGTTTATTTTAAAGTGCGGTGATGTACTTGAAATGAACTCCGAAGCAGCCAAGATCGTAGGCACAGTACCTTCCGGCGGCGTATTTGTTGACGGACTGGGCGTGGGCGACGTGGGTAACGTTGTCCTCAGGGACAGACAGGTACTGTCTGAAAACGGACTTATCGCAGTAATGCTTACCATAAACAGAGTTACGGGAGAAGTGATCGCCGGACCTGAGCTTCTGACACGAGGATTCGTCTATGTCAAGGAAGCGGACAACCTTATGGACCAGGCATATGATGTGGTCTGCGAAGCTCTTGAAGAGATCGTGAGACGTCGGATTTCGGACAGAGTCAAGATGAAGGGATTGATCAGAGATGCTCTGAGCGATTTCGTTTGGAAGAAGACAAAGAGAAATCCTATGATACTTCCCGTTATCATGGAGGGTGATGACTAATGGCGCACAGAGTGCATGGCGGAATCAGGAGAAGAAGACAGGCAGGAACGATGGCAGCGTTGGATATGCTTTCGTTTTTGCTCCATTTGATCCTCAATGTGATCTTTTACATTTTTGTGATCTTTCTTGTCTATCGTGCAAGTGTTTTCGTCTATGATTTTTGTTATCAGGTTTTTGGAGACACCGTAGTTGAAGAAGAGCCCGGTGTAAATGTTGAGATCGTTATCCCTGAAGGAACTTCCACCATGGAGCTTGCTTCAAAGCTTGAAATGAACAGGCTGGTGGTGAACCGTTACTCATTTTACATAAAAGTAAAACTGATGGGTTACAAGATCCTTGCGGGAACTTACCATCTGAACACTTCAATGACCTATGACGACATCATCAACACCATTACGAATTACGCCAATGCCATTGAACCACCCAGCGGAGAGTGAACAGATGATCATTGAAGAAAGAATGGCGGATTACATCGCATCTCTTGAAAGTGAGATGCCGGAGTATCTGGCCCAGCTTGAAAAACACGCGCTGGAAAACGAAGTACCCATCATAAGGAAAGACAGTCAGGCGCTTTTGAAGTTTCTGATCGAACTTACAAAGCCCATGGAGATACTTGAGATCGGAACTGCTATCGGTTTTTCGGCGTCGCTTATCAGCGAGTATATGCCTGAGGGAGCAAAGCTTACGACCATCGAAAAGGTTGAGATGAGGCTCGTGGAGGCACGTAAAAATCTGGCGGCCATCAAAAGAGCAAAGGATGTTACCCTGATCGAGGACGATGCTTTAAATGCACTGAAAGTCTTAAGGGAGCAGGGCAGGAGATTCGATTTTGTATTTATGGATGCGGCAAAAGCCCAGTACATGAATTTTCTTGAGAATGCATTACCGATGCTTAAGGTGGGCAGCCTTCTGGTGACAGATAATGTCCTGCAGGAAGGCTCCATAATCGATTCCAAATTTGCCATTGAGCGCAGGGACAGAACCATCCACATGAGAATGAGAGATTTCCTCTTTTCCATAAAACACGATCCGAAACTCACCACATCCATAGTTGCGGTGGGGGACGGAATGGCATTGACTTTAAAAAAACAGGATTAAAATGAAAAAACCGGAATTACTGCTTCCGGCTTCGTGCCCGGAAGTACTTAAAACCGCAGTCAGATACGGAGCGGATGCCGTGTACATCGGCGGAGAGCTTTACGGACTGCGTGCGAAAGCAAAAAACTTTACAAATGAAGATATGGCGGAGAGCATCGCCTTTGCCCACAAGTACGGCAAAAAAGTTTATGTTACGGCAAACATCACTGCTCACAACAGAGATCTGGAGGGGATAAAGGAGTACTTTAAGGAACTCTCAAGGATCAGGCCCGATGCTCTCATAATCTCAGACCCCGGAGTTTTCGAACTTGCGGGGAAATTTGCGCCCGAAATCGACAGGCACATCAGCACTCAGGCCAACAATACCAACTGGATGGATTTCCTTTTCTGGAAGGAAAGAGGCGCTGCAAGAGTGGTTTCAGCCCGTGAGCTTTCCATTGAGGAGATTGCGGAGATCAGGAAAAACACTCCCGACGGCCCGGAGATCGAGACCTTTGTTCACGGTGCCATGTGCATTTCCTACTCGGGAAGATGCCTTCTCAGCAATTACTTTACCGGAAGAGATGCAAACCTCGGTGCCTGCACTCATCCCTGCAGGTGGAAATACTACCTCATGGAGGAGAACAGGCCGGGAGAGTACCTGCCGGTGTTTGAGAACGACAGGGGGACGTACATCTTTAATTCCAAGGATCTTTGCATGATCGAACACATTCCGGAACTTGTTAATGCAGGCATAGATTCCTTTAAGGTGGAAGGAAGAATGAAGACGGCACTCTATGTGGCGACTGTGGCGGGAACTTACCGCAGAGCCATCGATGATTTCTTTGAATCACCTGAAAAATACATTGAGAACCTTCCTTCTTACAGAGAAAGCATTTCCAAGTGCACTTACAGAAATTTCACCACCGGCTTTTTCTTTAACAGGCCGGGGGCGGATGCTCAGATTTACGACAACAACGTTTACGTGAAGGATGCTGTCTATTACGGAACGGTGGCTGAGGTTACCGGTGATGGGATCGCGATCCTTGAGCAGAAGAACAAATTCCTTGTAGGTGACAGACTTGAGATCATGCATTTTGACGGCACTTTTGATGAAGCGGAGGTGCTTGATATTATGGATGAGGAGGGCAATCATATGCCTTCCTGCCCTCATGCGAGACAGAAGATCTTTGTCAGATTTTCCGTTGTACCCGCAGTGGGAGAGCTTTTAAGGGGAAAAGGGGACGCAGAGGCTGAAGAACAGTAAAGTCCGACATTTTGACTCGCATAGTTTGACATTCGGAGGTTTACATGAAAGATAACAAAAACAGGATACAAACCGGAATAATGATGTTTTTCGTGATAGCAGCTGCCATCGCTTTCTTTTTTCTGATCTACTCATTGCCGTCCATAATAGGGTTTGTAAAGAGAGTGATCAAAATACTGATGCCTGTGAACATCGGTATATTTGTGGCCTACATCCTTAATCCCATTGTGACGTTCCTGAACGGCGGTCTGGGAGAGCTTCTGGCTCACACGAAACTTCAGGTGAAGACGAGAAAGAAGCTGGCAAAGGGCTTGTCCATAGGTATCGCACTGGTCCTTCTGCTTGCGGTGGTGGTGACTTTGCTTTCCATGGTCATCCCCGAAGTTATCAGCAGTATGTTTACTCTGATCGGAAACATACAGAATTACGGAGTATCTTTTTACGATTACATTTCAAATCTCTTTGCAGGAAATGAGTCCGTACAGAAACAGGTACAGGAGATTTTGACGTCAGGTATCAATTCTGCCATTTCATGGGTTAAGACCGACCTGCTGGGACAGATCAACATGCTGATGTCAAAATTAAGCTCCGGTCTTGTAGGTGCTTTTAAGATAGTGATCAATATCGTCCTGGGACTTTGTGTTGCTGTTTATCTGCTTATCAGCAAGCACAAATTCATCGGCGGGATGAAAAAGCTTTTATATGCTTCGTTTAAAAAGGAAACCGTTAACGTGATCCTTGCAGTGGCCCGTCAGACGGACAGTATTTTCGGAGGCTTTATATCGGGTAAACTGATCGATTCACTGATCATCGGAGTTCTCTGCTTTATAGGATGTTCCATCATGGACACACCCTATGTTGCTCTGATCTCAGTGGTGATCGGTGTAACTAACGTCGTCCCCATCTTCGGCCCCTGGGTCGGCGCGATCCCTTGCTCACTGCTTGTGCTGGTGGTTAACCCTGACAAGGCACTGATCTTTGTTATCTTCATTATCCTGTTACAGCAGTTTGACGGTAACATCCTGGGACCCAACATTCTGGGAGATTCCACGGGACTTTCCGCTTTCTGGGTGGTTGTGGCCATTACACTGGGCGGAGGTCTGTTCAGCGTACCGGGAATGATACTCGGTGTTCCGACTTTTGCAGTTCTGTATTTCCTTGTAAAGACCTTTGTGGAGTTCAAGCTGAAAGAGCGTAACATGCCGATACAGACCGTTTCTTACACCAAGATAAAGAGGATCGATCCGGAAACATTGAATTCCGAATTCATCAACACCGGACTTTCAAAGAGAGAACGCAGAAAGCAGAACATTTTTGAAGACGACGTTTCAAGAGAGATAGCCATAGCCGCCAGGATCTCAAAAGAAGAAAGAGAGCTGAAGGGTGCGGATTCCGAGAATGCGATCAAAGTCTTCATGAAAAACTTAAAGGAAGGAACTAAGCCTGAAGAAAATGGAAACGATAAAAAAGATCTTTAAGAAGATTGTTAACAGAGAAACCATAATGTACATCATCTTCGGTGTACTTACAACCGTAGTAAACTGGATCGTTTACAGGATCTTCGACGGACTGCTTACAAACGGCGACGGTGCTGCGGCGGTTACCACCGAAGGATTCCGGGGAGCCATCGACACCTTCCTTTCAAAAGGTACCGCAGGCATCATAGCATGGGTGGCGGCAGTAGCCTTTGCCTATGTGACCAACCGCCTCTGGGTGTTTGAAGAAAGAGCACACGGAGCAAAGAACGTGGCGCTTGAATGCGGACGTTTTGTGGGGGCAAGAGTGGCTACCGGAGTGATCGAGATTCTGGGAACTCCCGCATTGGTCGTGCTGGGGCTTAAAGCTCAGATCTTCGGACTTGATGTGGCAAAGCTCATTGTAAGCGTTATCATAGTCATCCTGAATTATATCTTCAGTAAGCTGTTCGTGTTTAAAGCAAAGCAGTAAGCGGCTGTTGAAACGCAGTTTAAAAGGATAGGGTAAAAGGAAATAATTATGTTTGAGATTAAAGCGATCGTAAATCTTAAAAAAGGCGAGGGCAGAACTCTTAATGCCGGAGGACTTTGGGTTTACGACAATGAGATAGAGCAGATCACCGGAAATTTCATTGACGGTGATCTTTGTATTGTAAAGAGTAACAATGGCTATCCCCTTGGGATCGGATACATTAACAGGAGATCAAAGATCACGGTGCGACTTTTGACAAGGGACACCGAAACAGAGATCAACGAGGAATTCTTCAGAAAGAGGATACAGGATTGCTGGGACTATCGTAAGAAAGTCGTTGACACATCCTCCTGCCGCTTGATCTTCGGAGAAGCAGACTATCTTCCGGGGCTTACAGTGGACAAATTTGAGGATGTACTTGTTGTGCAGAGCCTTGCACTTGGTATAGACCGTTACAAGGAGATCCTTGTAAACATCATAAAGGATGTGCTTTCCGCCGACGGGATCAGGATCCGCGGAGTCTACGAGAGAAGTGACGCCAAGGTCAGAGAACTGGAAGGAATGGAAAGGGTCAAAGGGTTCATAGGGCCTGAGTTTGACACAAAGGTGCAGATCGTTGAAAACGGAGTAAAGTACTTTGTGGATACTGCCGACGGTCAAAAGACCGGCTTCTTCCTGGATCAGAAATACAATCGTCTTGCCATACAGAAGCTATGCAAGGATGCAACCGTCCTTGACTGCTTCACCCACACCGGTTCCTTTGCACTTAATGCGGGACTTGCGGGAGCAAAAGAGGTTACGGGAGTGGACGCATCTGACCTTGCTGTGGCTCAGGCAACCGAAAATGCCGCGCTGAACGGGCTTTCGGACACTGTACATTTTGAATGCGCCGATGTGCTTGACCTTCTTCCGAAGCTTGAAGAAGAGGGAAAGAAGTTTGACGTGGTCATCCTTGATCCTCCGGCCTTCACGAAATCCAAGGATTCCGTAAAGAAAGCCATGAAGGGCTACAGAGAGATCAACATGCGGGGACTTAAGATCGTTAAGGACGGCGGCTTCCTTGCCACCTGTTCCTGCTCCCATTTCATGACTCCGGATCTTTTCACCGAGGTCATCGCCCAGGCAGCGAAGAGCGTGCACAAGCGCCTCCGCCAGGTGGAGTACCGCACTCAGGCACCGGATCACCCCATCGCATGGAATGCGGACGAAAGCTACTATTTGAAATTCTACATATTCCAGGTTTGTGACGAGAGATAGCTAATGCTTGATAAAAAACAAATGAGCCGATCCTACGATCGGCTCATTGTTTTTATTATTGTTTATCAGTCTTCGTTTTTCTTAACATTTTTGATGATGATTAAGCAGAAGCCTGTAAGAGCACATGCTGCAAATACGCCTGTCAGAATGCCGAACCAGATCTTCCAGGGAGAAACATCTCTGTAAGATGTGGAACCGGGAGCGATCTCGTCATATGCAAGAGAGTTTACAACAGTGTAGGAGATGTTCTTAACTGCTTCTCTCATTACATGCTTTGCAGTGTTGGATGTTGTGTCTGCAAATACCTGATCAAGTGCAGGCTTAGCTCCGCCCCAGTTTGCATTGAGAAGGAAGTCATTACCGGATCTGATCATCGCATCGTAGTTTACAACAGGACCGAAGTCTGTGATAACTGCACCCTGGAATCCCCACTCGTCTCTGAGTACTCCTGTAAGGAGACCGTAGTTGGAAGATGCCATTGTAGCGCCCACGCAGTTGAAAGAGGACATTACGGCTGTGCATCCCTTTGTGATCTTGGAAGCCTTGGTACCCTGTGCGTCAGCTGTGTAGGAAACCTGACCTCTGGAGTATTTTGCAACAAGTTCGAAAGGTCTCAGGTAAACTTCACGCATAGCCTGCTCGGTAGCCCATGTGCAGATACTGTCGGTTCTGTTTGTTTCCTGATCGTTAAGTGCGAAGTGCTTCATGTAAGCATAGCAGCCCTTCTTTGCAGCACCTGTGATAACGGAAGCTGCGATCTTACCTGCAAGAACGCCGTCTTCTGAGTAGTACTCGAAGTTTCTTCCTGCGAAAGGAGAGCGGTGGATGTTCATTGCGGGTGCATACCATCCTGCGATCTTGCTGGTGCCTGCGATAGCTTCGTCTGCAACTGCTGCACCGTATTCTTCAACAAGTTCGATGTTCCATGTGGAAGAAACCACAACTTCGGAACAATATGCACACCAGTCATGACCGAAATCCATGAAGGAAGAGAAGCCCTGAGGACCGTCGTAGTCCTTTGTGGAGATCTTACCGATGGATGTGAGCTTAGCTGTGTTGTAAGCGCCGTAGAAGAGGAGATCTCTCAACTCTTCCTGAACGTCTGCGTTGGAGAAATCGATCTGATCGAGGAGAACATCCCATTCTTCATCGTAGTAATCCTTACCTCTCATCTGAGAAAGGTCGTAGCCGCTGTTTGCGAATTTAATGGCATCGTTGTTGTAAACCTTGGAAGATGCAACGTTTCCGAGGTTTGCATCTGTCTCTGCATTAAAGCCGTCTTTCTTGTTGGCATTGAAGGTTGCAAGGTATTTGCCTTCCAGAGCCTTTACTGTGCCTGCTGTGGGCTTTGTGTTCTTCCAGTCAGCTCTTGTGAGCATTGTAACTCCGGACTCGTTCATGTAGTCGGAAGATTCCTGGAATTTGTTTGTTGCAGCAACGAATTCTGCATCTGCGCTGACCTGAACCTTTGCAGGTGTGTTTGTTAATGTACCGTCAGCTTCAAGAATTGCCTGACCGTCTTTTTCGGACTGTCTGGGATTTGTGTTGTCAAACCATACTGTGGATCCCTGGGCGAAAACCTTTGAATCGTAGGAATCATGTGAGTTCTTGCCGAGGAAGATATCGTAATCACCCTTTTCAAGAACGTAGCAGCCTACAGTTCCGTCGGGGTTGGTTCTTGTGTAGCAGTAAGAAGCAAGGTCTTCGGTGTTGAATTCAACAGTGACCGTCTCGGTCTTACCGGGCTCGATAACGCCTGTCTTTGCAAATTCAACAAGGTTCTTTGCTGATCTTTCGATCTTGTTTGTCTTGTCAAAATCGGTGTAATCAGCTCCCCAGTAGATCTGTACCACATCCTTGCCGGCAACATTACCGGTGTTCTTTACTTCAACGGTAACGGAAATCTTTCCGCCGCTGGTGTTGAACTTTGTGATCTTCTGATCGAATGTTGTGTAGGAAAGGCCGTGACCGAAGGGGAATGTTACGAGATCATTGTAGTTCTCGCCCTCGGCAGCCGCTGTTTCGTAGTACTTGTAGCCGACGTAAATGCCCTCTTCATACTCAACGTAGTGAGCTGTCTTTTCGCCGTCGTACTTCGCGTTGCTGTACTCGAAGTTTCCGATGTTCACGTAGGTGGGATCGTTAAAGAAATCCTTTGCGTAAATGTCAGCCGTCTTGCCCGAAGGGTTGACGTTGTTTACGAGGATGTCGCCCATAGCTTCGAAACCTGTCGAACCGGGGCCGCCTACCCAAAGAATGGCATCTGCTGCATATTTTCCTGACATGAGGCAGTCAAGTTCCATAACGTTTGAAGAGTTGATGATCGCAATGACCTTGGAAGCACCGTTGTTTCTTGCATATTCAATGGTGTCCTTTTCATTCTGTGACAGTGTCAGATAGTGTCTTGTTCCGTCTGTATAACCGTCGCGCTTGATGTCATTGCCTTCTCCGCCGCCTCTTCCGATGAAGATGATGGCTGCGGCACCGTTAAAATCAGCCTTTGCGGAATTGTAGATGGAAGGCTCGGCAGCTTTAAGTCTGAAGTCATTCTTGAACATACCGGAGCCTGCGATAGCGGGTAATGTGCCTGCTGCTTCAGCAATGTCGGCTGCCTGCTGGTTCAGTGTGATCTTTTCGATGGAGCCGACAACTGAAAGACCTGCATTTGCGAGAGCCTTTTGGGGTGTGATGATCGAAGGCTTTGAGGTGTCAACGTTACCTGAACCGGAACCGCCGTAAACGGGCTCCTTATAGGCATAACCCACAGGTGCGACCTTGTCGCCCTTTGAAAGGGGAAGTGCATTGTTGTCATTCTTAAGAAGAACGATACCCTCATCGGCGATCTTCTTAGTCAAAGCCTCGCCGGCAGCTCTTGCATCTGCCTCGGAAGTATACTTCTGTTCAACATAATCTGTGTCCCAGTTTTCCGAGCCTTCTGCGGCAATGACGTGCAGCTTGCCCTGTCCCAAAGCAGTGTCAAGTGTGGTGGAGTACATGTTTGAAAGTACAGGAACCGCAATTGCAAATGCTAAAGCGACAGATGAAATTGGTAAGAAGATCTTGGTAAATTTCTTTTTGGACATTTTTGCCATAAAAATTCCTCCGTTAGAAATTGGTTGAAAGCCGGGGAACATTCCCGACCTTGATAACTGCATTTTAACCGAAAATTTTTTTAAGAGATCATAAAAGGATAACTGACAGTTTTTAAAGGATAAATTGCACAAAAGCATGTTTTGAAAATAATAGGATCGCAGGAGCTTTTTCTTTATTATAACCTATTTTTATACTTCAAACACCTTGAACTTTGATGGCTTCTGTGTTAAATTATGAGGGATTTGTTAAATCGTGAGTTAAGGAGTTAAAGATGCAAAAGATTTTGGAAAAAATTACGGACATATTGGCCGGAAGCTTTGAAAAGGCAGGTTACGGAAAAGAGTACGGAAGAGTTTCCGTGTCCAACCGTCCCGACCTTTGCGACTTCCAGTGTAACGGTGCAATGGCAGCCGCAAAAGCTTTTAAGAAGCCCCCGATTCAGATCGCAAACGAGATCGTTGAAGGGCTTAAGGACAATGCAGCTTTTGATAGCATTGAAGCCGTGATGCCCGGATTTATCAATATTAAGATAGCCAACGCTTTTCTTGCGGATCATCTGACAGGGATGAAAAATTCCGAAAAATTCGGTCTTGAAAAGCCCGAAAAGGAACTTACCATCGTTGTGGACTACGGCGGAGCAAACGTTGCGAAGCCCCTCCATGTGGGACATCTTCGTCCCGCTGTCATCGGGGAAAGCGTAAAGAGGATCTGCAAATTCGCAGGTCACAATGTTATCGGAGACGCACATCTCGGCGACTGGGGTCTTCAGATGGGAGAAGTCATCGAAGAGCTGCGGCTGAGGAAGCCCGATCTTCCTTACTTTGATCCGGATTTTAAAGGAGAGTACCCTGCGGAAGCACCTTTCACCATCTCTGACCTTGAAGAGATCTACCCCGCAGCAAGTGCAAGAATGAAGGAAGATGCGGATTTCGCAGTCAAGTGCCACGAAGCTACCGTAAAGTACCAGAAGGGGGAGAAGGGCTACAAGGAACTGGGAGCGCACATCATAAGCGTTTCCAAGGAAGATCTCAGGAGAAATTACGATAATCTTGATGTTCATTTTGAACTCTGGAAGGGTGAAAGCGACGCCGATCCCTATGTTAAGGATATGGTAGATGAGATGGTAAAGAGCGGACTTGCTTTTGAAAGTCAGGGCGCTCTGGTTGTCGACATCCGTGAGGAAGGAGACAAGAAGGAGTATCCTCCCTGCATCATCCGTAAATCGGACGGAGCTGCCATCTACGAGACCACAGATCTTGCGACCCTTGTTCAGAGAGAGCAGGACTACAAGCCCGACATGGTGATCTACGTTGTGGACAAGCGTCAGGAACTCCACTTCATTCAGGTTTTCCGTACAGCAAAGAAAGCAGGCATAGTCCCCCAAAACACAGACCTTCGTTTCATCGGAAACGGAACCGTTAACGGCAAGGACAACAAGCCTTTTAAGACAAGAGACGGCGGAACACTTCGCCTGGAAGCTCTCATAAAGATGGTAAACGATGCTGTCTATGACAAGATCATGGAAAGCAGGGAAGAGACGCCCGAGGAGGCGGCAAAGACGGCAAAGATAGTTGGTCTTGCGGCTTTAAAATACGGTGATCTTTCCAATCAGGCCACAAAGGATTACATTTTTGATACGGACAAATTTACTTCATTTGAAGGAAACACAGGCCCGTACATTCTTTATACTATAGTAAGGATCAAGTCCATTTTAAACAAGCATAAGGAAAAGTTCGGAGAACAGGGAGATCTTTCTAAGATCAAAGTGCCTTCCGGGGATTCCGAAAAGAATCTCATGTTAAAGATCTCGGGCTTTCATGATATGCTTGAAAATGCATTCAGAGACACTGCACCTCACGTGGTCTGCAGATTTGTCTATGAGCTTGCGGACGCTTTCAACGGCTTCTATCATGACACCAAGATACTGACTGAAGAGGATAAGGAGAAGAGAGAAGGCTGGATCGCTCTTTTGGAACTGACAAAAGGACTTCTGGAGTGCGGTATCGATCTTTTGGGATTTTCCGCACCTGACAGGATGTAACTAAACTTTATCGGGGTGAACACATTGGTCGGGAGAAACAATGAATTAAAACAACTTACGGAAAGCTACGAAAGCCAAGGAAACAAGGCTATCGTGCTCTACGGACGATACGGTATGGGAAAGACCACGCTGGCGCTGGAATTCATCAAAAACCTGCCGGCAGTGTATTATTCGGCAAGAGAATTGTCCGAGCAGGAGCAGCTCCTTACTCTTACGGGAGAAGCGGGGGTTGCCTGTGATGCTCATGACGCCGCATTTTCCTATTACCGCTGCTTTAAGCAGGCAGTGGAGAGAAATCCGGAAAGCAAGACAGTCTTTGTCATTGATGAATTTCAGTATATGATCTCTTCGGGAGAGGGCTTTAAAAATGCTTTCGTTACACTTATGAAAGAGCCTGAGACGGAAGGGAAGATCATGTTCCTGCTCTTAAGTTCTTCCGTCAACTGGGTGGAGAACTCACTGGTGGAAGACATGGGGCCTGCGGCAAGGAATCTTGCGGGCTTTATCAAACTTAAGGAATTCACCTTTGTTGAACTTCTGGACCGTTTCCCGAAGATGCAGATGGCAGACACGATCTATGCGGGAGGCATCCTGGGAGGAGTGCCCGGACTTCTTGATTACTGGAGCGAAAAGCTGGATGTGAAGGACAACATCATGCGGCTTTTCCTTATGAAGCGCGGACTTCTGAGGAATGAGGCGGAAAGATTTTTAAAGAGTGAACTGAGAGAACTTCCGGCTTACAATGCTATCCTTGCCACTCTGGCGGCAGGAAACTGGAAGCTGAATGACATATATGCCCGCACGGGATTTTCCAGAGCCAAGATCAGCGTGTATCTTAAGAACCTCATCTGCCTTGACATAGTTGAAAAGGTTTTTTCCATGGAGACCGGTTCCCATGACGATGTAAAAAAGGGCATGTACTGTATCAAGGACAATTACCTTTGCTTCTGGTACAGATACGTTTTCCCCAACATGTCACTTTTAGACCGGGGAATGGAAAAGGAAGTATATGAGAATATAGTTTCCTATGATCTTGACAATTTTATGCGTGAGCGATACGCAAGCGTATGCTTTGAGTACATGAAACTCATGTCGGACCTTGGAAAGCTGTCCAGAAAGTACGAAAAATGGGGCAGATGGTACGGCAAAGCAGGGGACATCGATGTGGTGGGAAGAGACGAAGAGGGACATACACTTGTGGCCTTCTGCAATTTCAAGTCCACACCCATGAACGGAGCGGAGCTTCGGAAGTACCGCGAACTCATGAGGATAGCGGGAGTGGTGGCCGACGAGATCTACATTTTTGCAAAATCGGGTTTCGGACAGGACATCAAAGTGGCTGCGGCCTACGATAAGATCAATCTGATCAACATGGATGAATTATAAAAACAGAAAGGGGTTCCATTATGCAGAATAACAGACATAAGGGGTTAAACAAATGGTTTGGACGCATTTGCAGGGCTGTTACCGTGTTTTTGCTTGTATGTTTTTTCTTTAAGGACATCACGGTTTACGCAGTAACAGAACCCACTTACAAATACACGGCCGAGACCGAGAACGCCGATGCCTACGTGGTAAAGATAACCACTTCCCTCAATGTGCGGGTGGGAGCGGGAAAGAATTACAACAAGATCACTCACCCCATCACAAACAAGACCATATCGCTGAAAAGCGGTGATCTTGTGGCGGTAATGAGCGAGGTCGATGTTGTGTACGACGACGGAAGTACGGCCCTCTGGTACGAGATACGATGGATCGAAGACGGGATCGAGTTCCACGGATATATTAACGGGAAATACACCAAAAAGACGGGGGATCCCGCCATTCCGCTTCCCACGCCCACACCTGTGGCAACGAACACACCCACTCCCACGCCCACACCTACCAAGGGACCCACAAACAGTCCCGCACCCTCCAAGACACCTACACCCACACTTCCCGCACCCGGGATGGGAGACAGTGTAAACGGAAATCCCCCCTGGATCGGACTTCTGATCGTGGCACTGGTCCTTGTGGCATGTGTCGCAGGATACTTTGTATTTGTTGCGAAAAAGAAGAATGCAATGTATCATGAGGAGGCAGAGACCATCAACGGACTCAGAAGGGTGACACCCGAAAAGTTCAATGACAGGGTGCAGCAGAATGTACGTCCCGTGAAGGAAGAAGATTACGTGGATGAAGTCGATGCCGAAGAGAATTACGAGGCAAACCGTCAGGCTGCCATGGCAAATGCCATCAAAGAAAAGGAAATGATCAAGAAGGAACTTGACGGCCTTGAGGAAAAGGATACGGTCATCCACAAGTACTTCGGAGAAGGCATAGTCATAGACAACTCCGACGTAAATAACGTGGAGATCAAGTTTGGAAGCGAGATCCGCTACATCAATAAGGAAAGCGCTGCTGCCAAGCATTTAATGAGAAAGCTTTAAAAAATCACTATATAAAGAAAGCAGGATGAGATATGAAGAATATTTTTGAAGCACCTTTTGTGCAGGAAATGATGAGAACCACCGCCAACATGTATCGCCTCGGATGGGACGAGAGAAACGGCGGAAACATCAGCTATATGCTTGATGAGAAGGAAGTTGGAGAGTACCTGGACCTTACAAAGGTCATCCGTACCATTCCTCTCGGATTCCAGGCACAGTCCCTTGTGGGAAAGATCTTCATCGTTACCGGTACAGGAAAGTATTTTAAAAATGTGGAATACGATCCCGAAACAAACCTTGGTATCATCAGGATCGCCAAGGATGCCACAACCGCAGAGCTCCTTTGGGGCTACAAGGACGGAGGCAAGTTTACAAGTGAGCTTCCCGCTCATCTGATGACACATATGACACGTCTCAGAAAAGATCCCGATCACAGAGTTGTAATGCATTGCCATCCCACAAATACACTGGCAATGAACCAGGTGATCGAGCTTGACGACAGAACATTTACCAGAGCCCTTTGGAAGACCTGCACAGAGTGCATAGTTGTTTTCCCCGACGGCATCGGTGTACTTCCCTGGATGGTCTGCGGAACCAACGAGATCGGTGAAGCAACCGCCGAAAAGATGGAAGACTACAGACTTGTTATCTGGGGTATGCACGGTATCTACGGTTCCGGTAAGGACATGGATGAAACCTTCGGACTCATTGAGACAGTTGAAAAGGCAGCTCAGCTCTATCTCCTTGCTGCAGGACTTCCCAGAGTCAACACCATTCGCGATGAAGAACTTGTTGCCGTTGCGGAGCGTTTCGAAGTTGACTATCGTAAGGATTTCATTAACGCATAACATTAAACTCTATGACCGCCTTCGGGCGGTCTTTTTATATGCATGATCGGTCGTGGCGTGTGAACAGTAATCGGTCGTTACGCGGGTACAGAATTTTTGTTGACATGGACAGGGAAATGTAGTATTCTTTATTTGTTAGTTTACTGTTTTAGCTTTTACTAAAACAAAAAGCGAATGTATTATTCTTTTGGAGGAATATATGGCTAAGATGTACATCAATCCCAATGTTGAGATCAGCAAGATCAACAGGGAGATTCAGGGACATTTTTCGGAGCATCTGGGAAGATGCATCTATGAAGGACTGTATGTTGGGGAAAACTCTGAGATTCCGAATGTCAAGGGAATGCGTAAGGACGTTGTGGAAGCTCTGAAGGAGATGAAGATCCCCGTACTCCGCTGGCCCGGCGGCTGCTTTGCGGACGAGTACCACTGGAAGGACGGCATCGGTCCCAAGGAAAAGAGAAAGAAGATGATCAACACTCATTGGGGCGGAGTTCTGGAAGACAACAGCTTCGGTACACATGAGTTCATGGAACTCTGCAGTCAGCTGGGCTGCGAGACTTACATCAACGGTAATGTGGGATCCGGAACAGTTCAGGAAATGAGCGAATGGGTTGAATACATGACTCTTGACGGAGTTTCTCCCATGGCTGATCTTAGAAAGGCCAACGGAAGACAGGAACCCTGGAAGATCGATTTCTTCGGCGTGGGCAATGAAAACTGGGGATGCGGCGGAAACATGACTCCCGAGTACTATGCAAACGAGTATCGCCGTTACCAGACATATGTAAGAAATTACGGCGGACCCAGGATCTACAAGATCGCCTGCGGACCCAATGCGGCTGATTACAACTGGATGGACACTGTAATGAGGATCGCCGGAAGATATATGGACGGAATTTCACTTCATTACTATACTGTTCCTCACGGCTGGGCAGCTTCCAAGGGAGCTGCAACAGGCTTTGACGAGGAAGAGTACTACCTTACTCTTAAGTGCATGACCTTTACTGAGGAACTCCTTAAGAAGCAGATCGCCATCATGGACAGACACGATCCCGAAAAGAGAGTGGGACTCATCTTTGACGAATGGGGTACATGGTACGATGTTGAGCCCGGAACAAATCCCGGATTCCTCTACCAGCAGAACACCATGAGAGATGCCATCGTAGCTGCAACCACATTAAACATCTTCAACAAGAATTCAGATCGTGTGAGAATGGCAAACATAGCTCAGCTGGTCAACGTTCTTCAGTCCGTTATCCTTACGGAAGGTGCGAAGATGGTTAAGACACCCACCTACTACGTCTTCAAGATGTATGCCGACCATCAGGACGCTCAGCTTGTACAGAGCTCCGTTGAAAAGACAAAGATCGGAACGGAACAGAACAAGGTGGACGATCTTTACGAATCCGTTTCCAAGGCAGCAGACGGCAGCCTGACCATTACGGTTGCAAATCTTTCCGCCAAGGAAGCAAAGAAGGTAGAGGCAGTGATCACAGATTATGATTTCAAGGAGATCGAAGGCTCTGTTATCACAGCTGATATGGGTGCTTACAACACATTTGACAAACAGGAAGAAGTTACTCTGAAGGGATTCAGTGACTTTAAGAAGACAAGTGAAGGCGTGGAATTCAATATGCCCGCATGCAGTGTTGTAAAGCTCAGACTTAAATAGTTTTAAACCAAATGATAATAAAAGGATGAAGATAAGTTTTTCTTCCCGGGCCTTGACCGTCAAGGCCCATTTTTAATACAAAAATTTATAGTTGTTTAATTGTCTTGGTGCGGGGGCTTTGCTATAATTTTTCGTTGATACGGTAAAAGTATCGAGCGGAGTTGTGAGTTTATTTCAAAGGAGAGAAAAATGCAAAATGAGAAAAAAAATTGGTTACTGGGTATTGTAATGTCTATAGTGCCTGTCCTTGTGTTCCTTGCGGGAAATCTGATCATTTCGTCCATCATTCAGTTGTTCTATATTCCGGGGATCGTTGCGGAAGCTCTTTCATCCGGAGCGGGCATGGAAATACTGCAGGATAAAGAATGGGTGACTGAACAGCTGATGAACAGTTCCTACGTTGCTGTTTCGACCCTGGCCTGTGATCTCTTGATCTCTGTGGGGATCTTCTTCTGGTGGAGAGCTGTCAGAAAGCCGGAAGTTCAGTTAAAGAATGCATTTACGGGTAAAAAGATCATTTTCCTTGTATGTACGGGAATCGCGATCCAGTTCCTGATCAATGTGATCCTGGTATTAAGCTTCATGGTACTTCCCGAGAAAGTTTCACAGGACTATCAGATGCTTTCCGAGAACCTTACGGGAGACGGAGCCACTTCCGTTGTCATGGCTCTGGCAGTTGTTATTGCAGCACCTTTATCCGAAGACCTTCTGATGAGAGGACTTGCATTAAACTACGGAAGAAAGTATATGAATGATGTTGCAGCTATCATCATCACTTCGGTGGCCTTCGGATGCATGCATTTCTCAAATATCCAGCTGGCGCCTTTATCGGGTGTTCTCATCCAGGTTGTATATGCATCCCTGATCGGTGCTGTACTGGCTGTTGTAGCCATTAAATTTAAGAGTGTCTGGGCTTCCGTTTTTGTTCATTTCATCGTGAACGGAAGCGCGCAGTTACTTTCCGTGCTCGGCGGAAACGCTAAAAACGAAGATGTTGTCAGCTATTGCTTCTACGGCGTTGGCCTGATCTCGGTCATCGTAATGATAATAATGGTAAGAAAGAAAATGATCTCTTCCCCCGATGCTCCCACCTTCGGAGAGATCGAGGCAGCAAAAAAGGTGGTGGCTGACGCTCAGACGGCGGAATAGATCAAATTGTAATAAGTTTATGAGGTGTTTATGAGTAAGTTGCTTTTCAGGCTTGAAAGAAAATACGGGAAGTATGCCATATCCAATCTTTCGCTGATCCTGGTGATGTGTTATGTTGCAGGTTACATTTTTCAGTATCTGGTACCCATGATCTTTCAGGGAGTGTCCATTATAGAGTGGATCTCTCTTAATCCCTACAAGATCCTCCACGGACAGGTCTGGCGACTGTTCACATGGATATTGATCCCTCCGAGACAGCTGGATTTCTGGACTCTTATCATGCTTTACTTTTATTATTCCATCGGTAAAACAATGGAAAGCGTGTGGGGAGATTTCAGATACAATGTCTACATCTTCTCGGGAATCCTGTTCACTATCATAGGAGCTTTCGTAGTTTACGGCTTTGCCTATCTTCAGTTTTCGGATATGCTTAACGCCGCTACCATTACGGCTGAGGACCTTTTCGGTCTGGCAGCCTACATGAAGAACGGAAACATAGTGATGCTGCCGGGATACTGGTTTAACAGTATTTCCACCTACTTCATCTGTATGTCCATCTTCTTGGCGTTTGCGGCTACTTTTCCGGACACCCAGGTGCTGCTCCTGTTCATCATCCCCATAAGGGTCAAGATACTGGGCATAGTATACGGTGCTTTTCTTGCCTTTACCTCTGTTCAGTCCCTTGTTAACGGACAGTGGTACGTAACGGTGAACATTCTGATGTCGTTATTGAACTTCATTCTTTTCTTCTTCGGAACGAGGGATCTGTTCGGAAAGTTCAGACCTTCGGACATGAGGCGGAAAGCGAACTATCGTAAGAGCATCAGATGGGCTCAGGTGAATGCGGGCAATGAAGCAACTCATAACGGTAAAAGCGTGATCACCCGCCACAAATGCGCCATCTGTGGAAGGACGGAGCTGGATGGAGACATTGAATTCCGTTTTTGCACAAAGTGTGACGGTAATTACGAATATTGTATGGACCACCTGTATACACATGAACACGTTAAAAGGATCTAAGTAAATAAAAAACAGAGAATGCGACTGCTTTGGCAGTCAGCATTCTCTATTTTTTAGGATACGGAGATCCTTTTTACAATATGGATAGTTATAGCATTTTCCCGCAACTTATGTTAAAATAATTCCTATGCCACTATTTGGCGCACATCACACTTTGGAGATACTATCATGTCAGACATAAGAGATATTGAAAACGAGATCCGTAAAGGAAAAAATCTCGAACAAAACATTCCTGTTTATTTAAATTCCATGGCATCCCTCTATGGTGAATTTGCCCTTCACAACCTGGCAATGTCCCTTTCGATGCAGCTGGACAAGAGTGAATTCGATGATACGGATCTGGATAAACATAACAAAGAACTTTACGAGGGCCTGCTCAGCGAGATCAAAACGCTCTGTGACGGCAGCCCGGTGGACAATAAAGCGGCAGTTGAGAGAGTCATTGCCATCAGAGAGACCGTCAGACACCGTATGGAAGCTGTCACTGCCATTGTTGACGATCTTGTGATCTATGAATACATTTTAAACCGTCTCGAACCGAAATTTGAGTATGTTCAGGTGGAGGAAACCAGTAATGACGATCTGGCAAGAGAGATACTAAAGTGGATCTTCTCGGATGATGAGAATGCTCTTGTGAACGAAAGGATCAAGACAGCCATTTCCTGTCTTCCCGTGAGACTAACAAAGGGTAAGATCATCGATCTGGTGAACACCACATTTTCACTCTACGGAGGATCCGACAAGAAAGCCATCGACACCTTTGACTATATGCTCAGATCCGCATCGGGAATGTACAGGATCGACAAGAAGTACAATGTTTACGAAAACGTCAACGAGCTTGTGGATGAGATCAAAAATACTGATTTCGCGACCATAGAAGCTCAGAGGTACTTTGATCTTAAGGATGATTACAGGATCGCATCAAATCTCGTGTCCGGCCTTGCGGATGAACTCACCGATCTGCAGGAGCTTTCAAATGCGCTTCTTGCGGTGCTCCTCACAAGACAATACTTTACTCTTGAAACTGAAAAAGCCTGTGAAGGGATCTTCAAGATCTTAAAGAGCATGATCGACGGAGATGTTGATTACGACAAGCTTTTCAGCGGAACGGAAGAGCGTGTTGAAAAGCTGAACGAGAGGATCAGTGACGAAGAATCTGTTCTTCTTGTGATCAAAGAAAACTATAAAAAGCAGGTTGAGGAATTGATGCTCACAGTTCCTTTTGAAAGGCTCCTCATGACCTGCAGGCTTTGCGGAGAGAGCACATTTGCGGAGCTCATCGAAGAAAACACTGCCATAGATGACGATTATCTTGAAGAGGTCAGATCCGGCTTTGCCAAGGATCTGGAAGAGGTTCTGAAGAAGGGAGGCAGGCTCAAGAACCGTGCCGTCACTGCCCAGCTTCTTAGAGAGCTTCCCGTAATGCTTTCAAGTCACACGGAAGTGATGGAGTACGTGAGACAGGCTCTTAACGGCTGCACGGATTCCGGAGAGAAGCAGATCTCCATTAATCTTATCAGAGAGTGTTATGATTAACTTTAATAAACCATTGCATGTGGGAAAAAGTCTGAAACACAGAAAACTGCACACCATCAGGAGGATAAAAGCGGGAAAGATCTGCAGAAACATACTCCTGATCACGGATCCTTCTAATCCCGAAAATCTTTTTGATGTTATCGAGGAAAAGGTTTTGCTGTTTCCCTACTACAGGGAACGGGATCTTCTGGTCTACGGGATCGCAGGAAACCGGGGCGAAGCCAACGAGATCCTTTTAAAGCTTGCGGAAGAAAAATATGCTGATTCTTAAGATCACCGGATTCATACTTCTGGGAATCATTGGTCTGATCCTTCTGCTCTTGGCACTTGTGCTTTTTCTTCCGGTGAGGTACACCGCCGGATTTAAAAAGGACGAAGATGAAATGAGCGGAGATGCAAAGATCACCTGGCTTCTCGGATTCGTATGCATAAAAATCAAATATGCGGACCAAAAGCTTGATAAGCAGGGAAGAGTGGCCTTTAAAAAGCTGTGGAAGAAGGCTCCGAAGAGCGAAGAAGAAACAAAGTCCCGGGAGCCCATGAAAACCGAAGGAACAGAAGAGGTCGGCAGATCTGCAGTACCTGAAGATATTAAGGAGCCTATAGAATTTAAAAACTCTGACGAACCTGAAAAAAACAGGAAGCCCAAAGAATCCAAAAAGACTAAAGAGTCAAAAGCCACCGAAAGACCCCGAAAGTCCAAAAAGAAAGCAAAGAAAAAGGCAAAGCTTTCTCCGGTGCAAAGGCTAAAGAACCTGTTTAAAAACAGAGATCTTCTGGAAATTGCCTGGGATGACGGAAAAGAAGCGGTTAAAGTCGCGCTTAAAAGAATCAAAAAGCTTCTGCTTCATGTGATCCCGAAGAGGATAGAAGGAAATGTGGAATTCGGTTTCAGTGATCCCGCGACCACAGGCGAGGTACTGGGAGCTGTCTCGGTTCTATATGCACGGATGGGGGCTCTTTTAAACCTGAAACCCGATTTTGAGAACGAGGTTTTTAACTGTGATATCACGGTGAAGGGCAGGGTAAGGATTTTTACCGTTGCGTTGATCGCTGTTTTGTTGTATTTTAATAAGGACTTGAGGAAACTCGGAAAGCGGCTCGTGCGGCTTTCGGAAAAAGTACCGGAGGGAGAATAGGAGAATGGATAACAAATTTGAAAATACTGTAGAATCTCTGTTCAAAGGAATGGACGGCTTTCTTTCCACAAAGACCGTAGTGGGTGAGGCTGTCAGGTTCGATGACGGAACGACGATCCTTCCGCTGGTGGAAGTTTCCTTCGGAGTGGCTGCGGGAGCCTGGGCAAAGGACCACAGTAAGTCCGGAAAAGGCGGAAGCGGCGGCGGAATGGGCGGTAAGATCACACCCAGCGCAGTGATCGTGCTGAAAGACGGTCATGCAAAGCTTGTTAACATCAAAAATCAGGATATGGCAACAAAGGTTCTTGACATGATCCCCGATCTGGTGGACAAATTCACATCCTCTGCCAAAGAGAAAAAGGATCTTAAGGATAAGGTGGATTCCGTAAGGACCAAAAAAAATGATGACTCCGAGGACGAAACGCCTAAGAGCCATCATGATGACGATCCTTTTATCTTTTCTTAAAGCTCTGTTCACAATAAACGCAGCGGTAGGTGCCTTTCTCGGGATTCGTAAGTCTGAATCTGTGAGTGAGGCCCTGCTCGATTGTTGTGATGCATCTGGGATTCTTGCATTTGATAATGCCTTCAACGAATTCCGGCATGCTGGGCTTTCTTTTTTCGACTATTTTTCCTTCTTTTATCACATCTATTGTGATGTTGGGATCCATTACACCCAGCATATCAAAATTCAGGGAATGATCTCCCTCGATCTTAATAATGTCTTTTTTACCCATCTTTTTGCTTTTTACGTTTTTGATGAGAGCCACTTCCGTGTCCAGTTTGTCCAGGCCCAGCCATGTGTAGATCTCCATGCATTCCCCGGCTCTGATGTGATCGAGAACGTATCCTTCGCTTAATCCACTGATATTCAGCATAAATCAACCCTCTATCTTTCCCGCTTCCTTTAAAAGCGTATAAATCAATGCCATTCTGATGTAGACACCCAGCTCTGCCTGCTTGAAGTAAACTGCCCTGGGATCCTCGTCCACTTCCACCGAGATCTCGTTTACTCTCGGAAGGGGGTGCATTACAAGCATATCAGGACTCGCCAGACTCATCTTGTCCTTGTCAAGGATGAAGCTGTCCTTTAAGCGGATGTAGTCTTCCTCGTTGAAGAAGCGTTCTCTCTGAACTCTTGTCATATAGAGGATGTCGAGGGTGGGAAGGACTTCCTCCAGCTTGTTTACTTCCTTGTATTCTATGCCTTTGGCATCAAGGATTTCTGTTCTTAAGTAATTGGGGATCCTGAGTTCGTCGGGGGAAATGAGAACAAATCTGACACCGGCGTAACGGGACATTGCTGTGATCAGAGAATGAACGGTACGACCGAACTTAAGGTCTCCGCAGCAACCGATCGTGAGATTGTTTAAACGGCCCTTAAGCTGGCTGATGGTGAAAAGATCTGTAAGAGTCTGGGTGGGATGATTGTGACCGCCGTCACCGGCATTGATCACGGGGATGGAAGAGTGCATGGCTGCTACCTGGGGAGCACCTTCCTTGGGATGACGCATTGCTGCAATGTCAGCGTAGGAAGAGATGACGCGGATGGTGTCTGCGACACTTTCACCCTTGGCTGCTGAGGACGAATCGGCAGAAGAAAAACCAAGAACACTGCCCCCGAGATTAAGCATTGCGGCTTCAAAACTTAAACGGGTGCGTGTACTTGGTTCATAGAATAAAGTAGCTATTTTTTTTCCTTTACATTTTTCAGAGTAGTTTGAAGGATGGGAATACATGTCCTTCGCGAGATTGATAAGATCTTCAAGCTCTTTGACCGTAAGGTCCTGAGGGCTTATCACGTGTCTTAACATAAATGCCTCCTTAAGAATTTTTTTCATTCTACAATAACACGAACCCAAATACAAGAAGAAAATAAAAATGATTAAAAGATTTTATAGGTAGTGGAAGTGTCGAAAATTTCATTTAAATTAAATCGGATTTGTATCATAAAAAGAAAGGCTCCAAAGCCTTATAATGGTGGAAAGGATCTTATGGGACCGGAAAAATAAGGAGAACCGGTCCGTTAAATGGGAGGAAAAAGTGGATATTATCAAACAGAGTTCCATATCACAACCCAAGAAACCTTTCAGCTACGTTTATTGGGTTCAGAGGGCGCTGATCCTTTTCAGCACCGTCACATTGTTCTTGCCGGCGTTTTTTCCCGCAAGAATCACGGACAAGATCAGTAAGTACTGCTCGATCTTTACCGCAGCGGTTTCCTATTCAAATCTAACAGCCAATGTGGGACTGGGCTTCAGATACATTTCGGCGCTGACCTTCAGGCTGGTGCAGTTTTCGGGCATAGCGCTTGTTGTGGGTGTTGCGGTTTCGGGTATCGGAGGATGCATGTCCCTGGGAAACAATAAAATGAGGCTTAGAGGCAGCATTTTCCCCATGATCGGCTCTGCTTTCCTTCTTCTGGGAGACATTCTGGCGAGGAATGCCTTCGGGAGATTTGATCTTGAGCTCAAGGTCGCAGGCAAAAAACTCGGGCAGCTTGAGCCCGGATGGAACTTAAACTTCTTCCTTGTATTTGCTGTCATCCTCCTGGTGATCTCAGCCCTGCTTTTCGTTTCGGAATTAAGGAACGAGAGGGAAGAGCGCATGGAGATGCAGGAAAGATACAAGCTTTTCCTTTACATCCTGCCCATACTCATGCTGGCATTCATTTTCTCCTATCTTCCTCTTTGGGGATGGAGATACGCTTTCTTTGATTACAAATCCGGCGCAGATCTTACTGCAGACAATTTCGTGGGCTTCAAATGGTTCGGCTACCTCTTCAGCAGTGAAGTGACAAGGACCGACATCATGAGAGTTTTAAAGAACACTCTGGTAATGTCATCCCTAGGCATTCTTACAAGCTGGTTCCCCGTAGCCTTCGCGATCTTCCTTTCGGAGATCAGGAGCACGGGCTTCAGGAAGTCGGTTCAGATCCTGACAACGATCCCCAACTTTATTTCCTGGGTACTTGTATATGCCATCGCTTTTGCTTTCTTTTCGACGGAAGGCTTTGTAAACGATCTGATCGAGGCACTCACAAAGTCGGTTGCGGACACCAACTACCTGCAGAATGACACGCTTTCCTGGATCAAGATGCTTGCATGGGGTACTTGGAAGGGACTCGGGTGGAGCGCCATCATTTATATAGCCGCGATCTCGGGTGTCGATCAGAGCCTCTACGAAGCCGCAATGGTGGACGGAGCCGGACGGTTCAAGAGAATGTGGCACATCACGGTTCCCGCGCTGATCCCCACCTACTGCGTAATGCTTATGCTTTCCATAGCGAACATCCTTTCCAACGGAATGGAGCAGTACCTCGTTTTCTCAAACCCCATAAACAAGAACACCCTGGAAGTGCTGGACCTTTACGTTTACAACCTCGGTATCGTAAACAGTAACGGCGGAGCGATGATACCTCTTTCAACGGTGGTTTCCATGGCAAAGTCTTTGATAAGTGTATTCCTGCTGTTTGTAGCCAATAACGTTTCAAAGGCCATTCGCGGCGAGAATATCATATAGGGGGTGTGCTATGGCTGACAAAAAGAAAAATTCAAAGCGTGATTCGAGCTTTGGTCTCATAATCTACAAGAACACAGCGGGAGACAGGATCTTTGACATCGTAAACATCATTTTCTTTACGATTTTCATGATACTTTGCGTTTTCCCGTTCTACTACCTCTTCATCAACACGATCTCAAACAACGATCTGGTAAACAGAGGTATGGTCACGTTTTTCCCGAGAGGGATACACTTAAACAACTATCTGGCTCTTCTGAACGTAACGGGACTCGGACAGTCCTTCACGGTAACGATAATGAGGACGTTGATCGGAACGGCTCTCATGGTCGCGATCTCCGGATTTGCGGGCTACATCGTTACAAAGCAGCACATGTGGAAGAGAAAGATCTGGTACAGGATGATCGTAATCACCATGTACTTTAACGCGGGCCTCATTCCATGGTATCTGAACATGCTGATGCTGGGCCTCACCAATTCCTTTTGGGCATATATAATTCCCGGAATGGTGGCTCCTTACAACATCATTCTCGTAAAGACCTATGTCGAGTCGATCTCTCCGGAACTTGAGGAGAGTGCGCTGCTTGACGGCGCTACCACTATGCAGGTGTTTACAAAGATCATATGGCCGCTTTCAAAACCCATACTCGCGACGATCGCGATCTTCGGAGCCGTCGGTAACTGGAACTCCTTCCAGGATTCGCTGCTCCTCATGAACGATGCGAGCCTTTTCACTTTACAGCACAGGTTGTACATTTACCTGAATCAGACTACGGACCTCGGATCACTTATGGATTCGGCGATGGCGAACAGGATTGCGTCCGGAACCCTTTCCAATAGGATCATAAAATACACCATTTCAATGGTTACGGTCATTCCGATACTTCTTGTCTACCCATTCATGCAGCGCTACTTTGTCAAGGGCATAATGTTGGGCGCGGTCAAGGGCTGACGGAACCGGAAAAGAGGAAAAAGAGAGGAGATAATTATGAAGAGAAGAATTTTAGGTCTGCTTCTTTCTGCTGTGGCGGTGCTTTCGCTCACAGCCTGCGGAGGGGCAAAGGGTTCGGCAAAGAAGAACGAAGAGCCCATCACGATCACTGTTTTTTCGGAACTTGCCAATTATTCGGGCATACAGGGAGGCTGGAGTGCAGCCCTTCTTGAGGACAAGTTCAATGTTAAACTGAACATCATTCCCGAAGCGGAAGGCACCTACGAAACAAGGGTGGAAGCAGGAAATCTGGGAGACATAGTGGTTTGGGGAAGTGACGGAGCAAACTACCAGAATGCGGTTAAACTCGGCCTCCTCTACGATTGGGAAGAAGACGATCTTTTAAAGGAATACGGATCTTACATAAACGAGCATATGCAGCTCGCACTTGAAAACAACAGAAAGATCTCCGGCGACGGAACAAAGATCTACGGTTTCGGACATGCCGTTGCACCCAGCGCAGACGCACATTCCGCCTTTTTCTACACCTGGGATGTGAGATGGGATCTCTACAAGCTGCTGGGGTATCCGGAAGTCAGGAACATGGACGATCTCTACAACGTACTTGTAAAGATGAAGGAGATCTGCCCCACGGATGAAGCGGGAGAGCCCACATATGCCCTGTCCATGTGGCCCGACTGGGACGGCGACATGTGCATGTATGTTAAGTGCATAGCGACCACCTACTACGGCTACGACGGAGATCTGGGTCTCGGTCATTACGACGCAAAGACCGGAGATTTCTACGGCGCACTTGATGATAACAGCCCCTATCTTAACATGCTGGCATGGACAAACAAGCTTTACAGAGCAGGTCTCATCGACCCCGATTCCATGTCCCAGACCTACAATGATATGGCTGAAAAGCTGGCAAACGGCGGAGTTCTTTTCTCTGTATTTAATTACGCCGGACGTTCCGGATACAACACACTTGAGCATCTTAAGGACGGGAAGATGATGTTCTCACTTTGTCCCGCAGATGCTCACACACCCGTTGCGGGAATGAACCCCTACGGCGGATCCAGGATCTGGTCCATCGGCGCAAACACACAGTATCCCGAGCTTTGCATGGAGATCATCAACTGGCTGGCAACTCCCGACGGAGCAATGACATCCTGGTACGGACCCAGAGGTCTCACATGGGATTACGATGAGGAAGGCTGGATCTACTTCACTGAGCTCGGTGAAAAGACAAATGCCGACTCTAATTACGACATGGCGGGTGTTACGTTCAAGTCGCTCGATACCGGTAAGGAATATGCACTCTCCGGAACATTCAATGACGGATGCATACAGATCAACAACACAACATGGGACAATGCCGCCGTAAATCTTGATTCCAAGCACGGCGAGACCTATGACAAGGACACCTGGAAGACACAGCTTGAAAAGGATTTCACTCCCATTCAGCAGGATTGGGTAGATCGAACAGGCTGCAACACTACTCAGGAGTACTTCGAAAAGACCGATTACTACTTACAGCCCGCAACAAAGGGCTACGTATCGCCCGAAAAATCTCCCGAACTGGAGACGGTATGGTCACAGGTAACGGATTGCCTTACACAGTACTCATGGAATGCCATTTACGCATCATCCGAAGCGGAGTACAATTACATAGTTAAGGAAATGATCAAAAAGTGCAGGGCATACGGCTACGACCAGTGCCTTGAGTGGAGCAGGAGCGCTGCAAAAGCAAAATTTGCTTCACAGATCAAATAGACGAAAGAAAGCTCTATAATACCGTTTTGAAAGGCTGCAAATGAAAAATCTCTTTGGGATAAACAGTAAATTTATTGAATTCATGAATACAGTCGCCGATGTGGCAGTGATCAATTTTTGCCTCCTGATCGGATGCATTCCCGTGGTCACTGCCGGAGCATCGGTAATAGCGGCGTTTAATGCGGCACTTAAGATCTACGATGCAAAGGACACTCACATCTTCAGACAGTTTTGGAAGGCATATGTCGAAAACCTGAAACACGGTATCATCCTGACCTTGGGCTTCGGCGTGATCCTTTACGGACTGTGGCTGGATCTTCAGCTTTTTGAAGCGGTTGAAGGAAATCCTGTGTATTTCCTTATTATCGGGCTGATAGTGTTCTTCGTCATGCTCATTCACATGATGTACATTTTCCCGCTTGAAGCGAGATACGAGGGGACTCTCATCCAAAACTTGAGGAACGCAAGGAAGATCGGTATCAGGTTCTTCACAAAGACTTTGCTCATCTTAGTGCTCTGGGTGATCGAGATCCTTTTGTTCTACGCGGTCAATGATGTGCTTTTTGTGATCGGATGCCTTATCGGACCCATGACTCTCATCATGACGGATGCGGGGATCGTGCTTCCCGTATTCAAGGAACTTGAGCGTGAGCAAAGAAGTGGTGAAAACGGAGAAGAATTCAGCGTTTCCCCCGAAAATTGACAAAAAAAATTGTGCAAACTGCACAATTTGAACCCCTGTTTTTCTACACATCCGATATTGATATCGGATGTTTTTTAATCTATAATCTTAACCCGTGGGGAAACCCACAAAACAGAGTACCCATGACGAGGGTGGCAGTTCCCGGAGGATTCATTCCGAAGGGAGGTGATGCTTATGACAGATTTCGAGATATTATCTCTCGTGTTTGAGGCGATCGGTCTACTGATCTCCTCAAATATTCTTGTTGTAACACTGCTTTCCTTTCTTGACAAAAGAAAGAGTAAGCGAAAATAAAAATGCCTCACTCGTCTGAACCCCGAGTGAGGCGGTGTCCGTAAGGACATTCCAATCACATTCGGGAGCTTCCACTTTTTGGAGTGGGTACTCTCTTTAATGGAAATATAACACATATGAGGGGCAATTTCAAGCATTTCAGGAGAGTAAAATGAAAAAAACAATTTTAAAAAAGGGGAGGCACCACCTGTCTACAGTGGTGATCACTTGTCTCATTCTGATTTCTGTTTCGGGATTTCTTGAAGGCTGCAGCTGTGCAAAACCCCAAAATCCAAAAGATGTACCGTCGGTAATTTCGCAGCCGACAGTTACAGCAGCTCCCACACCTTCACAAACCTTAAGTAGCAATCCCCTTGAACCCTCGACAGGCTCGGGTTCAGAACAGGGCATTGCGAATCCTACACCGACGGATACACCAACCCCTACGTTAAGCCCTACGCCGACGGACACGCCTACACCCACAGTGACACCTACACCGGATCCTGTAAAGGCTGTTGACGATTACGTCTGGACCACGGGAAAGGCTAACTTAAGGGCAGAAGCGGATGTGAATGCAGCGCTTCTTACGACGGTCCCGAAGGATACGAAGCTTCATAGGACGGGAGTCCATGAGAACAAGTGGAGCAGGGTAGAGTATGACGGCTTTGTGGGATTCATATCCTATAAGGCATTGACTGCGGAACCCACTCCCACACCTACCAACACGCCTGTTCCGACTGCGACCAATACGCCGACACCTAAACCTACTGCGACAAAGAAGCCGGCTCATACACCGACTCCCTCGGCCTTTGCTACTCCTTTACCCACCAAGGCTCTTTATCCCACCTTCGCACCTTCAGAAAACAAGGTTGTGAATGAGGTACATGAACCAAATAAATGGGGGAAGGGGATAGACACGACGACCACGACCTATGAGGACGGAACGGTGGTTGAGGTGAACACGGACAAGGATGGTACGGCAACGATCATCACTTATCCTGACGGGACGGAGGTTTCGAGCGGAACTGAAGTTGACTGGACTTATGTCGTTCATCCGGATGGTAGCAATGAGATCATTGAAGAAAGCGGCTTAACGACCTTTCAGCTCGCTGACGGATCAAGCTACAGTGTCCAGTGCTTTGATGAGCCCACTTACGGGATCAAGGTGTTCTTCAGATACGGATCCGACGGTAACATGAGGGATGCGGTCATCTGTAACTCCGACGGAAGCTTTAACAAGTGGTCGGGGAAACACTACGACTGTAAGTCCATCTCGTTCGGCTTCGGGCCTTGCTTCAATGTCTTTGAGGTGGACTCTGACGGAAATGTTGTCGGAGACAACTGGAACACATTCTACACCTGGGACGGACCTTTTTACGATTATTAAACATTAAAGTTCAGACGGAAGGCAGACCGTCTGACGCGATCTTTGGCAGCATGCATGGCATGCTGCCGTGGGTCGTACACATCTGCTTTTTTTGTTGGGTATGATAATGAGGAAAAACACTCTTAAAAATATATATCGTTTCATTGCATCGGTACTTATCCTGATATTCTTTTCGGGGACTGTTCACATTGAAGCTTTCGGAGCATCGGGAGGAAATGAAAACATCCTCTGGGATGATGCTTTTTCGGGAGCGGGAGCTGCAGAGATCACCTTCAGAAGCTACCTTTACTTTGAGGTTTACGATGAAGACACGGGAGAGTTCCTTGGGACTATTCACATGGACAAGCAGTCCGGAGGATCCTCCATTGACGGAACATATGTTCTCAAATATAACGGTGAAGCCCTTCTTTATTACAGAAACGATGGGAATAACTGCCGACTCACTGCGGGAAATCCGAATGCTTTCCGATTTGACTTCTACCAATACCTCTACAATAACCCTCAGAAGTCCATACGGGGACGGGAGCACTACATAGTTAAAGCCGTATCCACTGTCCTTGTATATGCGAGAGACAACCACGTGGGACCTTATAACGGATCGGGATGGAAGACGGAGAGCGACATTGAAAGGCTTGACCGTGAAGGATGGAAGGTGGATACGTCATCAAAAAGCGGAGGAAAGGGAGACGGACACTATCTTTCGGGAGACATCTACTTAAGCTCTTCACAGCAGGCAAACATAAGGAGCATCATAACTAACGGATGGACAGAACGTTTCACTCCGGAAGGATCGTCCTGTAAGGTGACTTACGATGCTAACGGAGGAAAGGTGAGAGGTGTATCAAACTTTCCATCAACTGTTAAAGCCTATGAAGGCATCTGTATCTCCGACATACCCATAAGAGAAGGATATTACTTCTGGGGATGGAGCAGAACGAAGTTCACGGCAGGGAAAGGTCCTTCGGATTACTTTGATATGTATCACGGGGGAGACACCCTTTATGATGTGTGGGAAAGAACGACGCTGTACGCAGTCTGGGGTACCACTCCCTTCGGAGGAGACCACAGCCCCGCTCATGTGCATACTTTCGTAAAGAAACAGAACTATACGGGTACGAACTGTCCGATATGCGGAGAAAGACTCTACTTCTGGGGACTCACCTGCTCTTCCTGCGGAGAGTATGAGAGGGGAGAAAACGTGCCCCACACATGCCCCGATGCCCAGCTTATCTACGTGAGCGGAGAATGCAGGGTGTGCGAGATGGGCGGTGTGAACCACGGAAGCACCATAAGGACAGGAGATGTACAAAGGATCC
>JAEEGK010001387.1_pt1 | contig 60809 bp, 53 predicted proteins | sample 8958771 | NCBI WGS metagenome assembly JAEEGK01 (sample SAMN16246547, study PRJNA631951) | gut metagenome | biome: gut microbiome; feature: rumen; material: SC-attached | host: Bos | place: Iran: Karaj | collected 2018-10 | reverse complement strand
CGTCCCTTTTTTCCTGTTGTAGCATAATAAAAGCGGTTATCGCACGATTTAGTACGGTAACCGCCTCTATGCGTAAAAGACAGACTATTTCTCAAATAATGGAGTTAGAGCTCTGTTAATGGCAATTCTAACATCATCAGCTTCTGTTTCTCCTTGGCCTTCAGCTGTACATATGCAAATAGGTTCGCTTGTTTTTGCGGATAGAATTTGAATTGTCACTTCAATTGTGTATCCAAGTCCCTTATTTCTTCTTCCACTCTCACCGTAATTTACGACAATTGTCTGATCCAACAAATCAGGTTTTAATTCTGGCAAACGAATAAAACCGTTTTTCAAGAAGATACCAGAAATCACATCGCTTGGATTTATGGTTTTTGATGTGTTTCCATACAACCCATTTCCAACTGCATATGCTACGCCAGTGCTCGAAGTAAGTTCTGCAGTTGGTGTAATATAAACATATCGGTAATCTTCTATTGAATTAAACTGGTGAATGGTTGGAGCTTTTAAAGATCCACAACTACTAAACAAGAGAAGATTGATAATAGCAATCGTAATTATGTGAATTCCTTTCATAACAATGTGGATTAATCAATTTTTATCATGTTCTTCGTCAAAATCTGTTGTTGTCCATTCATATAAGTAATGATGACTTTTGTGAATTCCATAGTGGAAGCGTCACCAGCTACATAATACGATGAATAATCCCAATCCCAACTTCCTGTTTCATATTGTTCTAACGGTCCCGTACCTTTGAAATGACCTGTTTTTCTTACATCTCCAACGTCATTTGTGACCTTCCAATAAACATCAATATATTTAATCGTTCTTTTATTCAAATTCAGATAACTAAAGCTGAATGTAATTACTGAATACTCGTCATTCCATGCCCATTCCGTAAACAAACCATAGGGAGCCTCCTTTTGCACTGTTTCAACATAGTTATGCAAAGAATACAAATTCAGGTCTTTTACGAAATCTAAGTTGTAGTCAGGTTTGGAATAGAGACTATCTCTATATGCTTCTAAATGCTTTTTGTAATACTCACTTTGCTGTAGTTCATAAGGAATTTTATAAGCATGGAATTCAAGATAAGAATTATCTAACAATCCATAAATGGTCTCTACTGAGAAAATAGTATCATTATTGATTGCAGCTACATAAATTGAGTCAGTACTATATGAACTGATTCTTTTATCACACAAAGCACATTCTAATGGAACAGTACTTGTTCCTGAACTATAGCTATATTTTGACTTGGCCTTAATAGGAAGCCAATGCCAATTATGCTGAGCCTTATATGAATTAAGAGCTCTTTCTTTATTGACTTTTTCAATAGAATCCTTTCTTGCCTTTTCGCAGGCAATTCTTTCTTGCTCTCTTACTTCGTTTATTGAATCTGTAATATGTTTTTCTCTAGCCAAGTTCAAAGCTGCAAATTTTTCAGCCAAGGATGCGTTATGGAGAGAAATCATATTCTCTATTTCTTCAGATTTTAATTGAGGGATAGTTTTATCCTTCTTTATCTGTTTAGCAAAATCATCGTCAAGATTGATTCTATAATTACCATAAGGTGTAGTTACATAGAGATCCTTTTTCTTTTTATCATAAGCATACTTATATTCAATATTATCTACAGATTCAACTGTGACATTCGATTGCTTTTGATAAAATCCCTGATTGTCAATCACATACTGAACGATCGCTATTCTCGATTTAGAATTAGCCACATTAAATGACTCCGCATATGAAAGAAGTGCCAATGACAAGGTGAATAGAAGAATAATTGTTTTTTTCATGATTCCCGTTTTTTTTTGCAAAGTTACAATATAATTCACAAGAATCAACATTATCAGAACCAATACCCATTATTTTCTTTTTTATTTTTTAACACGGGAGGCTCGAAGAGTTTGTAGGTGTTTGAATTGCGGAAGTGCGGGAACGAAGTCTCGTTCTTGCGCATCAAGTCAACGATGTCACGCAGCGACTGAATAGGCACCTGGCTGCCCTGCAGGGCGGTGACAACGATCTGCCGCAGCTATTCGATGACACGGTCTATTGCTCGGGTGAGATATATTCTTTGGCAAATAGAAGTCAGGGAAACTCGCCAATGGTTGGCACAAAGAAAAAGCCAAATGGCTTCATTATTAACCATTTGGCGTTCAATTTGGTGACCCCGGTGGGACTCGAACCCACGACCCATTGATTAAGAGTCAATTGCTCTACCAACTGAGCTACGGAGTCATCGTTTGTTCAATTGCGACTGCAAAGGTACTGCTTTTTTCTAAACCACAAACTATTTTTGCGATTTTTTTTGAAAAAAATATTCTTTTTTTGTGTCGATTGAGCCAAAACACTTATTTTTGTGTCTCATTCTCACATCATTAATAAAAAAATCGCATGAACATGAAATATGACTTCGACACCGTGATTGACCGCAGTGGCAGCGGTTGCGTCATGGTAGATATGTGCCAGGAGATGTTTGGACGCACCGATATTCTCCCCTTGTGGGTCGCCGATATGGGCTTCGCTGCCTGCCCCGAGATCACGCGGGCGCTGGTTGACCGCGTCGAGGGACACCCCATCTATGGCTACAGCGTGCCGCTCGAGGATTACTGGCAGTCTATCATCGACTGGCAGCGCGAGCGCAACGGCCTGGAATTCAGCCAGGACGAGGTGTGCTTCATCGGGGGCATCGTGAACGGGTTCGGGCTGGCGTTGAACCACTTCACCCGTCCTGGTGACCGCGTGGTAATCCAGGAACCGGTGTACCACCCCTTCAGGATGCTCATCACGGGCAACAACCGCATGGTGGTGAACAACGCCTTGAAACGCACGGCCGACGGCTTCTACGAGATGGACATTGAGGGGCTGGAGCGCATATTCAAGGAGGAGCAACCCCGCATGATGGTGTTGTGCAACCCCCACAACCCCATCGGCATCGCCTGGAGCGCCGACGTGCAGCGACAAGTAGCAGCGCTAGCCCGTCAGTATGGAGTCATCGTGTTCAGCGACGAGATCCATGGCGATCTCATGCTCAAGGGTCACCGCCACACCTCGTTTCTCACCGTCAGCGATGACGCGCGCGCCGTGGGCGTGGTGATGGGCGCTCCCAGCAAGACTTTTAACATTGCGGGCATTGTGAGTTCGTGGTGCGTCGTCAAGAATCCCGAGCTGCGTCTTCCGTTCTTCAACTGGCTGACGACCAACAGCCAGAGCGCGCCCAATTTCCTGTCGATGACCGCGACGCGCGCCGCCTATCGTCATGGCGGCGAATGGCTCAGCCAGTGCTTGGAATACATTGAGGGCAACATCGACATGGTGGTGGACTATTGCCGTGACCACATCCCGGGCATCAGGGCCATCAAGCCACAAGCCTCGTTCCTCGTGTGGCTCGACTGCACGGGCCTTGGGCTGGAACATGACGCGCTCATCGACCTGTTTGTCAACAAGGCGCGCCTAGGCCTGAACGACGGGGCGATGTTCGGCAAGGGCGGCAGCGGCTTCATGCGCCTCAACGTCGCCGTGCCCCGCTCCATCCTGCGCCAAGCCATGCTGCAACTCGAGGAGGCCGTGATGCTCGCTGCGCTCGCAGTTTAGAGGTTAGAGGTTAAAGTTTAGAGAGGCATCCGCGCTCTGGACCTCCACGCAAAGGCGCGAAGCCGCTAAGAATTTAATAGGGCTGGCGCGCTATTATAAACTACGAATTACGCGAACTGAACGAAGGCATCCGCACGGCTCATAAAAAACTACGGTTTTTCTGAGTTATTCTGATGGCTGACGCACCTAAATGACCGTGCTAGCGCACGGGAAATTCAAACAAATTTTGTTTTAGAATTGGGCATCCGCGCGCCTCTTAGATAACTATAGTTGTTTTGAGTTTTTCTGATGGAATACGCCAGATGGGGTACAATTAGGGTTGCTTGTGTAGATGATAAGCAACAGATGTGCCAGCTGATGTGACACGCGAGAAAATGACCTCGCGGGACGAGGTGGTTGTGACAGTAAAGTCGTTTTGAGCCTCTAAGCCAGGCATTTGGACATAGAAGACATCGGGATCAGGGAAACTGATGGTCATCTTGCCATCACCTTCTTCCCATGTGCCAAAGCTCTCGACCAAATTCTCATGGCCATAGACCCGCGACACTCTGAAGACCGTGCTCTGGAACTGGAAAAAGTAGTCGCCCTCGACGTTCACTGGGGTGCCGTCAGCGATAATCTGTTCGACGTGCCAGGTACCGAACCAGATGCCGATGTCGCCGTGGTTGCGGGTGCAGGCCGATAACAGAATCATAATCGTACAGATGATTGTTATCAACGCCCCCTGACCCCCTCTAATCTTAGAGGGGGAGTGATTACTATCATATAATAATGTCTTTTTCATCGTTTCTTGAAGTTAAAAGCACCACTGTAGGTAATTCCCAGCATGCCGCCCCAGTTGTTGCCGTAGAGCTTGCCATGGTCCATGGCCACGGCCGCCGTCATCGTCCACGGGCCATAGAAGCAACTGCGCCAGCGCCAAGGCGTGAAACTCACCTCGGCCATCATCGAGAAGTCATCGACGCTGCCAACTCGGGGCAAAAGCGGAGTGCCCCATGCCTTGCGGTAAGAACCCAACAGGCGGTAGCGCCATTCCGATGCCAGATAACCCTTCAGTCCGATGTGAAAACCACGCAGTTCGTTGTCACGGTAGCGCATGTAGCCGTCCTGGTTGTAGAGTGGCGACTTGACGAAGGGTGAGCCGATCGACATGCCGCGGCTCTGGTAGCCGTTGTAGATGTAGTTGTTGTAGTAGTCGTCAGCGCCCGATGAATGGCCAGTAATCGGCGTGCCAGGGCGATCGTTGGGCGTCCAGTGGATGGGGCCGCTCTGGTTGGTGAAGTCAATGTACTCGATAACAGCGCCCTCAATCAAGGGTTGACCTACAGCATTGCGGTATTCCAGTCCCCACAAGCCATCAAAGCCGTTCATCTTGCCGATGCCTGAGCCGTCTTCCCACAGCCACTGGGTGTAGGCGCGCAGCTGCTTGCCGTCATTCAGATTGTACTCAAGCGCGATGTCCCAGGTGCCCAGATGGTTACCCTCGACAAACGAGTCGCCCGCACTGTTGCCACCGCTGCCAGCGATGAACGTGCGGAAAAAGGCCTTAGCGTCAGCATCCATCTTGACAGTGCGGGTTATCTGCCCGTCCTCGTAGTATTTAGCTGTGCCACCGAACTGGCAGGCCGACTGAGCTCCGATGGTGAACACGACGAGCTGGTCAGGCTTGGTGCGGAAGTGCAGGCTTTTGTAGTGGAGCCAAAAGTCAGTGGTGATGAAGTGGTTGTAGTAGTTATAATGGTGCTCGAGCCACTTGTCATCCAGCTGGCGGTAGTAGCCGAACTCGCCGTTAATCTGCACCCAACCCCGGGTGAACGGGATGTTCTGGAAATCGATGAAACCGGCACTCAGGCCTACAGGCGGGCGGGCATTGTTGCTCCACACGAGGTCACCGCTGCTCAACTTACCGTTGACAATAGGCGAGGATTTATACGTTTGGCCCGCCACGGCAAAGATGCTGCGGTACTTGGCTGCCAGGTAGGCTTGTTGGATCCATACCCGTGCAGGATGTTGATTTTGTACCTCAAACTGGCCATCGCCCTTGTAGCGCTGATAGCCTGCACTGGATGCGTAGCCGCCCCAAACTTCGATGCCCGCTCCCCAAGCAAAACGCTTGTCAGGGTCCGTGCTATGAACCAGACTGGCGTTCAGCAGGGCAGAATACTGCTGGGTGATGTTGCCACCGTTGTTGGAGGAAATGTAGTAAGGTGCCAACTCGCTGTTGCCGGCGTTAGCAATCATGCCTACCGAGTAGATGGTACTGTAAGTGCGGGTCTCAACAGGGTCTGATGTGGAATATTTAGTGCTTTTTGCTTGAACACTGTCCACGGAAACCTGCCCCTCCACACCCAGGGCAAAGGTGAGCATGATGAGTAATGATACAATGTGTTTCCCTTTCATCGGGTGGTCTTAGTTTTGTTGCAGATAGGTATCGATGTGGCGACGTTTTTTCTCGTCGGCAATCTCATCGATGTTGATGAGGATGCCTGTCTCCTCCACATTGCCGAACTCGCGATTGATGGCCGTACCCAGCAACAGCATCTTGGGCGACAAACCCATATAAGCGTTGACCAGTGGCGGAATGTTGATGCCGTGCTGGCGGATGAAAGTGTTGAGCCTCTTGTAGTCCTCGCGGAAGTTGTTGCCCACGAAGTGCGCCATGAGCTCGGGATCATCATTGCGTGTGTCGGGCAGCGGGTCAATGGGCACCACCAGCCCTTCCTTGTCCTCGAAGTAAAGGTTGAGGAAGCAGAGCAGCATATCACGGCAGTCGCGCACATAGGAAGGATACATTGTCATCTTGCCGAACATGTACTTGACTTGGGGATAGATGATTGTCAAAGCTCCCAAACCGTCCCACAGGTTGTCAAGAGCGAAAAGCGCTCTGGCCCCTTCGCGTGTGGACTGGTACTCAGGACGAACGAACGAGCGCCCCAACTCAATGGTCACGGGCAGGATCTCATTCAGGAACCGCTCACTGAAGTTGAACAGGTGTCCAGTAGCGATGCGCGGCACAGCATTCTCCACTTTCACGTCCCAGCCGCCGATAAAGCGGTAGGCCCCTATGATTTCCCGCTTATCGGGGTTCCACACAAGTAATTGCTGGCAGGGCGGGTCCATCAGGTCAAACTCGTCGATGTCGCACGCCTTGCCCGTTCCGCCTCCCGCAGCACGGAAGGTGATTTCACGCAAGCGTCCAATTTCTCGCATGGTATTGGGGGCGTTATGTGCAGTGACGACATAGATGTCGTTGTCGGCTTTATTGGTATGCCGCAACAATCGTTCACTCGTGAGCTCCTGCTCAATAAGTTCTACGGGGATGGGTTCAATAATCGGTTCCATAGGGCTATTTTTATGGTTATGATGGCGTGGGTGCCATAGAATAGACTATATCACGCAGTCGGGCAGCCTCACGCTTGGGCGCATGGGCATCAAGTGACGACCAAGCTATGGGCTTGCCAACGACAAAATGCAAGGTAGATCCGCTTTGCTTGAGCATTTCCTTGGGCAGGAAAATGAGTTCTATATTGAACTTGATTCCTAACCGCTTGCGCCACTTGGCAAAACGGTAGAAGAAGCTTGAATTGCGGGCATCAAAGTAAATGGGCACAATATCACGCTGGTAATTGACAGCATGAACGACAGCGGCCTTTTGCCACGGCAGGTCGGCAATGGAGCCGTCGGGCTGCATCCTGGAGCACAACCCAGCCGGGAAAGTGATAATCTGGTTGTCACTAGACAGTGCCACATCTATTTCGCTTGCCGCCTCGCGTGACTGGCGGCCGTACTTGTTCACGGGCAGGAACACACCACGCAAGGGTGTCACCGCCATGAGCAAATCATTGACCAAGAACTTGATGTTACGCTCATAACGATTACCCAGCAGAGAGATGAGCGCCAATCCGTCCAAGCCACCGAGTGGGTGGTTAGAGACAAACATATAGCGCCCCAAGGGCAACTCGTCCAAGCCAGACGCATTAACGGTGATACCCATCTCATCGAGCGCCAACGTGGCCGCATCAACACTGTTCTTGTCAGCCATTTTTTCGAGTATGGTATTCAGGCTGTCTTGGCAGATGGTGCGCTCGAGCCACCGCACTAAAAAGCGCGGTATATATCGGTAGTGTTTGGGAAGACGAGTCCTGAGCACCTTGTCCACATCTATTTTTACAAGTTCACCTTTCATGATACCATATCACGTTACAAAAATACAAAGTTAGATATTTTGACCGAAATTGAAAAGCCTAGAAGCAAAAATTTGCCAATAACAATGAATTGTTCTAATTTTGCAAGACTAAAACGAGTTAATACAACTAATAACACTTCTAAGGAACCAGCCAACATGAAACTAGATACTACCAGCCCCAAAATGGCGATGATGCTTATCGAGGTAATTGCTTTTGCCTTGCTTTGCGTCGTGTCATCGAGCCATTTTGGCATGGCCGACGGGGCTCGCATCACCCTGGCCTATCTAGTAGCTTATCTGATTCCAAAAATCGTGCTGACTCGCGCTCGCGGAACATCTACCGCTGCAAGCGTTGTACTGCTGATCATGGCGATTGCCTTGATGGCCATTTCCTATATCAACCTGTTGGAATGGACCTCAGTGGACGGATACGACCTCGAGGTACCTAATATCAAGAACGATGCTCGCGGCTATTACAAGTGGGCATTGTATCACTATGACGGTCGATTGGATCCGCAACACATTGTCTTCAAGGGATTTCCCCTGATGATGCTGATATCATGGAAACTGTTGGGATTAAGCGTCATTTGGCCCCAGGCCATGAACATGATGTTTACCCTCACTGCTGTCGTATTGACCGGCATGACCACTCGCCGTCTGCTGGCTCATCGTGTCTCATTGCCGGTACACACACTTCTCACCGGCGGCATGTTGCTCACCTTCTTACTCACCTATTACCTCATGTCGGGCATTAGCATCCTGAAAGAAGCCAGCGTATTCTTCTCGATTTCAATGGCGGGATATGCACTCGCTACAATGGCTTCAGGAGATGAAGAAAGGCATCACCCGTGGCGTGACCTGCTCATTTTTGCAACGGCATGTGCCATCATGGCTCTTGTGCGCACAACATTCCTCTACTTCATCGCTTTGGGAGTGGTTCTCATGGTCCTGCCCCATTGGCGCCGCGATTGGGTAATGGCATTGTGTATGCTGGTCATTCTCCTGCTCACGCTCTTTATAGGGAACTTCTTTGCCGCTTACTCTTTTGAACAACATGCCAACATTGCCAATGGCGGATGGGACATGCAACTTACCTATTCCGAATTTAATAATCCATCACGGGCCGCGTTCCGCAAACTCATCGGTTTCTATTTCCTTTATTCCCCCTGGCACAAGTTTTTCATGCTGCCGTTAACCCTGTCGCTGCAATTTATCGCCCCATTCCCCTGGCAACCTTATGGCGAAGATAATATCATATTTAACCATATCATCCGTTTTTCGTATGGATGGTACGCCCTGGGCGGGATAGCGCTATTCTATTATGTGTTCATCAGCTGGCGGCGTCAGGACAATATGGGCGCATGGGCTTGGTGGCCCGCAACCACCTATGCGATAACCGCCTATATCATGGCCGGCTCAGTAGCCCGATATGTCTTACCCTTTGAGCCCTTGTTTATCCCCGTGGTGATGTATGCGTTGTGTCGATTGGCCGAAGGTTACTGGCGCAAAGCCTTTAAGCGCTGGTGTTTTTTCTTTGTCTTCTTGGTGGCAGTGACCCTCGTTCTATGCCTTGAAATACAGCAAAACACCATTTCAAGAATGCTGCACACCCAACCGCTGGTTCATTACCTCAAGAACTACTTATACCTTTAAACCATCTTTTTGACCCCATGTCAACGCTATGTGCCGACGAGCCGTTTGTCGGCATGATTGGTGTTTTGGTCTGGATTAAGCGGGTGCTTATCGGTTAAGGGTTTCAAGTAGTTAAACCTTAATCACGCACTGGGGTCTAAAAGCCAAAATAACATTCAAAACTTGACTGATTATGAAAAAGACAATTATCTTCTCTATGTTGTGCGTGATTCTCGCCCTGCCGGCCTTAGCACAGCCGCGTTACGGATATGGCCGTCCTCGAGTACAGACAGTAGGACATCATGGCAACGAATACATCGCTTGGCACCGATATTATTTCGGATTGCGCCTTGGAATGAATGCCTCTCACGTGAGCAGCGACAGCCCCCTACTTGACGGGAGCGGAACCAAAACAGGATTGAACCTGGGTTTTGTAGCAGGAACGCAACTCACCTACCGCGCACCGCTGTTTCTTGAAAGTGGACTCTACTACAGCCAAAAAGGCGGCAAGAGCGGATCGGGACAGAACAGGTTCACCTATGACCTCAACTACCTTGAAGTGCCACTGCTCATCAAATACAAGCATTTTGTCGGTAACCAGATGAGCATTCAGCCATACGCCGGCGGATACCTTGCCATAGGCACTGACGGTGAGATCAAGAACTTTAACACCCGTACCGCGTTCAGCTCTTATGACGACGGATATTTCAACCGCTTTGACGGAGGACTTAAGTTAGGCTGTGGTGTTGGCTACAATATGCTCTACCTGGATGCCAGTTACGACATCGGCCTATCCAATATCGGACAAGATAACTTTGACAACACGCACAATGGGTGCTTCACAATAAACATAGGTGTGAACTTTTAGGTGCTATTTGCCTAATTAACGTTAATCTCTGGGTGGCGCGTGCCGCTACATCACACCGGTGGCACGCGCATCTTTTCAAAAAAAGAAGAAGAAAATATGCAAAACCCATTTATTGATTGACAACTTTACACTATATTTGCACATCTATTCAATAACCAATTAAAACTTAAGCAATATGAAAAAGATCTACTACATGATGCTCATGGCAATGATGTCGGTTGCGATGGTATCTTGCGACGACTGGGATTGGGATTCGCCCTATTATGTTGATGACATTGTGGGCTCCTGGGAATCCTACTATGGATGCGATGGTTACTACGAGTACGACATTCTCGGGTACGATGTGGTAAGATATGATTTCTATGCTAACCACACTGGACGATATACTTACTACTCCTCCTACTATGGTCTGGACTATGTTGACTTTGATTGGGACACCTATGGCAACCGTCTACAGATCAGGTACTATGATGGAGACTATGAGTACCTCTATTATGGATATGACAGAGCAGGATACTTGGTACTGTCTCTTGATAGCCAATTCTACCGTTACACGGTTTATCGTCCCTCAGGCATGTACTGGAAACAGTTCACCGATCAAGCTGAAGCAAATGGCTTGAGTGTGAAAAAAGAAATGAAAGTGGACATGTCAAAGACGAGTTTCAAAACCCATAAGGTAGAAGAACGCAAATAACATCCACTCACCTTATCAACAGCCGCTGGGCGTTGCCCGCGGCTGTTTTTTTTATCTCCTCGGGAGTAAGGTGCAAGACACTTGCGACACGGGCTGCCACCTCGTCAATCGAGACGGGGGCGTCGTCAGTCTCTATCAATAACCGGTCCAAGGGTGTTACGAGTAACGATTCGGGGTTAAAGCGGGGGCCAATTGACACATAACACCCAGCATCAATCAGCGTGCGAGCCACATTCGCGTTGGCACGCATTCCATGGATGGCCAGCACTACATCTGTCAACCCTGCCTTGCGCCTCTCAGTGAGTATGTCTTGTGTAGCTCTCACGTTATGCACAACCACAGGTTTGCCGACGGTTGATGCCAGCCTCAAATGACGGACAAACACAGCCGCTTGGATATCCAAATCATTCTCACACAGGCGATCCATTCCCGTCTCTCCAATAGCCAACACTTGTGGATGAGCGGCACACTGGGCCAACAAATCGAAATCTTTCTCAGTGAGTTTATTCAGCGGCTGCCACGGATGATAGCCCACCGAGTACCATCTATTGTGTTGTGGATCAAACAGCTGCGGACTGACCGAAATCAGGGCATCAGTTGCATCCAACTGGTGGGTATGGAAGTCAATGATATGCATCATGGCACGGGGTCATATCCGCTACCGCCCCAAGGGTTACACCTCAGGATGCGCCACACCGCCAGAATGAATCCCTTAAAAGGACCGTGCTTGCGTATCGCTTCAATAGCATACTGGCTGCATGTAGGTGTAAAACGGCAGGTCGCTGGCTTAAGCGGAGAAATGTATTTTTGATAAAAACGGATAGGCAAAATGAGCAACACCCCGATGTAATGCAAGATGGTACGCCATATTTTGCCGATGCTATCAATGAATGTGCTCATGCTACTCGTGGGTGGGAGCTTGTTGTTCAACAGCAGCCGTTGCAATGCGATTGAGCAAATAAATGACCTTATCACTAATGACCCTATAGGGTGCAGGCGTGCTATCCAAATAGATAAATGCTATGTCAACCCCGTAACCGCTCTCAGCCAACGGCTCCAACAAATGCTCGCTGCGGTTCAACCGGTAGGCTTCACGGGTGCGACGGCGCAGGGTAACCCGCATCACTGCCTTGCGGATGCGTTTTTTAGGAATGGTGATGAGGAATTGGGCAGGAGCCTCCCCAGGCTCTCGCAGGCGATACACAGCCCGCAAGGGAAACGCCATAATCGACTTTCCCTCGCTGAACAGCCTTTCGACCGATGTACGGCTCCTCAATTTCTCCTCTTTATTTAATTTAAAATCCATTCAAGGTGCGAAATTACAAAAAAGGGACATGACTACAGCCATGTCCCACAAAAAAACCGTTATTACTCGGTTATTTCTTCTTGTCAGCGGCAGCTTTAGCCTTACGGGTAGCTGCAGCTTTCTTGGCAGCAGCCGAACGCTTTTCGGCGGCCGACATCTCGGTGTCGGCTTTAGCCTTGCGGGTTTCGGTTGTCTTCTTGGAAGCAGCTTTTTCCTCCTCGGCACGGGCCTTCTTCAAGTATTGGTCAATAGCGCTTGCCATCGAGGGAGCTTCAGGCGTGATGGTAACATCTACCTGGAGACCAGCCTTCGTGGCGGCCTCAAGGGTCGTCTGACCCATTGCAGCGATGACCACTTTGCGATCCTTATAATCGGGGAAATTGGTCGTGTAAGACTTGATGCCGGCAGGAGTGAAGAACACCAGCATGTCATAGTCGAACACCTCGCCAGGAGTGAAATTGTTGCTCACGGTGCGATACATCACAGCCTTGACATACTTCACCTTATTGTTATCGAGCACGACAGCCTTGTCATTGTGGACATCGCTCACGGGCATCAGATAAGTTTCCTTATTGTGCTTGGCAATGATGGGAATCAAGTCCTCCATCAATCCTGACTCGCTGTAAAAAATCTTACGCTTGCGATAAATCACATACTTCTGCAGATAGTGGGCAACGGTCTCGCTCACACAAAAGTACTTTAACGTATCGGGGACATTATAACGCAATTCCTTGCACAGGCGGAAGAAATGATCAATAGCAGTTCGCGCCGTCAAAATAATTGCCGAGTAGTCAGGCACATTAATCTTGGACTGTCTAAATTCTTTGGAAGAAAGCCCTTCCACTTTGATGAAAGGCCGGAATACTATTTCAACACCATATTTTTTCTCCAAGTCAAAATAAGGAGATTTCTCGGACGTCGGCCTAGGTTGTGAAACCAGAATCTTCTTAATGCTCATTAGTTATTTATGACTGTAAAGTACCACATATCCAAATAGTTACACCTGTCAAAATGACTAAGGGTACTATTTCGACGGCGCAAAGGTACAAAATAAAATAGATAATTGATGACAAATTGCCATAAAAAATTCTAATCCCCTTACAAACAAAGATTAACCGGGCTACCAAATACAGTAATGCCGCAACGATTAATAGCAATTTGCCATGGGCCGGATAAACCATTAAGAGCACCAATACAGGCAGCAATAAAAGGCCTAAAAAAGCTTGGGTGGCCTTGAATCCGTCGAGCCATAATCTGGAACTCACCGAGTCTCCAAAAGTATATCCAAGCACCATATAAACCAGCCGCTGGACAATATAAAAAACAAATGCCATGCCCGTGAAGGCCAACACATGCGGAAATACACTTGACTGCAATGATGCGGCAAGCGATGGCTTCAAGAACTGGACTGCGAGGTAGACCAGCAATCCCTCTACAATACAGGTGTTGGCGATAAGTGCAGCCAATATCTTGGTCTCATTCACCGTGTGGTCCTCAAAGAGGTTTTCACGCCTGCGCGTCGAGAACATGTAATGGAAAAAATTCTCGATATACTTGTATCCCGTGTGGTAGCTTAGCGCCACTGTGAGCAACCCGGCTATCAGCAGAGCCATCGACGGCGTGTCGCGTAGTGGCGACCTCACGAATTGTTGCGCCTCGCCCTTAGCCGGCAACTCCATCACGGGCAATGAATTGATGCTTTCCAGCGTCGAATCCCCTGCTTGGGTGTCAGGAAAACCGTCAAGATACTGTGGCGCATAATACTGCTCCACGGTATCAGGGCGTTGAATCACGCTATCTGCAGTTTGGGACAAGGCTGGCATGGATTATGGCATTAATACTTTGATTCAAATTCCATCGGCTTCTCGGTGCCAAGTAACGCGATGGCATCCTGTGGAGTGCTGGCGACTTGCCACAACTGGCCATGAGAGGGCTTCATGAATCCCTCATCGATAGAATGACCGAGCATTTCAAGCAGTGCGTCATAGTAGCCCAGCGTGTTCAAGATAATGACAGGCACTTTGACCAGTCCCAATTGCCGCCAAGTGAGCGTCTCGAGCAGTTCCTCAAGGGTTCCCACACCACCGGGCAAAGCGATGACGGCATCGGCCATATCACTCATCATGTGCTTGCGCTGGTGCATGTCGGCAGTAATGATGACATCTTCAAGGCGGTCATAGCACCAGCCGTTATCGACCATAAACTTAGGGATAACACCAGTCACCTCACCGCCAGCGTCAAGCGCGCCGTCGGTCACAGCGCCCATCAGCCCTACGGCTCCACCACCGTTCACGCAGCGCCAACCGCCCTGTGCGAGCAAAGTTCCTAATTCGCGGGCAGCGTCTAAATAACGCGTGTCAATGTTTGCACTCGAGGCGCAAAACACACAAACATTACCTTTCATCTCTCGTTTCATGGCCGCAAAGGTAGTAAAAAAGCGGCAAATGCCGCTTATTGAATTATCAGTTAGAAATCCATTCGTCGAGTTTCATGCGATATTTCTCGCGCAGGCTACGGCAATGGGTCAACACATCTTGTGTCGAGGAGCCACAGATGACCTCATCGGTCGAGGTGGCCCATTTTTGCTGAAATTTGTCATTTGCTGCTTGTAACCTGCTGTGGTCAAGGTCAAATCCTGAAATCACACCAGCGGTGACCTCGCGGATGTAGTTCTCCCATCGCTTGGCGTAGTAATCCCACATCAGGCCGTTCCAGCATCGGCAGGCATAGTCATTCAAGTGGCCGCCCCAAGTAGTGATCAAGCGACGTGCATTCATTTCATAATAGTCTTTGACTTGTGGTGACGAACCCAGGTCACGTGCCTGCTGCAACCAATGGTCGAGTGTAGCGTGCTGATGATGGCTGTTTAATATATCGATGTCCGACAGCAGTTCAATCATCACTTCACTATGGGCGAAAACGCCATTCTTGTCCCGTTGCTCATAAGCCTTATCAAATTCATGCTTCTCCATCAGGAAAAGGTCACCCAGCAGCTGACGCCCCACCCACACGAGGTCGGTGGTCATGGCATCGGTAATGATGTTGTCCTGCTGGAGTAATAAGTCCCACACGGCAAGCAGGTCACGCGGCTCATACTTGACTTTTCGACTCTCCTTACCATACTCAGGATAGGAGCAGGGCAACGGAGCAGCGAAATTAGATGGATTGATATCCAGCACCTTGTTATAGAGCAGATTCCAAGCCTCTCGGACTGGTTCACTTTCGCATCCTGCATGGCGGTCGGCGAGTTCGATGACTACCTGCTCATCGGTTTTTGCATAGTCCCAAGCCTTCTCAAGGATGTATTCATAAGGGAACTGCTGCACGTCAAGCCCCTCGAGCGTGGAGCCAATGCCCACGAGGTTGTCACCGCATTCCTGGAGCGCCTTCTCAATGCGCTCACCAGCCTCCTTGACGCGCCCCTGCACATTGGTGTTGCCGCCAAAGTTGCCCAAGTAGCACCAGATGAAAGGCAGGCCATAGAAACCGTCGTGTTCACGCCACATCTCCTTGTATTCACAATAGTAGTCGAGCATCGTCATCTTGCCCTGAGGCACGCCCGTGAGCATAGCGCGTGTGCGCTCGGGGGTATAATCCTTGCTCTGGTAATAGAGGAACCACGCCATCTGCAGCCACTCGGCCTCGGGATCCACAGCGGTAAGACTCTCATAGATGTGTTGGGACACTTTATTCAGGAACTCGGGCTCAAAGCAGGGCGGGTCCACCTCATTGAAGGGGTCGATGCCATAGATGTGGTCGGTGCCGAACAGGCGCGTCTGCTCCTCGAGGAACATGCGCTGGATGCGGCTATAAAGCGGGTCCTCGCTGTTGAGGAAATAAGTGCGGTATTGCTCATCAAAGCCAGCCCAGCCACCTAGGGCCTGGATGTCGGCCTTGGGATACAAATCCCGCAATGCTCCGGGAACATGACCTGCAAACGCGGGCAACACCGGGCGCATGTTCAGGGCACGCTCACGCTCGACGATGCGCTGCTGCAGGGCGGTTTGCTGCTCCAGCCACTCCTTGGGCAACGGACCGCACCAACCATCAATGTTGGCCATGCGGTGCCAGGGCAGATAGGCCGGTCCCGTAAAGTAGTTGCGCACTTGCTCATCAGTCATGCCCAGGCTGGTCCACACGTTGTACCACACTGCCTCTTGCCCCGTAATGGCCAGCGGCAGGTTCACGCCATTAAGTGCCATCCAATCGATGAAATGCTCCCAGTCACTCCAGTTCCAGAAAGGCATCGTGTAACCCCAGGTACAGTAGTTGAGGAAAAAGCGTTGAGGCACCCTTGCCGTTACCCGCTCGGGGACGGGCACATCGGGCAACACATTGGGCAAATTGAGCGCCACGTCATTATACCACGACACCGTCACTTTGCAATAACGATTCAAGTATCGGTTCAGGCCCACAGCCATCGCATTGGCGTTATTGCCACCAATGACGATCTTACCGCCACGGCTCTCGAGGGTGAACACGTCACGGCCTTGCTCGGCGTCAATCTTGACAAACTCGACCTTACTTGACAACGCCTTGTCAAGCCTCAAGGCTAGTGTCCTAGCCTGCCCCACATCATCGCTTGCTTGACTAGTCACAAACAAAGCCAAGGTCATTATTATAGTGATCAATCTCCTTTTCATAGGTCGCAAAAGTAGTGAAAAGAAGTAAATTACACAAATAATACAGGGTAATCACTACTGGTTGTTAGCTTGTTTAATAGTATACCTGAAATCTTCTTAACAATGAACAAAAAAAGAGCGTGCAACATTCAGCACACTCTCATTAATGAAATCCTCAATAAAATGGACTAACAGATATGTCAGTCGCGTTTGAGATCTATTGCAGGACTGCCGGCTTCCATCTGCTCCTTACTGCGATAGAGTTTACCGTGGCTCAGGAAATAATAGGTGGAGTCACCATTATACCCGATGGTCACATAAGAAGTATCACTATGTGCACCATCATACCAACGAGTTTCATTCACATTGTCTTGACCTACAAACTGAATGGTAGCACTGTGATCCTCACGCAATTCAAATTTGTTGCCAAACTCGTCAATGTATTTCCCCGTGACAGGGCCTTCACTGGCGCTCTTTTGACCACATGAGATCACTATCGTGGTCATGCCAACAATTAAGAATGATTTAAATAATTTTGATACCATTGTTGTATTGTGATAAAAAGATTGGCACCGCACACCTTTAATATAAGAGCGACGGTGCCAATCGTTACAGAACTATTAAGCTATAAATGCTATTAAAAAACCGATTTAATTAGCTCAAATTGATTCATTAATTAGGAGTGTTCGAGGTAGCTTGAACAAGAATCTGAACATCCTTAATGGTGTAAGTACCCCAACCATAGTTGATGTCAAGATCTACCTTGATATAGAAGTCATCATCAACATTGGTACCATTGTTCTTGTAGGTCAACCAGCCGAAGCGGTTTTCATGACCCAACCAAGGAGTGGGTTCGTACTTAAAGACAATCGTGCTGGGAATAGGCTTCCATGCCGAATTGCCATCAACCTTCAAGTTGCAAACTGCAGTACTGGTGTGGAAGTTGCAGGTGAATGGACCATAGTATTTCCAGAATGTAGGATGGTTAACGAAGTCGCGATCACGCCAGTCAACGAGACGGTTGAGGAACTGGTCAGCGTCAACGTATGAGTGAGCCTCACCATAGTCAACACCATCGATGAAGTAATCGGGATGTACGTTATTGCCCTCAAGAGTTACAGGACGGATAACCTTAGCTACGAAGTGATCAGCGTCACGGAAGGTAATGCTTACAGGATACTTACCGCAAACCAGAGCAGAAGCACCGATGTAAACCTCCATGTCACCCCTGTTCAGCAACTCCTTAGCCTTGTCATTATTCTTATTGTACCTGAACTGATTGTAGGTAGGAGCGTTCTCCAGCCAGCAAATCAAGTTATTGCCATACCACAACTCAGAACCATTATTCCTGATGGAGTATCCCTTAGCGGTCATGTCGTTGCAGAAGTAGTAACGCATGCCACTGAGAACGAAGTTAGGATCAGGATCAGAAATCTTGACAAAGCCATTCTCGGTAACAAATGCTGAGTTCAAGTTATTCTCAAAGATACAGTGTGCGGGAATGGTGTCGTACTCAGGATTGGGAACGTTTACATTCAGCTTAGTGTATGCGTAATTCTCGAACCAGTAGTTGTCGATATAGCTAGGAGTCTTGACAGCATAAGACTTCTTGATGTCCTTAATCTTGGCGCACAAGATGATATCAAAGTAGTGAACGTGGTCAGGAGCCCAGAAGCGATAGCGGTTGTAAACAGTCTCACCGGCGTGAGCCCAGAGGTCATCGTTAGAAATCGTCCAGTAAAGAACAACGGTGCCTTCCTCAGAGGGATCCTCAACCAAGTCATTGCTTTGGGTAACAACACCCAACTCATAGTGGTTCTTGGTGCGGTTATCAATCATAACTTGCTGGCCAGTAAGGTTGTCGGTGAATGTACCAGTACCAGTAACATCCTCGCCATTCTCCACAGGGTAGATGCTCTGGAACTCATCCCAGCTGTAGTGATAAGGCCTCAGTACGCTGATGCTAAAGTCCTTGTAATCGTATACAAATTTACCTTCGTCCTGATTGCACTTGAAGGTGAAGTCCTCACCAGTGAAGATTGCTGCAAAATTCTGAATAGGCTCAGGAGTGCGAACGATTTTCACCTTGATATAAGCCAACTTAACAGTCTTATTGCCATCCATGATGCGAACACGGATCACGGGTGTACGGTCAATTGCTGACTCACCATATTTTTCCTTAACCTTCAGGATACCGGTAGTCTCGTCAAAGTCAACATATTCAGCCTGGTCGGTACCATTATCACCGAATTCGAATTTCTTCATCAATTCAAGCTTCCAGGTAAAGCCGAGATCAGCAAGATTAACATCCTTGCAAGTCTCACCAATTTCATGAGCAGTGATGAAGTTCCAGATATTCAGCTCACCATCCCACTTCAGTTGGAGATCGCAAGTCTCACCATCCATATCAAGCTTATGGGTTACAGCATAGTCCTTGATACCAATCTTGTCGCAGGAGTTGTCCTTGCTGTGAAGCACAGTGCGGTAGTGGTAGTTCTCATTAGGCTTATTGGTGCAACGATTAGGATCGGCAATATGAATATCATTCAAGTCGCTCTTGATTACAGTAGCATAATCCGAAGTTACGTCCTCGCCACTAGCAAGCTCTGTCTGGAGCGCAACTACTGAAATGAACTCATCAGTAGCAGGCACACCACGAACAACTACCTCAACTGACAGAATACCATTCTCGAAACCAGCAAACTTAGCCTCTGCGTCGAAATCATTGCTAGCAGGAGCACTATGACGGGTTACCAAGAATTCATCATTGGCCTTAACGACAAACTTAAGGTTCTGCAAGTCCTCAACATTAGCGTTAGTGGGATTCACATGATACTTAATAACGGTCTTGCGGCTCTTGTAAGTCATGGCATCCTTGCCAATGAACTCTTCCATACCTAATTGAGTACCGTCCTCACCGTCACCGTTCTTACCATTGTCCATGCGGGTCATTTTGTAAGCCTCATAGCCAAAGGATGCAACGCGGAATCCGGGAACACCGTCAACATAAATCTCAGGCTGGAAAACAAATCCACGGAGGATGTTGCTCAGAGCAACCGTGAAGTCGGCATAACCGTTGGTGGTCCTGACGTTATAAAGCATCAGGTCGCTGCCGTTCATAACAGCAGTAATCTCATTGGTTGCAGCCTTCCAGGAGATATTGGTGCTCTCCTTGAGCGTGCCGTCACCATTGTAGATATCCCAGCAACCGGTCTCGGTATTGGGCACATAGTAAATGCCGTCCTTACCGTCCTTGCCATCCTTACCATTGGTGCCGTTGGTGCCGTTAGTACCATTAATACCATTAGCGCCATCCTTACCGATAGCGTAATAGTCGGTCTTCACGCCATCCTTGTACCAGTAACCATCGTCACCGATTGTCCAAACGGTAGCGTTGGTGCCGTTGGTGATTTTGTAAGTTGTACCGTTTGCCATAACGACTTCAATGCCGTCGGCAACTTTCCTCACTTCAGAAATGACACTGCCATCGGTCACCAGACTGTTGATCTGGTCGATAGCCTTGGCATTCTTGTCAATTTGCTCCTGCAAGTTTTTGATGTCGTCATCATAGTCCTTACAAGAAGTAAACATGCTTGAGGCTCCCATTAAAAATAGGAGACCCAATAACATTGAGCTCAAAAAACGTTTACTCATAATAAAAACAATTTAAAGTTAATTTAATTATACATTATAATATTGTAATAGTCAGTTTTAAAAAAGTAAAAACATAGGGTTGATAATTGTCGTGCAAATTTAGATACAACTTTTTTAACACGCAAATTTATTTGATATAAAATTTTTCTTAACACGCAAATTTATTTGATATAGTTTTTAACACGCAAATCTATTTGATATAATTTCATAATGTGTAAATCTATTAGATATAATCCATTTTTTATTTCACAAATTTATTTAACATAGCTTTTAACGTGCAAATCTATTAGATATAATTCTTTCTTTGTGTTTTTTCGCCGCCAATTGTGGTGAGGCTGTGTAGAGAGTATCGCCACGATGAATAGCGCTTCTAAGTAACTGATAATTACTCGCCTATCAAATATCAATCAGTTTTAAAAACGCTCAAACCCAACTGAAACGGATATTGGCGCAATCAAGTAAAACCACAGGATTCTGCCAATTCTTGTTGACAATGTTTTTTAACAAGAATTGGCAGAATCCTGAGTCTGGTACTATTTTCCTGCTCAATTGTGTTCTTTGCGGCCTACATCAATAACATTTCCCTCAATATAAAAATGAACATAATTTTCAGGAAATGTGTTGGTCTTAAGAAGTACCGATTGTAAGAACCTGCCGATATGAGATCGCAATTCATAAGTCATCACTATGTTGACCGAGTCTCCAGGCTCAATTATATCCTTATCATAAGTCACATGAGTGCATGGACAAGAAGTTGTGTTAGAAACAATGATCATCGGGATATCACCGGTACTTTTCAACCAGAATGATGCGGTTATTGTATCTAAGGAGCTTTCAATGTCACCCACTTCAAGCAATTTCTCACCAATCACCTCAAATCTGGCACATGAATCGGCGGCAATAGCCATACTAGCTTGCTCTGCTTTAGCGCAGAGAGCCAGGGTTAGTGTGAAATAAACTATAAAACAGAAACTCCTCATATATAAGAATTCAAAATTCAACTAAGTTTACAATGCTAACCGCAGACCTGTTGAAAAATGCTTAAAATCTGGTTTGTTGTTATAACGGTAAGAAACACGACAGAACCTTGCTTCCACATTCCAGGAACCTCCACGAGCAATTTTATAGATACCGTAGCTGGGACCTTGTGGATCAACATCAACAAACCCTTGATAATCATCATTAGATTGAATCATACCAATTTGATTAAGGTTGACTGACTCACCATCAGAAGCATTTGCAACGACATTCACAAATTGGTCGGGAAGACCATAACTACTGATTCTAATGGTTCTTGACACCATCAGTGAATCCGACCCTGTATAAACCACAGTCACAATAGCATTATCAACCTTACCATCAATCGGACTAATGACATCGGGGGTTACACTAAAATCACTACCGTCAATGCTAAGGATGATGTCGTTGCTCAAATTACGGCCAATAATTATCATTGTCGCAGCCTGGACAGTATCACCGTCAATTGTGACATCCTGTAATTTCAATGGATTGTCAGCAAATACTTCCAGTTCCGGCCTATGATAATATACATTCACTGTTACATCAAGAGCATCTTTACTTTTCAGAGTAATAACGGCGCTTGCATAATCTGTTCTGGGACCGGTGTAAGTTACGTTTATACCTATCTCGTTATTATTTGCATCACTTGCGCTGATAATTTGAGGATCAACGCTGAACCCATCTCCATTAACACTGACATACACATCATCAGATAAATGATAACCATGGACAGTTATCATACCTGTGGTTTGAGTTTGACCAGCAGGAATATCTTCAAGGGATAATGCTGGTGTATTGACATACAAAATAGGTCTGGGATACTTGCCATACCAATCATTGCACCACTCAAATACATTGCCACTCATGTCATATAGTCCTAACTCATTAGGTAACAACTGAGCAACAGGCTGCGTGGTGTAGTTCACATTATTACCACCATTTTCAAAACCCCACCAAGCGACATCGTTAATGTTATTGCTGCCAGCATATTTGTATCCATTACTAAAATTACCGCCGCGTGCAGCAAATTCCCACTCGGCCTCAGTCGGGAGGCGGAACCGCTCTCCAGTAAGCGCATTCAATCGTTGGATAAACTCGATACACTCTTCCCAAGACACTCGTTCAACAGGTTTTTGTGAACCATTAAATGCACTTGGATTATTGCCCATAACGGCATTCCATAATCCCTGTGTGACCTCGGTTTGTCCAATATAGTAATCCGATAATTGAACCATGCGTGCTGGCCGCTCATCGGGGCGAGCTTCTGAATCATCATCATCAGCGCCCATGACAAAGGCGCCGCCATCGACTTTCACCATACTGAAAGTCACACCGTTAACCTTAAAAGTCTTATTTTGTTCAGGAGGTGTCACAGCATGGCCCAAGATGACATCAATAACAGCATTCACATCGGCAATGTTCACTTCTCGGTCTTTGTTGACGTCTCCATAGATATCGTCATTGTATGCCGATACTTGGAAACACACTAAAACAGCAAATGACAGCAATACAGCTAATGATCTGAAAAATAGATTCTTCATACAGGATTTTCAAACTAAATTGTGTAAAATTACAGGATTTTCGGGCAAAAGTACACTTTATTTTTCAAACAATTCCACATAAAGCAAAAAAAGGACAAAAAAAACCATAATGTGTGTACTTTTTGCACAAAAACGCGAAGAAACTCAAGAATTTTTATCCAATTTTAAACTAATTTTGTGGCATGAATTGAAACAGGAAGATTATGATTGGAACTATTGTCAATACTTGCACTATCGTGGTGGGAACGCTCGTTGGTGTAGCCCTCCACAAGGGCATTAAGGACAAGTATAAAAACGTACTCTATGACGCGCTGGGACTGGCGTGTTTTGCCATCGGGTTGAACGCGGTGGTGACCAACTTGCCCAAAAGCCAATATCCTGTGCTGTTTATCGCCGCGATGGCGATTGGCAGCATAGCGGGTGTCGCGCTAGACATTGACGGTCGCTTTCACCGCCTTGTGGACCGGAAAAGCAAAGGCAACAACGGCCCGCATCTTGCCGATGGCTTGGCCACAGCAACGCTAGTGTATTGCATTGGCCCGTTGTCGATGCTTGGCCCCGTCATCAGCGCTTTACAGGGCGACCACACGTTCTTGTTCACCAACGCCACGCTAGACTTGGTAACAGCGACCATCTTTGGCTCAACCTACGGCATCGGTATGCTGCTGGCGGCACCCGTATTGTTCTTGTGGCAAGGCCTGTTCTATGGCGTGGCGATGATATCGAGTACCGCGGTGAGCGATGCGCTCATGGCCGAGTTACTCATCGTGGGAGGCCTGATGATTACCGGCTCCGGACTATCGCTCTTGCGCATCAAGGACTGCCACGTGCTCAACATGCTGCCTGCCTTGCTGGTTCCGCCGCTCTGGTTTCTGATTATGTCTTTTTTCTGATAAAACGGGAGCACAACGGTTCATGTCTTAAACTATTTATGTACCTTTGCCAAAACAAATCATACATCTATGAGCATTAGACGCACAATTTTGATACTAGTCACCCTAGTTGCGGGGGTATCTATACCCATGTTCGGGCAGATTGTCACTATAGAGAAATCAAATAAACAGATTGCAGACAGCATCCGCGCCGAATTGGATAGGCGGCCCTATTTCAGCCTGTATAAAGACACCTATTTTGTGGGAGGCACTGTGTTGGGTGGTGAGCCAACTATCCACAACAGTGATGTGAAGTTCCAAATCAGTTTCCAACAACGTCTCACCAAGAGTAACTTGCCCTGGAACACCTATCTGTATCTGTTTTATACCCAAAAGGCGATTTGGAACGTCCTTGAACGTTCCTTGCCGTTCCATGATTTGAATTTCAATCCAGGTATCGGCCTCTCGCGTTATATCATTATGAAAAACCGCCTTGTCGGCAAGGCCACCGTCATGCTGGAGCATGAGTCCAATGGCCGTGACGGCACTGCATCGCGCAGTTGGAACAAGGTGTCAATCGCTGCCGAAGGGTATATTTCCCCAAATCTCATGGCTCATGCCAAGTATTGGATTCCCATTATTGATGGCAAGTACAATCGCGACATCCTGCGTTACAGCGGCCTGTATCAGGCTGGTTTTCAAGCCATCAGTAATGACGACAAGTGGGTACTGGACATGACACTGGTCAAGCGCAAGGGATGGAACCTCAATTTCAACACCATCGTGCAACTGGGCTACCGCATTAATCACAACTCCAACCAGTTTATCATGCTGCAATACTACAACGGCTATGGCGAGACCATGCTGGATTACAACCAGTATCATTCCCGCCTGCGCATCGGCCTGCTTATCCGCCCCAAATTCTTCAGCGATTTCTAATATAGTCAGGCAATTAATTGCCGTTTGATAAAAATATTGTATCTTTGCCCAAATCAGAACAAAATAAAAATCAGAATTTATGCAGTATTGGATTAATCATAACGGCGTTCAGTCGGGTCCCGTTGATGCTGAAGGCATCAAAGAGCTGGGGCTCACATCGCGAGCCTATGTGTGGTCTCAGGGTATGAGCGACTGGGTGAGAATTACCCAAGTCCCCGAGTTGGAAGGTTTGTACGAGGTCGTTGACGAGCCTGTCACTACAGGACAACCCCTTCAACCTCAGAATATCACCCAAGTTCAGCAACCCACCAGCACTCAGCCCGTAAACGCCCAGCCGCTTAACGAGCAACCCAATGAGGCACCCGAGCCCTGCCCGCCCACCAATCTTGTTTGGGCCATTATCTCTACACTATTGTGTTGCCTGCCCACCGGTATCGTTGCCATCATTTATTCGCTCAAGGTGACCAATAAGTACCGCGAGGGTGACATTGAGGGCGCCAAGCGTGCCAGCGAAATTGGCGCATGGTGGTGCATCATCACGATTATCCTGGGAATCCTCAGCATGCCGTTGATTTCCTTGATGCAACTGTCAGTGATGCCTTAATTGCCAAGCGTCATCATGCGACGTTCCTTAGTCATCACAGTGGTCATTGTTCTGCTGCTGGTGTTTGGCTTCATTTATTATGCGATCGACCCGGCAACGTCCACGGTATTTCCGCGTTGCACTTTCTTGACACTTACAGGCTACAAGTGCCCTGGCTGTGGCAGCCAGCGGGCCATTCATGCCCTGCTCAACGGCGACATCAAGGGGGCTCTAGGCTACAACGCTATGCTTATTGTCGCTATCCCCTGGATTGCCCTGTGTCTGTTTGCCGAGGGGCAACGCACACGTCGCCCGCGCCTGTATGAGCGATTAAACGCTCCACTGCTCATCTGGCTGTTTCTCGTGGCGGTGCTGGCATGGTGGGTGTTACGCAACATCTTCAATTGGTAAGCCCATCACCACAAAACAAAAAGGAGAGGACATCTAGTGTTCTCTCCTTTATTGTGGTTGCCTTGCCCGGACTCGAACCAGGAAATGCGGCACCAAAAACCGTTGTGTTACCATTACACTACAAGGCAATCCCTATGTCATCAGGATAGTTGCCTATCCTAAATGCGGTGCAAAATTACTGCTTTTTTTTGATTTGCAACCTTTTTAGCGATATTTTTTGCATCAATTGATTGAAATCACTTGACAATGAGCAGGAAGTAGTTCTTCTTACCCTTCTGGGCCAGAATGTACTTGTCGTTGAGCAGGAGGTCAGCGCTGGCGGCCATGTTAGGATCAGCCAGTTTCTCCTTGTTGATGCTCACACCACCGCCCTGGGTCAACTTGCGCATTTCGCCCTTGCTGGGGAAGACGGCAGCCACATCGGTCAACAGCGAGATGAGCGGTGTACCCTCCTCGATAGCGCTGCGGGGCACCTCAAAGGTAGGCACGCCCTCAAAGACGCTCAACAGGGTTTCCTCGTCAATCTTGTGCAGGATGTCCTTAGCCTTGTTCGAGAACAGGATCTGTGAAGCCTCGACAGCCATCTCATATTCCTCAGCGCTGTGAACCATAGTGGTGATTTCCTTGGCCAGACGTTTCTGCAAGGGGCGCAGACCGGGATCCTTCTCCTGCTCAGCAACGAGGCCAGCAATTTCCTCTTGGCTCAGGTCGGTGAAGATCTTGATGTATTTCTCGGCATCGGCATCGCTCACGTTGATCCAGAACTGGTAGAACTTGTAGGGTGAGGTGCGCTTGGGGTCGAGCCACACGTTGCCGCTCTCGGTCTTACCGAACTTGCCGCCGTCGGCCTTGGTGATGAGGGGGCAGGTAATAGCAAAGGCTTCACCGCCGTTCATGCGGCGGATAAGCTCGGTACCCGTGGTTATGTTTCCCCACTGGTCACTACCGCCCATCTGGAGCTTGCAACCCTCGTTCTCATAGAGGTACAGGAAGTCGTAGCCCTGCAGCAATTGATAGGAGAACTCGGTGAACGACATACCGTGGTCGGCATTGGCGGCCAAGCGTTTCTTCACGCTATCCTTGGCCATCATGTAGTTCACGGTGATGTGCTTGCCGATGTCGCGGATGAAGCTCAAGAACGAGAAGTTCTTCATCCAGTCATAGTTGTTCACCACAATGGCGTGGTTGGGCGCATCGCTGTCAAAATCAAGGAACTTGGCCAGCTGCTGACGGATGCACTCCTGGTTGTGACGCAGGGTTTCCTCGTCGATGAGCTTACGCTCCTGTGACTTCATCGAGGGGTCGCCAATCATACCCGTTGCGCCCCCGATGAGGGCGATGGGACGGTGACCCGCACGCTGCAGGTGCTTAAGCATCATGATGCCCACCAGGTGTCCGATGTGCAGCGAGTCGGCCGTGGGGTCGATACCCACATATCCGCTGGTCATTTCCTTTTTGAGTTGCTCCTCGGTGCCAGGCATGATGTCATTGATCATCCCGCGCCATTTCAGTTCTTCTACAAAATTCATCGTTGTTTTTTATCGTTATTTAGTTGGTTATTTCTCTATTGGGGGGCAAAGGTACAAAAAATTAAAACATCAGCACAATTTTCTGCCTGATTTCCTCAGTCGGGCAATTTGATGAACAAGCACAAAAATAAGCCGGACAGCCGCGCGATTGCTGCTGTCCGACCTGTTCAGTGCTGGGCACCGTGATTTATTTGCCCAGTTTGTCGATTTGTTGCTTGGCCCATTCCTTGGCCATGCGGATGGCTTCGTTGGCCATCTGGTTAACCATGCTGTCCATGCCTTCAGGAACCTCAATGCCCATGATGCTGTCGGGCAGCGCCATCGGATCATTGGCGGTGACATCCTCCTCATTGGGATAGGCCTCGCTTTCCTCATCCTGCTGGGGCTGAGGCGTGGGCGGCGGTGTCACGCGGTTACGCGACTCATAGTCGTCCATCGCGCGGGTCCAGGCTTTCTCAATGTCCTCCTTGCCAAAGGTGAACACGTGGCCAAACACGCCCAGTGAGACCATCTTTTCCTCGTTATCGCCAATGCTCATGCGGCCCACCGAGCAAACGACATAGTTCTTCACATCAAGATATTTTGAAATGACCTTGTCGGTACCAATACCTGTCAACTCCTTGAGGGCCTTGTTGATGAGGTCGCCAAACACGCCTCCAACACCGGTGATAGAGCCCAGGTTCTCGTCAACCTTATCGCCCACCCATGCCTTGGTCACCTCCTGGATGGCCTGCTCATGAGCCGGACGTTGAGGACATGTAAAGACCATAGTTCCGAACAGGATGGCCAGAATCAAGGCAGCGATCAGCCACGGCGTACAGCCGCTTTTCTTCTTGGGCTCCTCAATGGGACCACGCGGCGGGGTCTGGGGAGGGAAATAGCTCGGAGGGGTCGAGGGCTCATAAGGCTGTCCCATGGTCGGCTGGTTCTCGGCGGCTCGGGCAGCCTGCTGTGAAGCCTCAAACTCGGCCCGCTGCAGCACGGCGGTCAGCTCGGGCACATCGCCAGCCTGCATCCAGTCGGCCATGCCCGGTGCCCACACTTCGCTCTCGGGAGTGATTCCCTGCTGCGACAACTCTTCGACAGTAAACGGGCCTTCCTGTTTCCCGTTCCTAATCATGTGAAATTCCATAATCTAATCTTTATAAAATGTCAATTTTCAAAACCTTTTTAAATACTTCATTTCACCCCAGTGCAAAAAACGTGCCCAAACATGCCAAGGGTCACATTCTGCTCCTTACCGTTATAAGTAACGGTGCCCACATTGCACAGGTAGAAGTCTTTTATCTTAAGGGTTTTCCCGACTTCCTCGGCCACCCTCTTGCGGGCCTCCTCGGGATTCTCTTTGGCTAATTTGAGCAGTTCATCGTTCTTTCCCTCAAAATCCCAGCACACAATAGCCTTGCTATCCAGTCCGCCCTGGGCCGAGGCCTTGACAATATCGTCGGCGATGGCTAACTTGTGCTTCTCGCTAGACGGACGCGTGAAATACATGATCGCAGCCAAAACAATCAAGAAAATGAGCAATTTTTTCATAACTATAAGAGGTATTGCGTCCACAGGGGACAATTAATTATCACAAAAATAGTGTTTTTGCCACAATTTCACCACGTTAAGAATAAAATTTGCATATTTTAACTAAATACAACTAGTTTAGTTAAATTAGTGTTAAATTCACATAAAACACTTGACATGGAATTATTTTTGTACATATCTTTGCGATATCAAAATGATATCACTTTAATAACCAACTTTAAAATCATTATATTATGGAAACGAAGGAATTTAATTTCAAAGGCGTGACAGTAAACGGTTTCTTAATGCTGTTTGTTGCTATCTTAATACCGGTTCTCGGTGTATGGGGCATTTACAGGTCCATTGTCATGTATGACCTTCCAGGACACGGCATTCTCCCAACCATCCTGCTCATCATTAGCGTACTGTTATTGATTGGTGAATTGTTTATCCTGAACGGATTCATGATGCTCGAGCCCAACACGGCCCGTGTGACCACCTGGTTCGGCAAGTATAGCGGCACATTCACCCGCACGGGTTTCTACTGGATTAACCCATTCTATGGCACCAAGAAAGTCTCGCTGCGCGCCCGCAACCTGGACGCTGAGCCCATCAAGGTCAACGACAAGGTGGGTAACCCTGTGATGATTGGACTTGTACTGGTATGGAGATTGAAGGACACCTACAAGGCATTGTTTGAGGTAGACTCACAGACCATGGCTTCAGCCGACGGCACATTGAGCGGCAATGCCAAGGGGCTGATGCGCGCTCTAGAGGACTTTGTGAGCGTTCAGAGCTATGCTGCCCTGCGACAGGTTGCCGGCCAATATGCTTATGACGACAACGACGAGAACACCAAGGAGCTGACCCTGCGCTCGGGTGGCGACGAGATCAACGAGCAACTTGAGGGCAAACTCAACGAGCGCCTGTCGCTCGCCGGTATCGAGGTAGTCGAGGCCCGCATCAACTATCTGGCTTATGCTCCTGAGATTGCTGCCGTGATGCTGCGCCGCCAGCAGGCCAGCGCCATCATCACCGCCCGTGAGAAGATTGTCGAGGGCGCCGTGAGTATGGTGAAGATGGCCCTTGACAAACTGTCGGCCGACGACATTGTGGAGCTTGACGAGGACAAGAAGGCCGCCATGGTGAGCAACCTGCTGGTTGTCCTGTGCGCCGACGAGTCGGCCCAGCCCGTGGTTAACACCGGCACACTTAACCAATAACCCTGCGGGGCTAATGCGAATTTCGCGAATTAAACAGATTTAGCGAAAGATATCACAATTCGTGTAATTAGTTCCATTTGCGAAATTCGCATTAAAATCCGCATAAAGAATTAGCAGACTATGGCAAAGAAAGCCACAAAGAGTTTCATCCTGCGTGTCGATAGCGACACAATGGATGCCATTGAAAAGTGGGCAGCCGACGAGTTCCGTTCCACCAACGGCCAGTTGCAGTGGATCATCACCGAGGCGCTGCGCAAGGCCCGCCGTCTGCCAAAGAAGAAGAAAACCGATCTCGATAATCAGTCCAACGACCAATAATAACTGTTGAAAATGAAGCCGATAAAAAGAAAAAATCTCATGGGGATGGTGGGGCTAATCACGTTCCTGCTCGTGGTCATCACTGCCTTCTTCGCTGTTGATAATAATAAATTGGATCATCAGGCATTCTTTATTCCGGCGACGATAGTGATGGTTATCTCGGCCGTGGTCTTCCTTTTCATCATGTTTAAGTGCCCGGCTAATGAGCCTACGGCCCCAAACGGGTTTGATGTCGAGGCGGTGCATGTGGGGCGCTCGCGGGAGGGAACGTTATTTGAGATTGCCTCAGGACTGTTAGTGATCGTTGCCTGGGTCATTGCTCTGGCCTCTCATCTGTTAATCGGTACAGACGGAAGTGTGAACTACAGCCTGATTTTCACTTGGTCAATCATTACCTTGATGATTGCGATCCTGCTCATTCAGGTATATAAACCGGGTGCTATAGCTGAAATGGGCCAGTTGACCAACATGAAGCAGGTGAGAATTGCCATACGTGCATGCCGCATCTTGGCGTTGGTTCTGGCTTTGGCGCTCGTTGGTTACTGCATTTCAGTGAAATTCTACCTTATCATTGACGGTAGATTATCTACATTATTTTTAGTCTACTTTATTGTAGTCAAAATCCTACTTGATAAAGCGAAATCGTCATGAAGCCATTGAATAGAAATCGTGCATTTGTCGCACTTGCCATCATCGAGGCCATCATCGTCATTCCGCTGCTCGCGCTCATGGGGATGGGTAAAATGAGCACTCTGACGTCTGTCTTGTCGGTGTTCACGGTGCTGTTCCTCACGATTGTCGCTGGGGTTTATATTCTGTACAGATTCCCTGCCGACGGGGCTAAGAGGGACTTGGGTTTTGACCCATACTCGGTGCCAGTGGAGCGCACTCGTGTGAGCATCATCATCGAGATCATAACGGGCATTTTTACCGTTGCTGGTTGGGTTGCCGCTATCGCTACGCGCCATTTCATCGGCGAGGACGGTGGAATCCTCTATCATGAAATTGCCAATATGATCATGTTTACCTTGATCATTGTGTCTCTCGTAATAGAAATGCACAGGCCATGTGACTTTTTCCTCACGGGGAAGCTCACCAATGCGCAGCAGGTGGGCATTGCCTCGCTCATGTACGGCGTATTGGCCTTGCTGTGTGCTGTGTTTCTGCTGACATATGCAGTTCCGGCGCTGCATGTCAACTCACTGGCGATTTGCTGGCTTGCCGTGGTGATTTGCACCATTGTCGGCTTCCGCATCAGGATTCACAAAGCGAAAGAGAAACTTTAATCAACCTATAAATAACAACAATTATGAATAGACAACGTGCCATTATCTTACTGGGCATCATCGAGACCATCATCTATATTCCCTTGATCGCGCTCGTAGCAAAAGGCAAGATAAGCATCCTGGCGACCATCATCATTCTAGTGGTTATCGCCATCATCACCATGGGCCTTCTTGCCCTCATCATCCGCAAGTTCCCGCCGATGGATGACAAGTGACTTTCATCACCCGAAGGTGCGCTTGAGCCAAATGGACATGAAGCGGTCGTAGACGATGTAGCCCTGAGGGGTGCGATAGACGATTTCCTTGTCGAGCAGTCCACGCAGGGCCGACTGCACGATGCTGGGCGATAACAGGTTGTGCTGACGGATGAACTTGCCGCCCATGGGCTCGGCGACGAGGCCCTCGCTGGCGATGGCCTTGAGGAGGTTGAACTGGTTGGACGACAGGAACTGGGCCAGGCTCTCGTATTGCGGCGACTTGCTATCGACGAGGCGCACGGTCTCACGGTTCACATCATCCATGCTTTTCACGTGCTGACAGCTCTCATAGAGTCTGTTGAGCACGTTTTGTATATACCAGGTGTGACCCTCAAAGCGGTCATAGAGCTGGATGAACGTGTCGTGGTCGAGGCTGCCACGCTTTTTCTCAAAAAATCCGTTGGCGAACTGGTAATAGACTTCCTTATCCAGGGGACGGAGGTCCATCGTCTCGGTACTCTGGAAGAAGGGGCGCTTGGGCGAGCCGAACATCTCGGCCATGAGGTGGAACTTGCTGCCAGCGAAAATGAAGTGGACGCCACCGGCAAACTGGATGTGGGAGCGTAAGAGGGCCTCGGTGCCGTCCTCGGGGTAGTTGTCGATCTGCTGGAACTCATCGATGGCGATGTAGATCTCGCGACGGCTCTTGGCCAGCCACTCAAAAATCTGCTGAATGGTCAACTGGGCACGTGAGGACTCGACGGTAATGGCCACCTTGGGCGCGCCAGTGAAGGGGTCGGTCGAGAACACGGGGCGCAGGCTGCTCAAGAGGGTTGTCGCCTTCTGCAAAAATGACTTTTCACGCTTGACAAATCCGTTAAAGACGGCCGAGCCAAACATCTCGGTAAAATCGCGCAGGTTTTTAGTGGCAAAAATGTCGATATAAAGGCAAATCGCGTTCTTATTTTTAGACTCAATATGGTGGAAAAGGTGCTTAATTAATCCTGTTTTACCTATTCGACGCGGAGCAACAAGGGTGATATTGCGCCCATTCTCGAAGTGATTGAGCATCAACTCAGTCTCTTGCTGACGGTCGCAAAAGTACTCTGGGCCGATATAACCCTGATTTACAAATGGATTTTTGAGCTTTGTCTTCCTATCCCTAGCCATAATCGATTATCAAATAAGCATTATTAAATTTTAATAATGCAAAGGACGTAATATTTTTTTAATTACGCAAGAAAAATAATCGATTTTTTACAAGGGCCTTAGGAACTCTAGGGTCCTTAAGGGCTTTAAGGGCGCTAGGGGAACCTTAAAGTCACTTGGCGTTGATGAAGTCCTGGAAGGCCTGCTTGTAGCTATCGCCGATGGGGATGTACACGTCGCCAAAGACGATGCGGTTGCGCTCAATCTCGCGGATTTTGCTCTTCTGCACGATAAATGAGCGGTGCACCCTGATGAATCGTGAGGCGGGCAACATCTGCTCGATGGCTTTCATGTTCATCAGCGACAGGATGGGATGAGGCGACTGCTCGGTGTAGATTTTCACATAATCCTTGAGCCCCTCGATGTAGCGGATGTCGTCAAGGTTGATTTGCAACAGCTTGTACTCGCTCTTGACAAAGATGCTCTTGACTTCCTCGGCGGCGGCAGCGGGCGAGGACTCACCCTGCTGCTGCACGAGCTGGAACCACTGTAGCGCCTTGTTGCACGCCTCCAGGAAGTCGGCATAGCTGATGGGCTTCAACAGGTAGTCCAGCGCATTGACGCGGAAACCGTCAACGGCATACTGGTCAAAGGCGGTGGTGAACACGATGCGGGTGTTCTCGGGCACCATTTTACTTAACTCCAGGCCGTTCAGCTCGGGCATCTGGATATCCAGGAACAGCAGGTCCACAGCATCCTCGGTGATGCCGTGCAGGGCATCGGTGGCGTTGTTGTACTTGCCACACAGTTCCAGGAACGGTATCTTCTTAGCGTAGCTCGCCAGCAGCTCCACAGCCAGCGGCTCGTCGTCAACGATGGCACACTTGATGATCATTTCTTAATAGTGATTTTAGAGAAGTATTCTTTTCCGTCATTTATCACACCTTTATCCCAGGTGTAGCTGTCGGGGTACATGAGCTCGAGGCGACGGCTCACCTGCTCCAACCCGATGCCCGACCCGCTCTTGTCGTTCTCTCGCTTGGGATAGTAGGTGTTGCGTATCTCACAGGTGATATCGCCGGCTACCTGTGACAGCGCGATGTTGATTTCGCCCGTTCCCTGAGGCGAGATACCGTGCTTGAAGGCATTCTCCAAGAGCGAGATGAAGATGAGCGGCGCCACGGGGGTTGAGTCGTTGGGTTGCACAGTGATGTTATCCACAATCTTCACATTGTCGGTCACGCGGATTTTCATCAGCTCGATATAGTTGCGCATGAAGTCGGCCTCCTTGTATAGCGGCACATAGTCCTGCTGGTTTTCGTAAAGGACGTGGCGCAGCAGCTTGCTCAGCTCACCCACGGCCGTCTGGGCCTTATCCTGGTCAAAGGCGATGAGCGCATAGATGTTGTTGAGCGTGTTCAACAGGAAGTGGGGGTTCAACTGGTTGCGCAGGTTGCTCAGCTCGGCCTCAGCGCGGGCTGCCTCGGCCTCCTTGCGCGCCTCCTCGAGGTGCTGCCAGCGCTGATACATGCGCACAGCCACTGCCAGGGCAATGAACAGGATGTTGACCAGCGAGCCATAGAAGTAGCGTGGCACGCGCGAGAAATACCTCCTGCCCTTGGGCCTTTTGTCGACCAGCTCTGGCATGAAGTTATTGATGATGACATGCCACAGGTCCACCAGAAGCAAACCAGCCACCAGCACCAGCACATTGATGAGCAGGAAGCGTTTCCAGTCCTTTTTCTTGAGCATATAGCGCGGCACAATCCATAGGTAGTTCACGTAGAACACCAGCAGATAGGACACCGATGCTCCCAGTCCGCGCAGGTACCGGTGCCAAGCCATCGTCCAGTTCTCGTCAGAGCCATGAAAGAACAGCGGCACGATAAAAAGCAGCGCCCAGCACAGGATGTGCAACATCAGGTTGCGGTACCCTTGCTTGTTATCGTCAATAGTCGTCATATCGCCAAATGGGTTTTGATCATTATCTATTGCAAAGATAATCAACCCTCAACACACCCACAAATATAATCGACAAAAAACCGACTGACATAGACCAAACCACCCCGCCACATAATCTCATTTCATCTAAAAATAACTGCTCCGTAACCAAAAAACGGTTACGGAGCAGAAATGTACTATAATCCTAACAGGGTTACTTGATTTCCTTGACCAAATAGATCATTGTGGGGAAGTGGTCACTGTAACCGTTAGTGAAGATACCCGAAGAATAGGTGCGCAGGGGGTAACCCTGACGGTCGCCCTCATCGCCGCGGAGGAACTTGCGGTTCAGCACCTCGGCACGCGAGAAGGTCAAGGTGGGCTTGTCCTTGCTGTCATAGTTCTTCAGGAAATAGTTGGTGAAGATGATCTGGTCAAACAGGTTCCAGTTACCCTTGTAACCCAGGGTACCGATGCCCTTGTTGAGGATATTCCACCAGGGATTGAAGCACGAGCCGGGCTCGATGCAGTCCTTGATCTCCTTCTTGGCACCGAGTGCCTCGCTGCAGCTACGGTTCTGCGGGTCGTCATTCAAGTCACCCATGAAGATGATGCCCTGATTGGGGTCGTCAAGCAGCAGTGAGTCTATGGTGGCGCGAGCCATGCGGCCAGCAGCCTCGCGCAAGTAGCTCGAAGCCTCCTCACCACCCAGTCGCGAGGGCCAGTGGTTGACAATCACTGACACTTTCTCGCCGGCAAGCATACCCGTGACGCAGAGTTGGTCACGCGAACGGAACTCGGGATAGTCGGGCAGATAGTTGTTGATGCGCTGATTGGTCACATTGAGCACCTTGAAGAAACGGGGATTGTAGAGCAGTCCCACATCGACACCACGACGGTCAGGACTATCATGATGAACGATTTGGTAACGGCGATCCTTAATCTCGGGCTGACGCACAAGATCCTGCAACACGGTGATGTTCTCAATCTCACTTACACCGATGATGACGGGACCCTCGGCGGGCGAGCCGTTCACCTGCATCTGGCTGATGGCATAGGCCATGTTGTGCTGTTTTTGCCAGTACTTGGTGCCATTCCATTGACGGGCGCCCAGTGGGGAAAACTCCTTGTCATAGTTCCCGTTATTGTTGATGGTGTCAAACAGGTTCTCCAGGTTGTAGAACATCACGCCATACATCGTGTAGCGACGTTCCTGCTGTTCTTGTCCCGGTTCCTGGGCCAGCGCTGGCAAGAAGGCTGCCAGCGCCAGAGCCATGAATAATACTTTCTTGATCATGTCAATTAAAATTTATGGGTCAAGATGTGATTACTGGGCAGGATCCCAAACAAGGTTCCAAATCGAGACGCGGTCCTTGTTGCTCGTCGAGTTGGACGGGCACAGGTTGGTAATCTCGATGGTGAAGTCGCCATTGATGGAGCAATTCTCGGCAAAGGAATAAGCCGTGCGCTGGGTGACATTGTTGTTGCTTACAGTCCACGTCTTCACCACACTGCCGTTTTGCTTAACGTCAACCCTGAAGGACAACGACTTATCGGACATCGCGGCACCGTAGCTGAACTGCAGTTTGGTCATACCACCATGGATAACTGGTGACACGAGCGTACCCACGCTGGAGGTCTTGCCGTTCAGGGTCGGAGCATAAGCATACTCCGTCTCGCTGCCCGTCATGTAACCGATGAAGATGAAGTTGGGGTTGCTGTCCCTATCACCACCTGCCAGCAGCATGCTGTTGGTGGCTACCCAACCGTTGGTCGAGGTAAAGGTATTGTATTGTCCGCTGGGGGAACCCATCGTCTCAAAGTCAGCACGGTTGGCTGCTGCGGGAGGAGGCGTGTTGCCACCACTACCGAATTTCACGTTGTTGATGCACCAGGTGGAGTAGCCCGAGCCGGCAGGAGCACTGAACCTGAAGCCGACGTAATAGATACCATCGGCCCACTGACTCAGGTCAAGGTCACCCGAAGGAGTCCAGGAACTGTAGGTGTTGCCATTGGTGGGATGGGTGGGCAGGACAGGATTCAGTTTCACCTTGACCGTAGCGTTCTGGGGTTCGGCGGAATCAAGCACATAGACCTCGATGAAATCGTGGCCGTCCTTGTTCACCTCCGAAGAGAAGCTGAAGATCTTACTGGTCGCGTTAGCGATATCCAGAGGAGGAGTGATCAGCCATGCGTCGATAGGCTCTGAACTTGAGGAGGTGTACCTGAACTGGGCCGTGAACGTCGTGGGAGCAGCTGCGGGATAAGCATAGGTCGACCACTTGGCAGGACCGCTCACGGTCACATTGCTCCAAGTGTCAGGAATGCCATTCACGAAGCCTTCGTCCAATACGGTTACCGGACGTGCGAACGGAAGAGCAAAATCCTCAACGTCGATGAGGCCTGACGTACCCATATAATTGGCCAATGTAGCTTTTACCTTAAGGATTTGCTTGTAGTAAACAGCATTGTCCCTGAGGTTAGCCAACTCGCGGAAGGTAGAGCCCTGGGCCAGAGGAATGACGAGACACTTGGTGTAGTCCTTGCAATCGGGATCATCGGCAATCACGAGGGTATTATCGAGGATGGTCGGAGCCTTCCACTCGATGTCGGCATTGCTGCTCACCGAGGTGACCTCAGGAGCAACAGCGCCCACGATATAACCACTCACCCAGCCCTTGGCACCAGTGCCCTGGGCGGCAATGGCTTCGGCAACGGGATAAGGATTGGACTTGGTGCCCATCGAACCGCCGCCGATCACGTCTTCGGCACTGCGCAGTACGAGCTGCCAATTAGTGCCGTAGGTGCCGAGCAAGCCGACAACGTCAACTTCGCCCTCGGGCAGGATGTCGGCACGGAAATCGGCATAGTTGCTGTTACGCACCGTCAGCGACAGGCCATCGCCGTCGGTGATGTTGCGGTTGGTCGAGCTACCGGCCTCGGAGTAGGTAGCCACACCGTCGGCATCGTCAAAGGTCACACCCTTGATGCGCACCAGACGACCCTGATACTTCATCAGCGTCTCGGCATCAGACTTGCCCACAAAGTCGCTGAGGCTCACATCGAGGGTGTCCACCTTGCTCAGGTCGGGCAGGCCGTTGATCTCGACGAGAGATTCCCACATGGCCTGGGGCAAGAAGGTGGCTTCCCAAGCGTTACCTGAGGCATACCACTGCGGATAGCCCAACTGCTGCTGGCCGTTGTACTTACCCACATAGTAACCCTTCATGGGCAGGACGATTTCCTGACCGATGCGGTAGTTGTTGTACAGACTGTTCTGGTTGATGGAGATAGCCAAGCCATAGCCCGACTCATCCATGATGTAGAGGCACTTGTAGACGTTGCCGCTCTCGTCACTGCTGGTTACCCAACCGTGGATAATCTCATCCTCCTTGACAGTGTCGATGTAGTTACGCGCTTCCTGCCAGTGCTTGGCTTTGAATTCAGCGATGGTCATGTTGGCGTGGTGCTCGGCGGTGGGTATCACCATGGGCGGCTGGTCAAACTCATCACTGCAGGCAGCGGTGATCACCAACAGAAGCATCAAGCTGAGATAATAATTAAAACGTTTCATAATGATTGTATTGTTTGTTTTATTAATATCTGGTTGATAGTTGAATGAATTGTGATGAATGATTAGAATTTCAGACCCAAGTTCAAGAACACCTTGAACCCCTGTGCATAATAGTACTTGTTGGGGAACTTGTGAGCCGTGTTAGTAATGTCCTTGGTGTCGATTCGACCTTGCTGATAGCCACCGGTCTGAATATTCCTGTTGTCAAGGATATTGTTCAGGTTCAAGTTGATGTTGAACGATGCCGTGCGGTTAATGTAAATCACATGACCGATGCTGGCATTAATCACCAGAGCCTCGTTGAGTTTCTCCTGCTGGCTGATGTCAGCGATCATCTGCTTAAGATGCTCCTCGCTATCGGCCATCGTGTACAGGGTAGGCATCTCAACGTGACGAACGGGCGAAATGCTCACATAGGAACGGTTCATCCAAGCGCCATTCAATTCAACAAACCACATCTTGGGACCCGACCAGTTGAAGGCTAGCATGTAGCACTCCTGGGGCGAGCCGGCAATATAGAAGTTCTTGAGGTAAACCGTCTGGGTAACATCTTCCTGCACACCGTTTTCATAGCTGCGAGTACCGATGGGACGGTTCTTATACTGATAGCGTGCGATATTGGCAGCGCCACTCACCGTCAATGATGGTGACAATTTGTAGCTCATGCCCACCTCGACACCCTTGTACTGCTTGTGAACACCGGTAAGCGCAAAGTTACAGAACGTGCTGTACTGGTCGTCATAGAATGCCGTGCGCTCGGTATTGTCACGCTGGTCAGTAAAGAAGACGGTGACCACGCTCTTGAAATTGCGGTAGTTCATCGAATAGCTCAGGTCGGCTGAGAAAATTTTCTCCACCTTGAGGTCAATCACGTCATCCTTGGTGCGTGACGAGATATAAGCGTCATAGGGGCGTGGAGCCTCGGTGCCATAGAATACATGGCCCGTGAAATTGTTGCGGCCATCGAGCTTGTAGGTGACACCAGCCTTGGCGCCATAGGTCAAGAAGCGATGGGTATCGCCCTTGCCGTAGGAATTCTCGGGGGCGCGGCCATTGCGCATCTTACCATCGCGCTGGAACTGGAAGTAGTCACCCTTGACACTGGCAAACAGTTCCCACTTGGCCAGGTTGAGCACCCACTGGTGCCACAGTTGTGCCTTGAAGGTCAAGATATCATAATCATAGCCGAAGCGGTCTCCCTTGCCCACCTTTCCATTGGGATTGTCAAGGTCGTTCTGGGCCATGTCGGGGTTCTCGGGGAAGTCGCGCTCGCTGAAGTTGTCAATATCCAGCCAATAGTTTCCACCCAGCAGATCCTTGATGGTCTTGTAGTAGGATGACAGCGTATAGTTGGCGTTAGCACCCGTTTGCATCGTCAGTTGATTAGAAAGACGCTTGTTGAGCACCGACGACAGCGTGAAACTGGACTGGTTGCTGTGGCGATTCTCAAGGATGTAGGTCGAACCCTTCTCCTTGCCTGTCTCCTCAGCCTCAAGGTTATTCAGGTAGTTGGTCTGATACAAGTCATCCCAACGGATCTGGGTGTATTCGCTCTCACTGCGCCAACGGTCGTAATAGATGTCAAACGCTTCGCTATTCACGTCAAAATAGGACGGCAGGTAGCGATAGTAGTCAGGACGGGGGTCAGCAGCCTTGTGCCAGTTGAGCGCGGCCTTGCTGTAGAATGACTTGTGATAGGCGAAACCAGTGTTCAGCGAGGTGTGATCATTGGGTTTCCACAACCAGTTCAAGATTACCGTCGGATCAAAGGATTCAACCACCTTAGAGTTGCGTTTCTTGCCCTCTTGCCAACCCCAGTCAGGGCTGTACATGTTGCTGCCCACCAGGCGGCCGCACTCCTCATAGATTGCCGAGTTGGCAGCACGCTTCGTCGGTGCGCCAAAGGTCGTCAGCGACAACGAGTGCTGCGGGTTGAACACCTTCTGCAATGCGAGGAAGTAGCCCCAACTGTTGTAGAACGAGCCGGGATAAACGCCCTCATCGGCATAACGTGCGACAGCCGAAACTGTCATTGCCCAACCATGCTTGTTCAAGCCCGTAGCATGTGTCACCATGCCACGCCAGCGGTAGTTACCATTGGTGTAAGCAAGGCTCAAGCGTGTACCGGGAGCATAGTCAGCCGCAAAAGTCTTGATGTTATTGGCACCGCCAATGCCACCAAAACCATAGGCGTTGTCCTCCAGGCCCAGGCCAATCGTCTTGTTCCTGAAAGCCTGGTTCATGCCACCCGTCATCGAGTAGTTGAACGAGAAGCGGATAGCATCATTAAACGGCACGGCGTTGATGTAGGTCTCGGTCTTCTGGTTCTCATAACCGCGGATGCGGAAACGAGCGGTGCTGAAAGTGTAGCTCGATGCCTGATAGAAGGGGTTGTCGGTCGCTCCGCTCAACAGGGCCACCTCCTGGGTGTTGCCTTCCTCGTCCTCGAGTTGGGACTCGGTAAGCGCCATGTCCGCCATGTTGTTGCGGAACTCCAGCGCCTGAGCGCTCTCAAAGGATACAGGCTCAATTTGAATTGAGCCCAAGTTCTCCACCACTCCATTGGCAATGGTGACGTCACATGACCAGTCATTGTAGCCATAAGCGAGAATTAGCAGCTTGTCAGGACCGGGGACAGCATCATCAATGATGAATAAACCCTCCATGTCTGTCGTAGCTGCATTGCCTTGATTGTCAAGAATCACGGTCGCTCCTACAACGGGCAACCCGCTTTTGGCATCAAACACTGCGCCTTGCACACCCTGACGTTGCGCCAACATCGGTAGGGTGGCAAAGAGTGCTAATAGCAAAAACAGTTTAAGTCTCATAAATCATCTAGTGTATAATTAAAAGTTATTGTTTATCAATAGGTTAATCTGCGTTTATGTTTTCTTTTCCAGCCAACTCGCCTTGGGGCAGTGGAGTAAAGTTTTCAAAATTACAGATTATTTCTGACTTGCCAAAGAAAAATGATACTTTTTAATTTCTTGAATTATGACCGCGGGGCAGGCCATTGACCCACCCCGCTAGCTCATCATTTCTTATCCTTTTTCCAGTAGTCATTGTACATCTTGATACCAAACACAATGCCGCTCGACGTCGTAGTGATGACATTGGTGATGAACAGCGGCCAGTTCTTGAGTAACAGACCTTGGATGGCAAAGAAGATACCGCCCAAACCCATCATCAGGAACGTGGGCACGGCGATGCCCTCGGTGTCATGGGTGCGTATCGTATAGATCGCCTGGGGCATATAACCCAGAATCATACAAATGGAGGCTGCGTAACCGACAATGTCAGTCAAGTGAGTGGAGATAAAATCAAACATAACTTATGAGATATATTAACTTGTTATTATAAAACATTGTGGGGCCCAAATTGAGCCCCACAATTCACTTATTCACTTGATTATTATTGTTTTCATCAACCGAAAAAACATCAAAAGACGGTGCGCTTAACGCATGATTATTTTGAATAATATTTGTTATAAAAAGCGACATCTTCCAAATTTTTAGCCGCAAAAGTACTACAAAACGATGACACGGCTTTTTCGGTTTTAATATTTTTAATCACAATTAACATTTGTTATTTCAGTCCGCACTCGCGCATCAATTCCTCGACAGCGGCCTTGAGCTGCAGGTCCTCGCCGTTGACCACGGTTTCAGGATTGTTGGCAATCTTGATGTCGGGCTCGAGCTGAGTGTTCTCGAGGTAGTTGCCCTCGGGCAGCAGGTAACCGATGATGGGGATACCGAAGATGAGCGACGAGTCTTGCAACCTCTCCCACGACACACTGGACATCGTGCCGGGAACAGGCATACCTACCAGCTTGCCCAACTTGTCATGGCTATATACCCAAGGCGTGCCGTGAGCGTTGCTGTAGTTGGCCTCGCACTGCAACATGATGCTGGGCTTGTTCCAGCGGCGGCTAGGCATATCGCAAGCCTCACGGCCACGAACAACCTGAGTGAAGTATTTCTTGCCGCTGAAGAGCACCTCGATATCCTCGTGCAGGCGGCCACCGCCATTGAAGCGGGTGTCGATCACGATACCGTCGCGCTTGTTGTATTTACCCAGCACATCACTATAGATATCGCGGTAACTGGCGTCATTCATCGACTCCAGGTGCACATAGCCCAGATGGCCATTGGACAAACTATCGACGATGTGGGCATTGCGCTTTACCCAACGCTTGTACATCAGGTCGCTCAGCGCACCCTTGCTGATGGGCTTCACAACCTCTTCCCAGCGCTTGCCGGTATTGGGGTCAAACAGCGAGAGCAACACCTTCTTGCCAGCCTGCCCATTGAGCAGCTCGGTATAGTCGTTCTCCAGGTTAATGTAGGTGCCGTTGATCTGCTCCAGAACAACACCGGGCTTGATTTTGCTCTTGGCCTTAGCCACGGGGCCGCCTACGATCACCTCGTCAACCTTGAGACCATTGCCGGTGTAGTTCCAGTCATAGATGAGGCCCAGGTCGGATGTGGCCTCTCCACTGGTGGGATAGTAGCGACCGCCAGTGTGTGAAGCGTTCAACTCGCCCAGCAGCTCGCTCAGCAGGTCAGCATAGTCATAATTATTGTTGATGTGGGGCAAGAACTTGCGGTAGGTCTCCACATTGGCCTTCCAGTCACAGCCGTGATAGGTCAGGTTATAGAAACGCTTCTCGATTTGCTTGTCCACGTGGTTGAACATGTACTCACGCTCGGCAAACAGGTCCATCTTCATGTCGGCCTTGTAGTCGATGCCCGTGAGCTTGTCACCGGCCACGGTGAGTTTCTGCATCTTGCTGCCGCCCAGCACATACAGCGTCTTGCCGTCCTTGCTGGCCTGGATGTCGGCACCACCGCCACCCATCTTGTTGAGCAGCTTGGTCTCGTGCTTGCGCAGGTCCATCTTCCACAGGTCATAGCCTTTCTCAAATGCCGACAGGTAGTAGAGCGACTCGCCGTCGGGAGTAATCATGCAACCCGAGATGTTGCTCGAGTTGGGCGTGACGCGCACGATGCGGTCCTCGATTTCCTCTAGCTCTACCTTCACGCCCTTATCATCGGCCTTGGAGGCAGCGGCAGTGTTTTTACCTTTTTTCTTGCTCTTGCTGTTCTTAGCTTCCTCGGCTTTCTTCTCTTCGGCCTTCTTGGCTTCCTTCTCGGCCTCGGTCAGCAGTTCATAATCCTCCTTGTTGAGATTGTAGCGGTCGAGCGCATCCTGGTTGACAAAGGCCAGGAAAACGTCGTCTTGCGAGCCCCATGAGGCATGGCTGCGCATGCCGAGACGGTTGCTACGGAACATGATGGCGTTGCCCTCCATTACCCAACGGGGATCCTCGCTGATATAGGCGCTGTTGGTGATGTTGGTGATTGTGCCACCGGTGGCCGGCACAATGCCGATATCGGTGTAGGGGTCACGCTGGTTGCCGATGAACTCGAGGGCAAACCACTTGCCATCGGGTGACCAGCTGTAATTGAACTCGCCGTTGGTCTCATACCAGGTCGAGCCGTCGGTCACCTGGGTCACCTGCTTGGTCTTGAGGTCGAGCACCTTGAGGCAGAAACGGTCCTCGATAAAGGCCAGTTTCTTGCCGTCGGGCGACAGGCAGGGACGGGTGCGCTCCACGGTCTTGGAGGGCAACAGGATTTCCTCCTTGATAATGGTAGCGTTAGCAAAGTTGGGATCATCCTTGCGATCCATGGTGGCGAGGACAAGCTCCCAGTTGCCGTTGCGCTCGGTGGCATAGGCCAGCGTTCGGTTGTCGGCGCCCCACGATACCCAATTCTCGGCAGCGGGGGTACTGGTGACACGCTTGGTGGTACTGTATTCCACCGAAGTCACGAAAACCTCGCCACGCACCACAAAGGCTACCATCTTGCCGTCGGGCGACACAGCAGCATCGGTGGCACCACGAGTGAACGATAAGTTCTGGATTTGGTCGCTATCGTCATGCCACAGGCTGATGTTTACCTTGCTGGGCTGGCTACCCTGACGCATGGTGTAAAGTTCGCCGTCCTGGGTGAAGCACAGGGTGCCGTTGTTAGCGATAGAGAGGAAGCGCACGGGGTTAACCGTGAAGTTGGTCTCGGCCTTGAGCTGGCCGGGATTGTCGATGGGCATCGAATAGACATTCATCGAGCCGCCGTTGCGCTCGCTCAGGAAATAGACCGTCTTGCCGTCGGGGCTGAGCACCGGGTTACGGTCCTCACCACCGATGTCGGTCAGGTTAGTGTGCCTGCCGGTTTTGGCGTCATAGCGCCAGATGTCGCGCGTGATTGACGAGGTGTGGTGCTTGCGCCACTCGTCCTCGCCGCCCTTGCGGTCCTGATAGACGAAATAGCTGCCATCAGCGTTCCAGCAGATATACTCGGCAGGGGTGCCAAGTTCACGGGTGGAACGGCCACCCTCAACGGGCACTTTATAGACCTCGGTCAAGCGACCGCTGGGGAACAGCATGCTGCTCGCGGGATCCTGAATCGAGGCGCTGTAATAGATGTACTTGCCATCGGGGCTGAAGGTCCACGGCGTCTCACCGGCGCTGTTGCGCGTGAGCTGCTTGGGTTGTCCGCCGGTGGAGGGCATCACATAGATGTCATTGTTACCCTTACGGTCGCTGGCAAAGGCCAACATCGTGCCGTCGGGCGACCACACGGGCATGGTTTCATAACTCGACTGTGAGGTCAACTGCACAGCCTGTCCGCCAGCCGAGGGCACCACATAAATGTCGCCCTTGTAGCAGAACGCGATTTTGTTGCCGTCAGGCGAAATGCGCGCATAGCGCATCCACAATGGCGTGTCGGCCATCGCTGTCATCGCCGTCACCACGGCGAGGGAAAGCAAAATTTTCTTCATAAATAAGATCCTATAAATATGATTGGGTTTTATCCTGCAAATATACAAAAAAGAACGGAAATTGGTCTTTTCATACTACAATTATTGGATAATAGGCAAAAAAGCATCGGCTCATGCCATGAACATCATGACACCAGCCGATGGTAGTAAGGTTGAGCAGCCTTAAACTGAATGATTCTAAGGCTTAAAATTCATGGACTGCATTAAAACCTTGAGGGCTAGAAACTTCTCGCTCGGCTGAGCACCTTGAGATTCCATCCAGTCGAGATATTTTATGATAATTTCAGCAGTTGGGCCAACTACGCTGAAAACATTCATGTCCGATGTGTCTGTGACCTTGCGGTAAGACTCGTTAGTGTATAATTTCATGCCAAGGTCAAAATCCTCAAATGTCAAGGTGCCATAAGCCGCATTCAGGGCTATCGTGCCAAAATTGTCTGCGAGCCAAGTCTTGTATTTACTGATTTTTGCAAACTCCTCAGTATTCTCGTCAAGAGATAATTTGTCATAGAGGCCTATTGATTTTTCCTCCTTACCACTTTCTTTCCACATCTTTTGGAATTTGGCGGCATAACCGGCATCGATGTCTGGATTCACTTGAATGTTCTTAGGCTCTTCACCATCATTGATTTGTGATATGCATTCATCCGAGATCTGGCTCAACTTTTCAAGCCACTCGTTCTGATGAGCTATAAATGTTTGGAATTTGGGGGTTGCCAACATTTCATTGAGAGCTCTCAAATCGGCTTCTGCAACATTGCGCTCCTTCATCATGGGTTCAAACAGGTCTGTCAACTGGTCATTAATCACCTCCTTGAAATAACGCTCGGCCAACATGTCATAGTCCACATTGCTACTCGGCACGAAAAAGGTTTCGTTCATCTCGTATAAGGCTGACTTTATCTCGTCTGCCGGACCTAATACCGACAGATATTCCTTCACGGCCTGGCGGTAACTGTCCTGGGCATAGCAGCTAGCGGCAACCAGCATCACCAGCACTGCAATGAGTAATCTTGATTTCTTCATAATTATTATGATTTAAAAACGAATATTCTTTGATGGTACAAATATAGCCACTTTCCTTTTATAATTCAACATTTCATGACATCATCTTCACAACATCATCAAAAATTCGCGTTATAGCACATGTATCACAAAAAAAGTTTCTAACTTTGCAGGTTAGACTTACTTCAATAAAACTATGACAATGACTAAAAGGTTTTTTATAGCGTTTTTCGCGATGTGCATGGTGGCTACCACCCTCTGGGCCGATGACAAGCAGGCCGAGGCGACCTTCCCGGTCAAGAGCCACGATTTTGGCACCATCAAGGAGGCCAACGGTCCCGTGTCTTGTACCTTTGAATTCACTAACACGGGCGACAAGCCATTGCTCATCATCGACGCGACAGCATCATGTGGCTGCACTCGCCCCGAATACCCCTCCAAGCCCATCAAGCCCGGCAAGAAGGGGAAAATCAAGGTTACTTACAGCCCCATCGGACGACCTGGCGCTTTCAAGAAAACCGTGAAAATCAAGACCAACGGCAAGGAGCGCATGACAGTCCTGCGCATCGAGGGAACCGTTATACCCAAGAACTAATCATCATTTATAAGATAAAGCGTGAAACGCGCCCTACTCATAGCATTGCTTATACTCGCTGGTGCGGCATTCAACCTTGTGGCACAGCCTCAAGCCACATGGCTTGAGCGGAACCACGACTTTGGCGTTTTCCATGAGAAAGACGGCAAGGTCCGTTGCCAAATGAGAGTGACCAACACGGGGTCTGCGCCGCTACTGATTGTCAAGGCTCAGGCAGGCTGCGGATGCACGGGCATCGATTATCCCGAGCAGCCCATCATGCCTGGCGACACGGCAACGGTCAGCCTGTCCTACAATCCCTCGGGGCGTCCTGGCCAGTTCACTAAACAAGCCATCATATTCACCAACACCGATACCAAGCGCACCATCCTGGAGATAAGCGGCAACGTCATCCCCACCGACGCGACCCTCGACAAGGAATACCCGATCAAGGCGGGGAATTTGCGCATCAGCCAGCGGGATATCCCCTTTGGTGAACTGATCAAGGGAAAGGGCAGTACCCAGTACCTGAGTGCCTATAACGCATCGACCGACACATTACTGGTGAGCGTAACGGGAGCCAAGCAGCACATACGCCCTGCAGTTGTTCCCGACACAGTGCCGCCTGCACGGGTCACAGCGCTCACGGTGCATTATGTTTCGAGATATGCGCCCCTGTGGGGACTGAACGTGGACACGCTCACCCTGGAGAGCAGGCCGTTATCGCCAGCTTCTGCCGAGGGCAAGGGCTCTGCTGATATCCATGTGATGGCACAGGTGATGGAGGATTTTGACAATCTTACCGACAAACAGCGGGCCGACGCCCCCGTCATCGCCGTGGATTGCGATGAGCGCCTCGATTTTGGCACCATGAAGGCCGGCGAGGTGGTTACCCGAACATTTACCGTTACCAACAAGGGCAAAGAACCTCTAGCTATCAGGCGGTTGTGGGTGCCTCAGGGAGAGGGCATCACATTGAAGACCGACCGGCAAGAGGTCAAGCGCGGCAAAAAAGCGACTGTCACCGTAACAGTGGACACCGCCTGCCAGCAGGAGAACCTGCTCAACGTGCCGCTCACGCTACTGAGCAACGACCCCGACAATTCCCGCGTCACCATCAGGCTCGTGGGCATCATTGATTGAGCGCTTCACGCTGGTTAAAGGTTAGAGGTTAAAGGTTAATGGTTAGAGATAGTCAACAATCATATTTTAGAATTAAAACTTACAACTCATATAATGGCAAAGACAAGAATCACACAGCACACCGAGGAGTGTCCCGAACTGCATCATCCCGAGAATGACGAGCAGTTCACCGGATTGCAGGTAAACAGTGGCGTGGAGCAGCCGCCCATTGTGAACCCATACCTCAAGCGCAAACGCAAACCTCAACTGACACCCGCCGAATATGTCGATGGAATCCGCAAGGGCAACCGCGCCGTGCTGGGACAGGCGGTGACACTGGTCGAGAGCCGCAATGCTGAGCACCAGATCATTGCCCAAGAGGTCATCGAGAAATGCCTCCCCTACACGGGCAACTCACGGCGCATCGGTATCACGGGCGTGCCTGGAGCAGGCAAGAGCACGTCGATCGACTCCTTTGGTATGCACGTCATTAAGCAGGGGCACAAACTGGCGGTACTGGCCATCGACCCCAGCAGCGAGCGCTCCAAGGGATCTATCCTGGGTGACAAGACGCGCATGGAACGCCTGGCCATCGAGCCCGACGTGTTCATCCGCCCTTCCCCCTCGGCAGGTTCGCTGGGCGGTGTAGCGCGCAAGACGCGCGAGACTATCGTGCTGTGTGAGGCCGCGGGTTATGATACCATCTTTGTCGAGACCGTCGGCGTGGGACAGAGCGAGATCGCCGTTCACTCGATGGTGGACTACTTCCTGCTTATCCAACTGGCTGGAACAGGCGATGAGCTGCAAGGCATCAAGCGCGGCATCATGGAGATGGCCGACGGCATCGTCATCAACAAGTGTGACGGCGACAACATCGAGCGCGCCAACCTCGCGGCGGCACAGTTCCGCAACGCCCTCCATCTTTATCCCCTACCCCCCAGCGGATTCCTCCCCGAGGTCATCACCTACTCGGGCTACTATGACCTGAATATCGATGGCGTGTGGGACATGATTGACCGCTACTTTGCCCACGTCAAGGCCAGCGGCTATTTCGACGAGAAACGTCATGAGCAGGAGCGCTACTGGATGCGCGAAACCATCAACGAGCAACTGCTGGCACGATTCTACTTTGACCCCGAGATCGAGCGACTGCTCAATATCAAGGAGGAAACTGTGCTCAGCGGCAAGCAGACCTCGTTTGTCGCCGCTAGCGATGTGCTCAACTTCTATTACAATAAAATAACCAACGAACATTCCAAGAAATGAAACACTTGACAATTATCCTAGCTGTGGGTGCCCTGTTGCTCATGTGCTGCAACTGCTCCTTTATGGATAAAATGTACGCGGCTGAAAAAATCGACAAAGTCGCTACTCCTGTCCATTACACCACGTTAGAGAACTACTTCGTGCGCAACGATGTGGACTGTTCCAAACAACGACGCCTCATCTTAGACAATCAGCAAGACTTTGATGCTTTCTTTGGCAAGGCGGCCACAATGGGCGGTCTGCCCACGACGGTGAACTGGAACAAGCAATATGTCGTGGCCATCATCCTGCCCGAGACCAAGCGCGCGACATCTATCGAACCCGTTGCGGTCAAGGTGACTGACAACGACGTGATGGTATTCAGCTACCATATTAAGAAGGGCGACAAGATGTCCCACTCGATGGTGCCCTTTACCGCTGTGGCCATTGACAAACCAGCCAGTGACACCAAGATGACGGTCTTCTATCTGGAAAAGTGACGGTATGGAAGGAAACTATTGCTACCGATATCCCCATCCTGCCGTAACCACCGACTGCGTCGTGTTTGGCTACGACGGTCTCCATCTCAACGTGCTGCTCATCGAGCGCGGTGGTGAACCCTATAAGGGTTGCTGGGCCTTCCCTGGAGGTTTCCTCAACATCGACGAGGACGCCCCAGACGGCGCACGGCGCGAACTGCTCGAGGAAACCGGGATGCAAGTGACCAACATTGAGCAATTGGGCGCCTTTGCAACGCCCGACCGTGACCCGCGCGAGCGCGTCATCTCGATTGCCTACTTCACCCTTACACGTGTACAGGATGTGCAAGGTGGCGACGATGCCCGCGTGGCACGTTGGTTCCCCATCGACCAACTGCCGCCTCTGGCATTTGACCATCAGCAGATGTTTGAGTTGGCCCTGCAGCGCCTGTCCGACTGCCTGAAGCTCAAGACGGGTAACTTCTTTAGCGGCGATTTCTCCTATGAGGAAATCGACATGATCTATTTCGCTACCCTCACCCGCCACTAATCCCTCCCTTTTTAGTATAAATTGCTCCAACAATATCTCCATGGCCGCTACAACATCCGTAGTGGCTATGATTGTTAATGGATGTGAATTTTTAGGGAAAATGTGCTTAAATATGTTAATTTTTGTGGGTTTTTAGCTTTTTAGTGCTCCAAAATTATGTTATATAACATATTGACACTACATTTGCATCGGTTTTTCATGGTATTAGTTTTTAAGGTTATGAGAATCCAAGTGTCGCGAGACAGTTGTTTTCTCAAGAGTAAAAACAAGAATGTTTAAGGTTTATGTTAATGGTATTAGAAGGTTAATTAGTTAAGCAATCCCCGACGTGAGTCGAGGATTTACTTTTTTTATGCCCAAATTTCATTACCTTTGCGGCTAGTAATCACCATAACGACAACCAAAACAATGAAAAAGCTTCTCTTTTTAGCCCTCGCGCCTATCGTGGTGGCAACCATGTGCTCCTGCGGGCAGAACAACCAGAGCACTCCAGCGCAAGAGATAGACAGCGCCCTGTGCCAGTTCAGCAACATCAAGGTGGAGAAGATGTACTCCTATTATGATGAGGAGCGCGACACGCTCTACTTTGACAACACATTCAAGGCCTTTTGGCCCGAGGTCATCAACGGCAAGCCCTGCACCGCACTGCAGCAGGCCCTGCTGCGCGCCATGGTTGACAGCGCCGAGCTCAACCAGCTCGACATGGTCACCGACTTCCTGCTCGATCCCAGCAATTACACCGACTATGAGAGCAAACGCCTCGTGCCCGTGACAAGCGTCAAGTATGGCGAGAACAAACTCTCGACAAGCGAGGTGAACGTCATCATGGAAGGGATGACCGACCGTTTACTCACCTACCGCCTGTCCACCAATTCCTATATGGCGGGCGGCGCTCATGGCATTTACGCCAACAATTACGTGACCTATGACCTCAAGACCGAGAAGGCCGTTGCGCTCGAGGATGTCATTGCCGACACCACCTTGCTGCGCGCAGCCATCTACAAAAGCATCAAGCATGAATACGATTATGACAAGGACCAGCTGTTTATCCCCGACAACGGGCTGCTGCCCCTGCCTAAAGATTTCTTCATCGACGATATGGTCCTGCATGCAGTCTATCAGGTTTATGAGATCGCCAGCTATGCCCAGGGCGCTATCGATGCTCCCATCTACCCCTACATGCTCAAACCCGAGGAGATGAAGCGCCTCTTCACCCCCTACGGCCTGGAGCTCATCGACTACACCGAATAATTCCCTCCAATTTCTACAACAGGCCCTGATTGGTAGCAACAGTCAGGGCCTCGGTGATGCTACGCACACCCAAGCGTTCAAACAGTGCGCGTTTGTAAGTCTTGACAGTGTCCACAGCACGGCACATCCTATCGGCTATCTGAGACACGGTATATCCCTGCGCCGACAGGATAAGCACTTGCTTTTCCTGCCCGCGCAGGGTCACGCTTTTGCGTTCTTGCCAGCGATGACCGTTCAAGTCATATTCCCAGTAAACGGATTGACCCTTCTTGCGAAACTCGACGTGACCGGGAGCAGTGTGATGCGACAATGACACGACACACATCGCCAGCCAGGCACGTCCGTCGGGCGCAAGAGCAAAAGGTGTAATCTTGTGGTTTACCAGGTAGCAATCCTCGCCATTCACAATATGAAAGTCGTAGCTCATGAAGCAGCGGCTACGCTCAGTCATGGGCTCTTCGTTGAAGCGCTTGAAGCCCACCTCGTTGATCTCAGTGAGCATAATCTGTTCCTCGGCGGGGACGTGGTCGATATACAGGCGGTAGCCCATTTGGCGCACCTCCTCGGCCGTGTGTCCGCAAAGGAACAGCGGATTACTCGCCACATGCAGGAAACCGTGCTTCAGGTAGTCGATGACATAAATGCTCTGGTAGGTCGCATTGGCCATCGCATCGATGGCGCGTATCATGGGCTCAAGGTGGCGGTATTGCTCATCATCAATGCCCTCTACACTGTTGGTCAACGTGAAAAAATCCTCAATTTTTGCCATATAGGTCATGCTGGTTAATAGTCATGCAAATGTACCCCAAATGCCCAATTCCAACAAATGGTGAAACTTAAAAAGCCTCATCATTAAGAAGTAGTAACATGCCACAAGGCAATTTAACACCCTAAAGTGTGAAAATGCGGTTGCATCACTCCGATACTGCAACTTTTCACCCTTTAGTGCGTGTCTCTATTGGGGTTTGTCTCGATAATTTTGCACTCGAACAACCAAAATAGAGACATTATGATTAAAAGACTGAGTATTGTTACAATTGCGTTGCTGATGGCTATTGTCATGGCCAGGGCCGCCACATTCACAGGCTGTGTCCTGGATGAGAACCAGGTGCCGATGCCCTATGTGAACGTATTATTGATCAACAGCGTTGATTCCACTTTTGTCCAAGGCACTGTGACTGGTGAAGATGGTGCCTTCTCCATTACTGGAGAGTTGGAAACTGGTATATTGAAATTCTCCAGCGTGGGATACAAGACCCTGTGCATTGACGTGACTCCAGGTGACATGGGTAGTATTGTAATGGAGCCTGACGCGGCAGTGCTCGATGAAGTAGTGGTCAAGGGATATCGTCCCGTCCATAAATTAGGTAAAGAAGGGCTACTTACCACTATCGAGGGATCGATTTTGAGTCAATTGGGAACGGCAGATGACGTATTGAGAAATGTTCCTGGCATCTTGAGCAAAGAGGGCGGTATTGAAGTGTTCGGCAAGGGCAAACCTCTCATTTACATCAATAACCGCCTGATGCGCGACGCGTCGGAACTCAATGAATTGAAATCACAAGACATCGTAAGTGTCGAGGTCATCAACAACCCTGGTGCCAAGTATGATGCGTCGGTGCAAAGCGTGATTCGGATTAAGACACGCAAGCCACTGGGTGAAGGATGGGGCGGTCACCTGCGCAGCAGTTTCTTCCAGGGCGAAATGTCCCGCACCTATAATGCCTTTCTTTGGAATTACCGTCACCTGGGATTGGATGTCTTCGGTACAGTCAGCGACTTTGAGAACGGCTGGTTGCAGAAATACCGCATCACCCAGGATGTCGCCGCCGACACCTTGTGGCATCAAGACAATCACGGCCGCAGCCAGGGTAATTACAATATCTTGCGCTTGGTTTTTGGAGCCAATTACCAGTTTAATGATAAGCACACGATGGGTATCCAATATAACAGCAGCATCCGTCTCAAGGATGTTGACAAAGGCTTTTTTGCTGCCGAAGTGACCGCAAACGGCAATTTCTACGACAGCCTAATGACCAACAATAAGAATAAAACACGACACAATATGCCACACTCGCTCAATCTCTATTATAATGGCGAGGTGGGCAAAACCAACATCGATTTCAATGCCGATTACTATTTTACCAAAAACCGCGAGAGTGAATGTAGCCTTGAGGAGAGCCAAGAGTGGGAAGACCGCACAGTAACCAGCGAGAATACCGTGAGAAATGAACTGTTTGCCGCCAAACTCGTGCTCTCATGGCCATTATGGGGTGGTAACCTGTCGGTGGGCAGTGAGATTGACTACACCCATCGCAACGATGATTACCTCAACCCTGAGCAGATTGTTCCATCAAGTTACACTGAGGTTAAGGAGCGCAACTACAGCGCCTTTATCGAGTATAGCCGATTGACACCTATCGGACAGCTAAGCGGTGGATTGCGTGACGAACATGCCACCACCGACTATTACAGTCAAGGCGTTCACATCGACGGGCAAAGCCGCCATCAAAACCATCTGTTCCCTAGCCTCTCGTTATCGACTCAAGTGGGCAACGTCAATGCCATGTTAGGCTATGCGATGAAGATTCGCCGCCCAACCTATTTTGAACTAAGTAACAAGACTTATTACTCTAACCGCTTCACTTGGCAGTCAGGCAACCCATTCCTGAAACCCACCATCATTAACAATGTGTCACTGGATGCCACATGGAAATTTCTCTCTCTTAACGTGAGTTATTCCCACCTTAAGGATGTGATTCTGCAGTTGGGGCACCAGGTCGAGGGGCACGAAGCCACAACGCTCATTATACAAGAGAATATCGACAAAAAGGATGTGTTGAGCCTTAGCCTAACCGCCGCACTACACATTGGTATCTGGAACCCACAACTCACGATTAGTATGATGAAAGAATGGATGAAGATTCCCATGCCTGATGGTATTTATAGTCCGTCAAGGCCCATCTTCATGGCCCAGTGGAACAACAATTTCAAATTCATGCCATCCTTGACAGGATCTTTCAATCTCGATTGGCAGGGCAAGGGCGACAGCGAGAACATTTGCAGCCGTAGCCATCAACTTGACCTATACATCAGCCTAACCAAGACGTTCTTTAATGACCGACTGTCTGTTAAGGTTGCCGGGCATGACCTCTTCCATCGCAATGGCCAGGACGTGCTTGTACACTTCGGTGAATTGACTCTATGGCAGCACCGCACCAACGAAACCCGCTATGCCGAAGTGACCGTGCGTTATCACTTCAACTGGACACGCAGCAAGTATAAGGGCACCGGAGCAGGGAATGACGAGAAAAACAGATTATGAAACAGGAGTTGAGATACGTCGATTTGACATGGGCTGTCGTGGCAGTTTGTGAGAGTGATTCATTTACCATCAATCAACTCGTTCACGACGATAGTGTAGAGCAAGCTGTAGAGCGATACGTTATCGGTTATATGGCTTTTTGGCAGATCGCATTTATTGAGAAAGAGCGGTTAGTCCCTTGCGATGACGAGACACTGCGTGCTGCTGCCCGTAACAAGATTGACCGCTACATCGCTAAACACCCGCCTGTGCAGCACCTGCCACGTTTCTACATAGTACTGCTACAACAACCCCTCGCACCTCTGGAACCCGACGGCATGACCCAGGTCTTACAATTATAAAAAAGTGATGTTTATATTCTTTTGTTGCTCCGTAACGCCTAAATAAAATACGTTACGGAGCACTATTTTTATATTTTACCCCTCCGTAACGCTATTAAATTTGCCGTTACGGAGCACTATTTTTAACACCCTAAAGTGTGAAAATAAGAATATAATGGTGTAAAGTTGCAACTTTTCACCCCTCGGTGAACGTCTATAGGGAAAAAGGTAGGATACTATTCCTGCCCGACAAGACGATAACTCAATAAAACCTATAGACAAATGAGAAGACACTTTTTTACACTGATGATTGCACTGCTGGCCGTGATGACGGCCACCGCCGACACATTTACAGGACGCGTGGTCGATGAGACACAGGCTCCAGTCCCCTTTGCTAACGTGGTGCTGCTCAATGCCAACGACAGCGCCTTTGTGGCAGGAACCACGACTAGCAATGACGGAACTTTCAATATCTCCGGCAATGCATCAAAACCGATTTTAAAGATTTCCTATCTGGGTTACAAGACGCTGGTGCTAGATGCAGCAGGCAGCAACTTGGGCACCATCGCACTGGAGCCCGAGGCGACCATGCTGGGCGAAGTCATGGTCAAGGGCCAGCGCCCTGCCTTCAAGTTAACGACCGAGGGCCTGAAGACCGACGTGGAGAACACCCTTTTGAGCAAAGTGGGCACCGCCAAGGCCGTGCTCGAGAATCTGCCGGGCGTGCAGCGCAAGAAGGACGGCATCGAGGTCTTCGGCAAGGGCACGCCGCTCATCTACATCAACGGACGCAAACTGCAGAGCCAGACCGAACTGGACCAACTCAGCAGCGAGGACATCCAGAGCGTGGAGCTGATTACCAATCCTGGGGCGAAGTATGATGCCACGGTCGAGTCGGTCATCCTCATCAAGACCAAGCGTCCTCAAGGCGAGGGCTTCAGTTTCAACACCCAGGCTTCCTATTATGCGGCCGAGCGTCCTGACCTGGACTTAGGCACAAATTGGAACTACCGCCACAAGGGGCTTGATGTGTTCGGCAGCGTGTGGTACAACGACGGCCGCAGCAAGCAAGACGATGATGTCATCCTTGACGTAAAAGCCGATACCCTGTGGCATATGGACGAGCTGATGGATATCAAATCCCACTACAACTCGCTCTATACTTCAATCGGCACCAACTACATCTTCAACGACAACCATTCGGCAGGTTTCCGTTATGACACAAAGGCTTATTTCCTGGACCGCACTAGTGGCACGTTCACAGCCGATGTAATTGCCAATGGCCAGTTCTATGACCACCTGGACAATAGCCTATACGAGTCCACCAAGCACAATATGCCTCACACACTCAATGCCTATTACAATGGTAAGATGGGCAAAACTTCCATCGATTTCAATACCGACTATGTCTTCTTCAAAAACCGCGAGACGCATTATAATGATGAGGTGAGTCAGGAGCAGCAGAGCCGCACGGTAACGAGCAATAGCGTCGTGCGCAACCAGCTATGCGCAACCAAACTCGTGCTCTCGTGGAACCTGTGGGGCGGCAATTTGGAAGTGGGCACCGAGTTTGACCACACTCGACGCAACGACGAGTACATTAACCTCGAGCAAATCGTGCCCACGTCGTTCACCGAGCAACGCGAAAACAACTACATCCTGTTTGCTGAGTATGCCCGTCAGTTGCCCTTTGGCCAAATGAAGGTGGGACTGCGCAACGAGAACGTGACAACCAATTACTACAATCAGGGCGTACGCATCGCCGAGCAGAGCCGCAGTTACCATCATCTATTCCCCAGTGTGGGATTTATGGCTGCAGTGGGACCAGTGCAGCTTATAGCGAACTACGCGGCGAAGATCAAGCGACCCTACTATCATGAATTGAGCAGTAGCGTAACCTATGCCAACCGTTTCACGTGGCAGAGCGGTAACCCCATGCTCAAGCCATCGATCCGTCACGAAGCCTCGCTCATGGCCATGTACCGCTGGGTAACCTTGATGCTGAACTATAAACACACCGATGACCATATTGTCAACGTGGGTCGCGAGGTTCCTGGCAGCGAGTCGATAACATGGCTCTACCGCGAGAATGTCGATAACGAGGATGCCGTGATGCTGATGGTAACACTCAGTCCACGATTCGGCCTCTATCAGCCCTCTCTCACGATGGGCATGATGAAGGAATGGATCAAGATACCTTCACCCGCTGGTATCATCAGCCCCGAGCGCCCCATCTGGATTGCACAGTTCAACAACAACTTCAGGTTGACTCCCACCCTAACAGCCAGTGCCGATTTCTCTTTTACCAGCAAGGGGGATCAGGAGAATATATCACTCACTAAGGCCAGATATCGTCTTGACCTGAGCGTTACCAAATCGTTCCTCGGGGACCACCTGTCGGTGATGGTTAAAGGTCATAACCTGTTGAATTCGCAGGACCAAGTCCGGTTGAACTACGGAGCACGCACCCTGTGGCAGAATTCCCGTAATGACTCGCGAGAGGTGGAGTTCACCGTCCGTTACAAGTTCAATGCCGCTCAAAGCAAGTACAAGGGTACCGGTGCAGGCGCCAGCGAGAAAGAACGACTATAAAACACTGCTTCATCTTTCAATATCACACCATCAGATGCTCTGATTTATTTTAATTTAATAATATTTACATTGTTGATATTCAGAATATTAACAGATGGTGTGATATTTTTTTGAAAAATTTTCGCCAAAATGTTTTGTCAGTTCAAAAACTTGCAGTACCTTTGCAGTCGCTTTGGAAAAGAAATGCTCCTTAGCACTCACATGTTGGTGTGTTAGTTCAGTTGGTTAGAATACCTGCCTGTCACGCAGGGGGTCGCGTGTTCGAGTCACGTACACACCGCAGTGGAGAGAGGATTTGGGTGACCACGCTTTAGGGCTGGTTGCCCATTCTTTTTTTGCTTTCCCACCTATAAAAAAAGACACGGCCTTTAAAACCAGGTCGTGTCTTATTATTTTTCCTAAACTAAGGATCTTACTCCTCGATAGGCTTGATGCTGATGGCAAAACCACCGCCTGCCACACAATGAACTTTCAAGGATGTTTTAGCGGTCACTTTCTTTTTGGTGATCACATAGGCCTGAGGATTGGTCAGGTAATTGGCATCCTTAGCGTCGGCATAAATAGTAGCCTCATATTTCTTGCCCTCATCAAGGAAGCTCAACCTAAAGCCAGCATCATGATCCTGCATACCTGTCACGCCACCGATAAACCAGTCGTCTGTGCCCTTGGCCTTGCGCGCAATGGTGATGTATTCCATGGGCTCGGCTTCCAGATAAACCGACTTGTCCCAATCAACTGCTACGTCCTTGATAAACTGGAAAGCGTCCATGAAGCGGGCATAATTCTCGGGCAGGTCAGCTGCCATCTGCAAGGGGCTATACATCGTCACATACAGCGCCAACTGGCCACAGATGGTTGAGAGCACATGGGTCTGCTTCTCAGGCGAGAATTTGGAGATATCCATCTCAACGATACCTGGCGTGTAATCCATCGGACCACCCTGCAGGCGGGTGAACGGCAGGATGGCTGTGTGGCCGGGCTGCGTGCCGGCAAATGCCTGGTACTCGGTGCCTAAGGCGCTCTCATTGCCAATCAGGTTGGGCCAAGTGCGGCACAATCCCGTGGGGCGCACTGCCTCGTGGGCATTGACCATGATGTGATGCTTCGCAGCCTGTTCCACGCAGTACTGATAATGATTGACCATCCACTGGCCATAGTGATGCTCGCCTCGCGGAATGATATTACCCACATAACCCGTTTTGACCGAATTATAGTCATATTTGTTCATCAACTGATATGCAGCTTCAAGGTGGCGCTCATAGTTGCGTGCGCTGGACGACGTCTCGTGGTGCATCATCAGGCGCATGCCCTTGCTGTGGGCATATTCGTTAAGCATCTTGATGTCAAAGTCGGGATAGGGTGTCACGAAATCGAACACATAGTCCTTGCTGTTGCCGAACCAGTCTTCCCAGCCTTCGTTCCAGCCCTCAATGAGCAACTGGTCAAAGCCATTCTCGGCGGCAAAGTCGATATAGCGCATCACGTTCTCGTTGCAGGCACCGTGTTTGCCGTTAGGTTTCAGTTTGGTGTAATCGGTCTCGCCCAGCTTCACCGACGGCAACTGGTCGGTATAGTTCCATGTGTTCCTGCTGGTAATCAGCTCCCACCACACGCCCATGTATTTCACGGGCTTGATCCATGAGGTATCCTCAATCTTGCACGGTTCATTCAGGTTCAAAATCAGGCGCGAAGCCAGCACCTTGCGGGCATCATCCACAATCATGATGGTGCGCCACGGCGTTGTGCAGGGCGTCTGCATATAACCCTTATTACCCTGAGCATCAGGTGTGAGCCATGATTCAAACACCATATTCGTGTCATCCAGGTTCAAGTGCATACAGGGATAATCGACCAATGCAGCCTCGTGCAGATTGATGTAAATGCCATCGTCGGTCTTGAGCTGCAGAGCCGTCTGGACGCCCGTCTGGCTGAACTGTTCCTGCGAGGCATTGGGCGTGATTTTGCTGCCAAACAGCCCCCTGATTTCACTCAGGCGCGAGCAGGTGAATTCATATTCCTGTGTATCATAGTCGCCGGCAATCCACCACGCCGTCAAGTCACCGGGCATGGCAAACTGCGAGTGCTCTTCCTTGATGACAAAGTAAGTGAGGTTGGGCTGCTGGGGGAACTCGTAACGGAAGCCCAGGCCGTCGTCATAGACGCGGAAACGCATGATAATATAGCGGTTCAACTCGTCTTGGCGCAGCGTTACAGCCATCTCATTATAATGATTACGGATGCTGCTCTCCTCGCCCCACACGGGTTCCCAGGTCTCGTCAAACGACATTGACCTGGCCGAAATCAACGAGAAACCGTCACACAACGAATTCTGATTGGCAACCTGCTTATTGTCAAAATTGTTGAACTCACCGTTGCCCTTCACGCTGGCAAGTTCCAAGCCCAGGCGACTGTCCTTGATCACCTGCTTGCCGTTAAACATCACATTATAAAAGGGGATCCCTTCATTGACATCAAAGTTCACACAGATGTTACCGTCGGGAGAAAAAACCTTCTTCTCGCGCGCCGACAATTGGGCAGGGACAAGCAATGCCAGCAGCAATGCAACAAATCCTAATTTCCTTAATTTCAACATAATATCATTATTTTGGTCATTAACACGAATACTTTGAGCTTGCTAAGTTAGTAAAAATCATCCATAACCCAAAATCCACCCATCCATCCAAGCCGCTTCAGCGGCAATCCAGTTTGTCCAGGCAGTCCAGCATCTGCCAGGGGGATAAAAAAAACGAGAGGCGACATCATTGCTGACATCACCTCTCTTAAGGGGCGGTTACCTACTCTCCCACTTTCGCAGTACCATCGGCGTGGTGAGGCTTAACTTC
>JAEEGK010001381.1_pt1 | contig 60932 bp, 53 predicted proteins | sample 8958771 | NCBI WGS metagenome assembly JAEEGK01 (sample SAMN16246547, study PRJNA631951) | gut metagenome | biome: gut microbiome; feature: rumen; material: SC-attached | host: Bos | place: Iran: Karaj | collected 2018-10 | reverse complement strand
CCTGCTTCACTAAGTAACTTACCTACATTATAATATGTATCTAAATCACTTTTATTTATGGAATACGTTTTAACTTTTTTAGTTACTTCATTATTTATTAATTCCTTTTTAATTTCGTTATAATAATTCATGTTAATTCTCCTTTTTTAGGAGATAGAATAGCATAATGAATTTAAAAATATTATCGAATTAAAAAAGCAAGTTATCAATTAACTTACTTCTTTTAATAATTCTAACATTTCATTAGTTTTAGTATCATCCCATATTTCAATACCTAAGCGTACTGCATCATCATATTTAGAACCAGGATTTTCTCCAACTATAACAATATCGGTATTCTTACTAACTGATTCACTTACTTTAGCATTAAACATTTCTAAGATATCTTTTATTTCTTTTCTACCATAATTAGATATAGTTCCAGTAATAACAAATTTCTTATTAGATACTATATCATTACTTCTTTTTGTAACTCCATGATATGACATATTAATACCAATATTTTTTAATTCATCAATTAATTCTTTATTCTCTATTAAATAATTATAAACACTTCTTGCTGTAATACTACCAATATCCCTAATAGATTCTAATTCTTCAATAGTAGCTTGCAAAAGCATATCCATAGTACTAAAATTACTAGCTAGTATCTTAGCAGTTTTTTCGCCAACTTCTTTAATACCTAAACCAAATAATAATCTTTCTAAACTATTATCTTTAGATTTTTCAATATTATCTAAAATCTTATTTAATGATTTTTCTCCATAACCATCAAATTCCATTATTTGTTCTTTTTTATCTTCTAAATTATATAAATCTATAATATTTTTAACAAATCCTAAATTATATAATTCTTCAACTATTTCATCACCTAGTCCTTCAATGTACATGGCATCCCTTGATGCATAATGAATAATTCCTTCAATATTTCTTTTTGGACATTCCGGATTAATACAAAATGAACCTACTTGATTATCTTTTTTAACAAGTTCTGAATGACACATCGGACAAGTAGTAGTCATAACAAAATCTTTTTCTTGACCAGTTCTTCTGTCTATTTTAGCTTCAACTACTTCTGGTATTACATCACCAGCTTTTTTTATAGAAACTATATCTCCAATTTTTAAACCTTTACTTTTAACAAAATCTTCGTTATGAAGTGTTGCTCTATGAATTGTTGAACCCATTACTATAACTGGATCTAATACTGCATTTGGAGTTACTTGACCAGTTCTACCAACTGTAAATATTATATCTTTTAGTTTAGTTAATACTTCTTCAGCAGGAAATTTATAAGCAGTACCCCATCTTGGATATTTAGCAGTAGTACCTAATTCAATTTGATCATGAAAGTTATTATGTTTTATAACAACACCATCTATATCATAAGATAGTTTATTTCTTTCTTCGGTAGCATCTTTAATATAATCTAGTACTCCTAATACATCCCCAACTAATTTATTGGCGGGATTAGTTTTAAATCCTAATTTTTTTAAATATTCTAATGCTTCAAAATGAGTTTTAATATTAAATTTATCTGGTTCCATCAAATAATAGATAAAACAATCAAGTTCTCTTTTAGCAGCAATTTTAGAATCTAATTGTCTTAGTGAACCAGCTGCAGCATTCCTAACATTTTGTAATGTTGGTTCACCATTTTTAATTCTCTCTTCATTTAATTTTTCTAAAGTCTTTTTATGCATGAATACTTCTCCACGCACTTCAATATCAATTTTTTCTTTTAGTTTTAAAGGAATACTTTTAATTGTTTTAACATTATGAGTAACATCTTCACCAGTTACGCCATCACCCCTAGTTACTCCCCGAACTAATTCACCATTCTCATATATTAAAGATATTGATAAACCATCTATTTTATATTCACAGACAAATTCCGGTTTAATACCGGCTTTTTCTATTTTTTTACTAAAATCAATTACTTCTTCTTCATTAAAAACATTAGATAAACTAAGCATTGGTATTTTATGAGTTACTTTATTAAAACTATCAATTACTTCTCCTCCTACTCTTTTAGTAGGACTATTAGGTAAAACAAGTTCGGGATATTCTGTTTCAATATCAATTAACTCCCGATTATATTTATCATATTCTTGATCAGTAATTGTTGGATTATCTAAAGCATAGTAATTATAATTAGCTTCATTTAAAATACTAACAAGCTCATATACTCTTTTCTTTTTCTTTTCTATATCTTCCATTTCTATCTATTCCCCATAAATCTTCTGGATATTCACCATCCATAATAAGTTTATTAATACTTTCTTTAAAATCAGGTAAATCTTCACGATAAGTAATTCCCATCCAAGTAGATTCTGAATTCATAGCTACACCTTTTAATTTACCTTCTTTAACTAACTGTCTAATTACTTCAGGTATTAGAAATTCATTTTTATCAGTTATCTCACCATGAATAAATTCATCAAATTTTAACTCTAATTCTTTTAAAAATTCTTTTCTAAATCCAATAAAATTCATTGATACACCTTGATTAGGACTTATTTCAAATTCATCTTCTCCATTTAGTGGCTTAGCAATGTATTTACCATTTTCAAGTCTTATTTCACTTTCAATAGTTTCAGTTACATAACCATTTTCTGTAAATACTACTCCTCTTTTAACTGCTCCAATTTTACTCATTGTATTACTAATTGGATAATCTATAGTAATATATTCATTTACAGCAATACTATGATCAAAATAATCTTTTATCTTTTTAAATGAATCATAGCCATAAAAATCATCACCATTAAGTATTACAAAATTACCATTTAATACATTTGCAGCACAAAGTATGGCATGACCAGTACCAAGCATTTTTATTCTTGTATCTGGTATTATTGCATCACTTGGTACCATATCTAATTCTTGAAAAGCATATTCAACTTTAATTTTATCATCAAATTTAGAACTAATATGCTCTTTAAAATATTCTAAGTTTTCTTTTCTAATAATAAATACTACTTTGGTAAAACCAGCTTTAATTGCATCATAAACTGAATAATCCGCAATTATTTCTCCATGAGGTCCAACTGGTTCAATTTGTTTTAAACCTCCAAAACGACTACCCATTCCTGCAGCCATTACTACTAACGTTAATTCTTTCATTACTTATCCATCCTTTTCAAGCCTTGATAATTACTTAAAAATTTCTTTATCCCAAATCTTTTGTCAAATGCCACAGTTACAAATCTCTCATCCGAATCAACAACCACTCCCTTACCAAAACTCATATGATATACAATCTCACCATGACGATAATCAGGATTAACATTTCCATATACCGCTTCTTTATTAAATTTTTGTTCTTCTTTAATAGATGAATCAGTTTTTTCTATTAAAGATGCATCTATTTCCCCAATAAACCTTGATGGTGGATTAATACTAGTATTACCAAAAAGCATTCTTTTTTTCGCATTAGTAATATATAATCTTTCTTTAGCTCTGGTTATAGCAACATAACATAATCTTCTTTCTTCATCAACACCATTTTTCTCTTGTAAACTAATAGCGTGAGGAATAATATTTTCTTCCATTCCTACTAAGAATACGACTTTATACTCAAGACCTTTAGCAGAATGCATTGTCATTAATGTTATAGCATCATTTATATCTTGATGATCAGTTACATCGGAAAGTAAACTTATATCTTCTAGGAAATCTTCAAGATTAACTCCTCCCGTTTCATTTTGATAAGTCTCGGTTACACTTTTAAATTCTAGCATATTTTCTAATCTTATCTCAGCTTCTAAAGTCTTATCTTTTTCAAGTTCATTCTTTAAACCACTTTTTTCTAATACGGCATCAATCAATTCAGTTAAACTCAAATTCTTAGCATCTTCCATTAACGAAAGAATAATATTTTTAAATTCTAATTCTTTTGGTTTAGATAATTCATCAAACATACTTGTATTATTCTTTTCCGCCATACTGGCTAAATCTTCAATTGACTTAGCTCCAATTCCTCTTTTTGGTTCATTTATTACTCTTCTTAAAGAAACATCATCATGAGGATTAGATATTAATCTTAAATAACTAAGTAAATCTTTTATTTCTTTTCTTTTATAGAAGTAATAACTACCAACTACTTTATATGGCCAATTTTGTTTTAAAACTCCATCTTCTAATATTCTTGATTGACTATTAGTTCGATATAAAATAGCAATATCTTTATAATCATATCCTTCATCAAGTAATTTCTTTATTTCTTCAATTACCAAAGTTACTTCATGTTTTTCATCATAACTACGCATATATTTAATTTTTAAACCATCACCAAGTTCACTAAATAATTTAACTTCTTTACCTTCTCGATTATTTCTTATTATTCCATTAGCGGCATTTAAAATATTATTTGTACTACGATAATTTTGATTTAATATTATTTTAGTTACTTCTGGATAATCTCTTTCAAAATTTAAAATATTTTCATAATTAGCATATCTAAATCCATATATTGATTGAGCAGCATCCCCAACTACAAATAAATTACGATATTTACTAGCAAGTAATTTAACTAATTTATATTGGACTTCATTAGTATCTTGATACTCATCAATTAAAATATATTGATATTTTTCTTGATAATAATCTAATATATCATCATTATTTTGGAATAATTCTACTGGTAATTTAAGTAAATCATCAAAATCAACAGCATTATTTCTTTTAAGTACTTTATTATATTCAAAATATACTTTAACAGCTACTTGTTCATAAGGATCAGTTAAAAACTTTTCGGCTTCATTATCACTTAACATTTCATTTTTAATAAAACTTATTTTATTTCTAATAAATCCTGGAGTATATTCTTTAGGATCATATCCTAAATCTTTAGTTATCTTTTTGATTATACTTACTACATCATCACTATCAATAATAGTAAAGTTTCTTGATAAACCTAGTAATCCATAATTTTCTCTAATTATTCTTAAACCAAACGAATGAAATGTTCCTACAAATGCATAATTATCTGAAACAATATTATTAATTCTATCTCGCATTTCTTTAGCAGCTTTATTAGTAAATGTTATTGCTAAAATATTGCTAGAATTAATACCTTTTTGAATCATATTAGCAATCCTAGTAGTTAATACTTTAGTTTTACCAGAACCTGCTCCAGCTAGAATTAAGCAAGGTCCTTCAATATGTTCCACTGCCTTTTTTTGTTCTTCATTTAATCCATCTGTTATATTCATAGTAGCCTCCATAAACTATCTATTAAAATTATAACTTAAAAGAACAAAAAAGCCAACCTAAGTTGACAATATTTAACTTATTAACTTTTCTTTTTCTATTTCTTTTAATGATTTTTTAGGTGTTGGTAAATCCTCTGGCATAGTTCCTCCTTGTTCTTTAATAAAATTTCGAATATCTCTCCCCATCTTATAATGGGTTTCATTAGCTTTATTTTCTCCTTCTATATTATCCTTTTTAATTTTTGAATTTGTTTGAACTATTCTAAACAAATTATCAGCTAATTCTTCACTTCCCATATTATCCAATATTTCTTCTCGATATCTTAATCCTTTTCTTTTAGCTATTTGGGCTGCTGTTTCTCCATTATATAGCCCCATATATCCAGCATTATGAAATTTATCAAAATTTTTTACTCCAGCTTTTTTAGCAGTTTCATTAAGTTCTATATTTCCTTTCCTAGTTAAATTTCTTTGATATAGTCTTTTCTCATCTTCAGTTAATTTACTATATCCTTCCTCAGTTAATTCCATTTTTCTTGTTTGAATAGCAAAATAAGTTTGTCCTAAAGCAACAACATTCTTTTTAGGATTAGCATTTTGAACTATCAAATAACATGCATACCGTGATAATTTGTAATCAATTATTGTCTTTTTAGATACTCCTGTATTTACTATTTTCCTGACTTCAGGAAAATAGTAAGCAACCCCATTATTACTGGCTTTACACGCTATCATTGCTTGTTTTATTACCTTGTGAAAATTTTCCCACTTTGAATATTCCAAAAGTGTCATTAACTCTCTAGCAAACCAATATTCATTACCCTGTTCATCAATATGCTTAATTTCATCAAATACTTTTTCTTTATAGTTTTCTATATTCGTCATAGATTATTTTTCCTTTCCTAGTTAAATTTCTTTGATATAATCTTTTTTCATCTTCACTTAATCTATTATATCCATCTTCCGTTAATTCCATTTTTCTTGTTTGAATAGCAAAATAAGTTTGTCCTAAGGCTACTGATTCTTTTTTAGGATTAGCATTTTGTACTATTAAATAACAAGCATATCGTGATAACTTATAATCGAGCAAAAACATATTGGCATTATTACCAACCGTTAACACTTTACTGACTTCAGTAAAGTGTTCCAATACAGCATTATTACTGGCTTTGCACGCTATCATAGCTTGTTTGATTACCTTATGAAAGTTTTGCCACTTACTATACTCTAATATTGGCATTAATTCTCTAGCAAACCAATATTCATTGCCATTTTCATCAATGTGTTTAATTTCATCAAATACTTTTTCCTTATAGTTTTCTATATTTGTCATATTTTTCTCCCTTCATATACTATATATACCTATAAAAGATGAAATTACTTTTTTCATTAAAAAAAGTGTCATTTTTCTGACACTTATTAACAAACATCAACAAAAGTATCTGATAAACATCTAATACAACATATACAATCACAATTCATTGTAAAGAAAGAATTAGTTGCTATATATGGTAAAGTACTAGTAGTATCTGGATTTTCTGTTAATACCCTAAATGTAACACTACAATTTTCTACTTTTTCTACTCTAAATACTGATGAACAAGTCTCTGTTTGACCTTCTCCACTACAATTAGTTGTTAAATCCTTACTTATTGGCATACTCCAAGGTGTTCCATTACCACAACAAGTATATACCATTACTGGTCTTGTATTACAAATCAAACAATTTGCTCCCCCACCTAAAACCGGTCTATCACAAGTTTGTAAGCAATTCTCTGGGCAGGCATTTTCTTGTAAACATAGTATTACTTTTAAAATATCACATACACCACTTGATTCACATTTATTATTTTGATTATTCATAAATTCACCCTTTCATGTTCTTTCACTAATAATTTATGAATAATCTAAAAATAAGTGCAAAGTGTTTTATTTTATTTTAAAATTTGTTATAATGTATTAGGTGATTAATTTTGATACAGTATATTGAATATGCAATTATAGCTGTTGTATTAGTTATTATATCTTTAGTAATTGTAAAATTAACTAAAAGAGATTTTAATGTTGAAGCTAATAAATTAATTAGTTATTTAGGTGGTAAAGATAATATTGTTAATGCTGAATGCAATATGTCGCGCCTTAAAGTAATATTAAAAGATGTCTCTTTAGCTAATAAAGAAGGGATTCAAAGACTTGGTGCTAAAGGTATAGTAGAAATAGACAATCAGTTAAAAATAATATTTGATAAGAATGCTAAACAATTAAAAAAGTATATCGAAGGAATAATCTAAGATATACTTTTTTATATTTTTTCAATATCTACTATATCCTTTATTTTAATTAATCTATTATCCATAGTTAATATATTACTACCGGTTTTACCAATAATATCTACTTCTAATACTTCATTAGGTAAAGTAACTCTTACTCTACTTTTAGCAATATGATCTTTAGATCTAAATATTCTATCAATTTCATAATTAATATCTTTTTTTATACTCCGATTATTATTTAACATGGATTTGTATATACTTTGAGTATTATTAAAAGTCTTATTGATTGGACTTTCATATACTTTTGGTAATTTATTCATCAACTCACCTAATATAATTTATGATAAATATTAAAAATATACACATAATAATTGTATGAAAAAGATATTAACTAATAAATTATTATTATATTTACCATTACTAATAATAATGGTTGTTAGTTTATTAAATATGTATAATACTAGATTTATTAATCCTATCTATACTAATCATTTATCTAAACAAATAATATGGTATATTATAGCAATTATTTTATTTATTATTATTAATAAATTAAACATTAGTATCTTATTTAAAAATTCTAAATACTTATATATATTAAGTAATACTTTATTATTAATAGTATTAATATTTGGGAAAAGTATTAATGGAGCTAAAGCTTGGTTAAATGTTGGTATATTTTCATTTCAACCAAGTGAAATAATGAAACTAACTATTTCATTATATCTATCATATTTTGTTAGTAATTATTCTATTAATAACCAAAAAGATGAACTATTACTTATTATTAAAACATTAATTATTACTATTATTCCTTCAATACTAGTATTCTTAGAACCAGATACTGGAGCTATTATTATATTTTTTATTATTACTTTAACTTCTCTTTATTTAAAAGGTATTAATAAAAAATGGTTTATATTATTATTTATGATTTCTATTCTTTTATTAATTGGATTTATTATTCTATATATCTTTAATCAAGATTTACTTATTAAATTATTAGGTACTAGTTTTTTCTATCGAGTAGAAAGATTAATAACTTTTAAAACTGAAAATAGTTATCAATTAAATAATGCTCTTATAGCTATCGGAGCTTCTAAATTATTTAATTTTAACTTAAGTGGTATAAGTATCTATATACCAGAAGCTCCAACTGATTTTATATTTGCATTTAATATAAGTAATTTTGGAATTATCATAGGTTTATTAATTCTTTTATGTTATTTTTTAATTGATATATTTTTAATTACCAAATATATAAATAACAATGATAAAAAAATAAAACTATTTTTAAGTAGTTTTATTAATATATTTTTATTTCATCAAATAATTAATATTGGTATGAATTTGGGTCTAGTTCCTATTATTGGTATTCCTCTTCCTTTCTTTAGTTATGGAGGATCTACTATTATAATATTTAGTATTTATTTAGGTATTATTATAAAACTTACTAATAATATGGATATATATTAGGGCGATAATAAGTATAAGAATTATAATAATAGGGCGCTGGATAATATGGTTGTTGAGGTGCTACATTATATATAGGACGTGGTCTTGTTAAACCTACTGCTGCTCCACCTGCTAACCCTCCTAGTAAAAAAGGAAATAAAAAAAAGCGATCATTATTATTATATCTAATATCTCTTGGATTCATAAAAAAGTCCTCCTTCAATAATAATATATAAATAATAATAATCACTAATAATTATAGATGCCTATTTAAGTAATCCTAAATAATAGTTTTTCTTACCCTTTTTAATTAATAATACTTTACCATCTATAGCATCACTAGTACTTATATTATGTTCTAAATCATTTATTTTTTTACCATTAATGCTTATAGCATTACCACTAACCATTTCTCTTGCTTCTCTTTTTGATGAACAGATATTATTATTAACTAACATATCAAGAATATTAACATCTTTTTCAATATCAAATCTTGGAACATCTTTGACACTACTAATAATTTCTTCACTAGATAATTCCCAAATTTTATCAGAGAATAAGCATTCACTAATTGTTAAGGCTTTTTCATATTCTTCTTCGCCATGTAAATCACTAATTATTTCCTTAGCTAAAGCTTTATGAGCTTCCCTAAGTTCTGGATGTTCTAAATGTTTTTTCTCAATACTTTCAATTTCTTCTTTACTTAAGAATGTTAATTTTTTTAAATAATCAATAATCATTGAATCTTCAAGATTAATTAAATATTGATACATTTCATAACTTGAAGTTTTATTTTTATCAAGCCATAAGGCATTACCTTCCGTCTTACCAAATTTTTTACCAGTTGAATCAGTAACTAAAGGCATTACCATACCATAAGCTTCTTTATTTAATTTCTTTCTAATTAATTCTATACCAGAAGTAATATTACCCCATTGATCAGAACCAGCAACTTGTAAAGTACAATCTCTATTTTCATATAAATATAAGAAATCTAACGCTTGTAAAATCATATAAGAAAATTCTGCATAGGTAATACCAGATTCCATTCTTGATTTTACTTTATCTTTAGCAAGCATATAACCAACATTAAAGTATTTACCATAATCTCTTAAAAAATCAATAACATTAATATCCTTAGTCCAATCCCAGTTATTAACAACTTCAAAACCAAATATCTTTTCTGCTTGATTTTTTAATCCTTTAAAATTATGTTCAACAGCCTCTTTAGTAATCATTGGTCTTTCACTATCAGGTTTAGGATCTCCGATTAAACCAGTTGCTCCCCCTACTAAAAGGATGGGATGATGACCATATTTAGCTAATCTTTTTGAAATCAAGAATGATGAATAATGGCCAATATGCATAGAATCAGCAGTTGGATCAGTTCCAATATAGAATGTTAAACCACCTTCATTTAACTTATCAATTAACTCAGGGCTACTAATATCTTGAATAAGACCTCGCCACATTAAATCTTCATAACATTTCATAATAATTCCTCCAATAAAAAAGAATGATTACCAAGGAGTGCTATTGCACGGTACCATCCTTTATTTAACTTTATTTGATAACGCAGTTTCTGCGATTCAGCTCCGGAGTCGTAAATTCCATCTTTGCTGATTGCCATAATTATAGCACAAGTAATTACCATTGGCAACTAACTTAAAATATATGGATCAGATATTGTTCCACTACCACTTACAATTATTTGATTAAGGTTTAAGTAAAATACTGGATGAACGGTTCCTGGAGTAGTTATATATCCACCAATATAATTATCGCTAATATATTTTGAAATACTTCCACTATTGTCAGCAAAATAAACAAGATACATATAACCATATGAAGATGCACCATAACCATATCTTGTAATAAAATGTTCTTTATAACTATAAATCCAACTGTTATATCGTTCTCTATTTGTACATTCATTCAGACCACAGTTTGCAAAATTAAGATCATGAATATACATAATTCCAATTTTTGCAGAAACAAATGAAGTAAAATCGTTTTCAACTTCATACATTGTTGCTGCATTGATATTTGCAGTATCACCATATTTCCAATTCTCTGTAGCTATTCTTTCTTCCCATCCCATTGGAACAAAATCTGTATTTAAAAAAATATTATCAGAAGCATCCATTCCATTTAATTTTTTGAATAAATCACTATTTGGCCAAGTTGCATTTTCATTTACTGAATGATATGCATAATTACCAATTGAAGTATATTTTATTAATTTTAATTGACCATTTTCTTTAAAGCCAATGATACGATACATATACTTATTTGTATCTCCAGTACATGTACTTTTACTAGTAGTACCAAAACAAATGTAATTATCGGGATTGTTTCCTTGATAACGATATAAGCCACCTAGTAGTTCTGTACTAACATCAGCTGAATTATGAGTAATAATAGAATATCCAGCTCCACTATGATGAATAGCATTGAAGAGACTATCTAACGCATCTTCTACGTTTGTTGCACTAGATCCACTATTTGCATTATCATACAATATTTCATCACTATTAATTGATTCTGCTATTACTATCGTAATGCCACTAATTAATAATCCTATAAATACACCTATTAGTTGATACCTTTTTAGAAAATTTATTGTTTTTTTCATATCTATTCACCTAACTTAAAATGTATGGATCAGTTATTGTACCACTACCACTTGCTATTGTTTCAGTAGCTTTTAAGAAGAATACTGGGCGAACAAAATACATAGTTCCCATGTTACGGTAACTGGCATTAGAACTCATAATCCAAGCTTTAACGGTGTCATAACGCGTTATGGTCCATTCATCATCATTTGCATCAGTATCATTATTTGGTAAGTATATCCATGATAAACCACTATAGTTAGGATTAACTAATGAATATGCAGCATCATGTAAATACATTAATCCTATTTTAGCATTCACTGTTTCGGCACCTAATTCTCTTTCAACTATTGTTGATGGAGTAGATTTAGTTGTATCTAAATAATGCCAATCAGCTGCAACTATTTTATTACTCCAAGTATTATTCGGTATATACGTTGTATTTGTTAAAAAATAATCACCATTCAATCCTGAATACAAAGATGTACCTGGCCATTCAAAACTATTAGATGAACTCCATTGATATTTTGTATTTAATGCCTCTTTTTTTATTAATTTCATTTGACCACTTGGATTTATACCAATAATACGGTACATATATTTATCAGTATTACTCACACAATCATTTTTATTTGTTGTTCCAAAACATATATAATTATCTACTGTATGACTTGCATCTTGTACACCTTGATAACGATAAAGACCACCTATTAAAGATGTACTTAATCCAGTTGGTGAATGCATAAGTAAAGAAAATCCTGTACTATTATGTTCTATTATATTATACATTTCATCTAAAGCATCTTGAACATTATCAGAACTAGTATTACTGTTCGAATTATCATATAGTACTTCATCACTTTGGATTGATTCTGCTATTACTATACCTATACTACCTATTATTAATCCAATAACAAAAACTAGCAAATGACTTCTAATTAGTTTTCTCTTATTCATACTTGCCACCTATTATAATTATAAAGTATTTAGTATTATTTAACAATTACTTTTTTAATTTTTGTCCTTGTTTCATTAGTTTACCAACTTCTGCTTCTAACTTTTTGTTAGCTTCTTCAAGTGGCATATCTCCAACTTTAAATGGTTTACCATAAATAATAACCAAGTTTTTTGATCTAAATTTATAATCACCAGCAATACCAAATGGTACAATATAAGCATTCGTCTTTTGAGCCATCGAAACAGCTCCAAATTTAAATGGTAATAAAAACTCTTTGGTTTTATTTCTTGTTCCTTCAGGGAATATTCCTATTGCTCCATTATCTTTTAATGTTTCTAATGCAGCGTTTTTAGCAGCGTCATCTTTTTTAGAACGATCAACAGAAATACAACCATTCCATTTAAAAAACCAAGCTACTTTTTTATTATCAAAATATTCTTTTTTAGCCATGTATCTTAAATATCTTTTGGTTGAAACTATTGTTAAGCATTGATCATATAAATGTTTATGATTACCAGCAACAATTATTGGTCCATCTTTAGGAATAACCTCCCTATTAATAATAGTAGGATGGTAATATAATTTAAATATTGGTCCTAGGACTCCTCTACAAATACGATAAAAAATTGGTGTTTTACTCATCATCATCATCTCCATAATCTTCTTGTAATGTTTTGAAATCTACTTTTCCAAGTTTAGTTCTTGGTAATTTTTTACGATAAACAAATTCAGTTGGCATCATATATTTAGCTAATCTTTTTTCCGCATAACTTTTAATTTCTGATTTAATAAAGAATCCATGAAATCCTTCTTTTAATACAATAAATGCTTTTGGTACTTCTTGTTTATATGGATGTGGTACACCAACAACTGTACATTGTAAGACAGCTGGATGGGATTCAAGAACTTCTTCAATATGAGCTGGGTAAACATTATATCCACTAGTAATAATCATTCTTTTAATTCTACCCTTATAGAAGACAAAACCATCCTCATCCATATAACCTAAATCTCCAGTATGTAACCAGACATGCCCATCTTTATGAATTTGTAATTCTGTATTTGTTTCACTTTCTTCATTTAAATAGCCATTCATGAATGCTTTAGTATGAACACATATTTCTCCAACTTCGCCATATGGTAGTGTTTCTCTACTTGCTGGATCAATTATTTTAATATGATTACCAGGCAAAGGTATACCAACACTACCGCTTTTATTAACATCATCATGAGCAAGAGTTACTGCTGCTAAAGCTTCAGATAAACCATAGCCTTGAGTTATATGAGCATCTGAATTGTGATCATATAAATACTTATTAATTTTTTCTTCTAATGGTTGAGGTAAAATATCTCCACCTGATACAACATATTTTAGAAATGATAAATCTAATTTTTTTACATTATGACAATTAAGTAGTGCCTCATATAATGTTGGAACACCTAAAACACATGTTGGTTTAGTCTTTTTAAATAAGACATCAAATTTTTTAGCATTAAATTTAGGAACTAGTATTGTATAGCACCCTAAGGAAAGAGGTGTATGCATCAAAACACTTAAGCCAAAGCCATGGAAATTTGGCATTATTCCTAAACAACAATCACCAGGTTTTAAATTAACTAAAGCTATTTTTTCTTGAATACTTGCTAAAATAAACGCTCTATTTTGAATAACTACATTTTTAGGTGTACCACTAGTTCCCCCACTATGAATAATAACTGCTGCAGTATCTCTACCATATTTTTCAAAATGGATATCATCAGCATTATAGTAATACTTTCTATTAAAATTATTCCAAGAAATATTCATTCTATTTTTAGGATATTTTTTTCTTTTTAAATATTTTAAAGTTAATACTAATCTAACTATTAACTTCATATGATCTTTAGCAGATGCTAAAATAATCTTTTTTAATTTAGTTTCATCTTTAATAGCCTCTATCTTTTTATAAAAATCTTCATAAACTATTATATATTTACTATTAGTTGAATTTAAACTAAATTTAATCTCCTCTTCACTTGATAAAGGATGAATCATGTTAGCAATAGCACCCTGTTTATTTAAAGCATATAATGCTATTAACGCTTCAGGAATATTTGGTAAACATATAGTTACTATATCACCTTTTTTAATCCCCATATTATAAAAACAAACTGCTGCTTTATCTATCTCTTTAATAAATTTATTATATTTAACTTTTTTTCCAAAGTATTCATAAGCAATATAATTAGGATAAGTTTTATAACTTCTTTTTATTTGTTCATACATACTTATATTGGGAATATGAATCTTTAAATCTTCTTTTTTATAATATTTTTTCCAAGGTGCTGGGATTTTTTTTCGTATTCGAAATAAATCAAATAAAAACATTTTATTCCTCCAATTTTCTATCGATTATATCAAATAACTTAATGTTTTCTTTTTCCAAATTATTCCCTATACTTACTGGTTTTAAAAATTCTATTTTCAAAGATCGAGAAAACAATCTATATTTACCATTAATAACAAAAGGAACAATTTTGGTTTTAGTATCATGAGCCATTTTTACTGCTCCAAATTTAAAAGGACGCATTTTTTTTCTTCCCTTTCTAGTTGTACCTTCAGGAAATATACCAATTACTAAATCCTTCTTTAAATACTTTTTGGCGTGCATTAAAGCATCGTGATCATGAATACTACGATCAACCTTGATTAACCCTAAATTATTAAATAGTATTTTTTTAGGACCTTTCCATAGTTCTTTTTTGGCTAAAAAATGAATATTTCTTTTAGTACAAGATATTAAAAATAATGAATCTAAAATACTTGAATGGTTCCCTGCAAGTACTACTCTACCTTCTTTAGGTATGTTTTCCAAACCATAATATTTAGGTGTCCATATTATTCTAAATAATACTTTAATAATTGGCCTTAAAATCTTATATAACAATACATCTTTATATTTCATATTACCTCACTATAGTTTATTAAAACTATTACCTAAATATTATAACATAAAAAAAGAATTCTTATTTAAAGAATTCTTCAAATAATACTTGTTCATCTGCTAAAATTTCTTCTGTTAGTTCATCAAATGCACCAGTTTGCTTTTCACTATTACCAGAAATTAGTCTAATTGATTTACCTTCTTCTACATAAATAAAGTTAGGAGCATATATTCTTTTTTCACCAGTACTTACTGCCTTACCCTTTGAAGTAGTTAATGTATAATCGGATAAAACATTATCAAATATTTCTAGGAATCTTTTGTATTCTTCTGTTCCTTCAATTGATTTAACTGGTTTATCTTTCTTACCTAAAGTATATTTATCACGTAATATTTCATTATATTCATCATCCCAAATATTAACGTAATAAATTGTATCAATATTTTTAGATTTTGCTACTTCAATAGCTTTTTCAATAACACTACGACACCAAGGACATAATTTATCTCCAAAATATACATAGAACGTTTCCTTATTATCAATTTTCTCTAATAATTCACTTGGTGTTACTTTAACAAATGGATTATATTCATCGATAGTTACAGTTCTATGGACAATACCATCTTTTATTTCTTTACCATTTAAAGATTCATATTCTTCTTTAAATGCTACAGCAGCTGCCCTAGGTTCCTCTTTCTCTGGTTCTTCTTTCTTACCACATCCAGTAATAGTTAATGCTCCAATTACTAACAAAATAAACAATAATACTTTCTTTTTCATTATTTTTCCCTCCATCATAACTATAGCAAAAATAATAATCAATATATATAACTTATTAGTTGAAAAAACTCAACAATTAGTTGAGTTAAATTTAATAATATGTTCCACCCCAAATAATGGCAAGTAGAATAAATAGAATTAAAACTATAAAAGCATAGCTTGCAAATCCATTGCCATTATTGGAATCGGTATTTTTATTACAACCCATAGTTAACCTCCTTAAATTAAATAAATGCTCCAACTATTATAATTAATAATATAAATAATACTAATATAATAGCAGCACCAAGACCATTACCACATCTATTCATAAAACATTCCTCCTTTATTTGTCTTTTCATTAGTATTGTATGGCTAATTCTATGAAATGTGCGTGCTATTTTGCTTGTATTTAATACTAAATATTGTTATAATACTTGTTGTTAGGAGAGATTATGAAGAAAAAAATTATTATTGGATTATTTGCTATTTTATTATTAGCAACAGGTTGTGGTAAAATACCAAAATTAGAAAATGGTCAAGAAGCAATCGTAGCATTTGATAAAGAGGGAAAAATTAGTGTTGATGATTATTATAATAAGTTAAAAGATAATTTTGGCTTAAATATATTAATCACCATGATTGATACTTATATTATGGAACATGAATTTCCAGATTATGTAGAACAAGCTAAAGCTAGTGCTGAAAATGAATTAAATGCCATGTTAGAACAATATGGAGGTGAATCAGAATTATTAAATCTATTAAGAAATAGATCACCATTCCAAACTATTGATGCCTTCTATGATAATATTTACGTTAGTTATTTAGAGGATCATGGTATTAGAGAATATGCTAAAGCTCAAGTAACTGATGATGAAATTCAAGAATACTATGAAAAAGAAGTAATTGGAGATATGGAAATTAAACATATTCTTATTATCCCAACCGATGAAGAACATGAAGAAGAAGCTAAAACTAAAGCTAATGAAGTAATTGAAAAATTAAATACTGCTAAAAAGAATAAAGAAGATATTACTGAAGTATTTACTAGTCTTGCTAAAGAATATTCTGAAGATGAATCTACTAAAGATGATGGTGGTAACTTAGGAAGACTTAATTACAATAAGTTAGGAAGTAACTATGATGAACTTGTTGATGCTGCTAAGAAGTTAAAAGATGGAGAATTTTCAACAAGTATTATTACAACAGAACTTGGATACCATGTAATATTAAAAGTTAAAACATATGAAAAAGATACTTTAGAAAATCTAAAAGAATCTATTATAGAAACATTAGGAACTAGAAAGTATCAAACTGATCAATCAATTAGTATTAATGCTTTACAATCATATCGTAAGAAATATAATATGGAAATTGAAGATAGTGAGATGAAGAATCAATATTCAAACTATATTCAAAACGTATTAATTAGTCTACAACAATCAGGAAATTAAAAAAAGAACTACAGTTTTAACCACTGTAGTTTTTATTATGGATTAAACCGTAATATCAAGGCATATAGCAGAACCATCTGGATAAATATAACACGCTTTAGAACCACTTTCACAACGAATATAATTTAATGAATCTACCCCACACATAACATTACCTATGAAACAATGGGCTCCATTTTCATATGAATCACAATTTGATTCATCAAGAATAGTATGTAATTGAGATTCTAAATCTGTTTTTAATTTGGCTTTTGTTGTAATTGCATCTGTGTCCCAATAATTCGGATGGAAACAGAATTCATAATTATTGTACCAAAAGCATACCTCGTGACCAATTACACTAGAATTTTCCATCTCTGATTTTATATAAAACGGTAAACTTGAAAAGTTAGAAAAATCATTTGCCAATTCTAATCTACTTCCATAAACACCTCTTAATCCTGCTCCAGTAGGAATAACTGAATTTACATATGAAACTCCACTAAAATTATCATTCCAATAAACGTATGGTGAAGGTCCTTCCATTTCATCTCTTTGAATAATTATTTCAGCATCTATTGTCTTTCCTGTATTATCATTTTGATTGACATCTAGGTTTATCAAAGTGACAACTACTCTCCAGTTTTCTATTGTTGCTGTGTTATTACTAGCACTTATAGCATGATTATCCAAAAGTGTTTTAAGTCCAGTAACTCCTGTTATATCATAACCGGTTACTCCCTTAATTGTTTTTTGAGTTCCAAGCTCAGTTAAAGTAACTAATTGGTTATTTCCATCATATACTTGTAACATTAACTCCGGATCTTCATTCGTATTAGTACTGCTATATACTGTTGGATTACTTTCGATATTCAAATACAAATAATAATTCATAGTTGCAGCACCTGTTTTATTATTTGGAGTCAAAGTCGCAGTTGCTGTTGCATCTCCACTTTGGTTTGTTCCATTTTCTTGAAAATCACTTTGTGTTACTGTAAAACTAATATCTCTATTAATACTAAATGTTAGTAAATCTGTTGTATTACTTGTTACTGTTGCATTACTACTTGTTGTACCACCTTGTTGAGGTGCAAAGAATGCATATGTTGTACTTATAACAAATATCAGTAATAAAACTATTAAAATACTATAATATATCTTTTTATTCTTCACAAATACCACACCTATACTATATTTAGTATATAATATAAAGAACACTAATAATTAAAAAATAGTATCAATTTGACACTATTTTTACAATAAAGAATCAATGTATTCTAAATTAAATCCTTTTTTATATAAATTATATTTTATTCTTTTATTTAATTCATTACCCTCATATTTTCTTGATAATTTTCTTTTTTCTTTTTCAATTTCTTTTCGTAATATATCAAGTTCATTATCAATTATAATATCATCTGTAATTGGCTTTACTAAATTACTTGGATATCCTAAATTAATAATATCTTTAGTTACTTTATTTTTAAATAAAGTATTTGACATATTATGATTGGCTTTCTTTTTCTTTTCAATTATTTTTTTTATTCTTTCTTGCCAAATATCATTATCAAATGTACTTAAATAATTATCAATAATATTTAAAGGTAACTTTAGTTTAACTAATTCATTTCTTATTTTATTAGGACCTTTTAAAGATAGATTAATTTGATCATTAATATAACATTTAATATAGACATCATCATTAATGTATTTCTCTTTTAATAATCTATCAATAGTATTATTAATAACATCTTTAGTATATCCTAAAGATGTTAATTTTTTTTCTATTTCTAATTTTGTCCTTAATTTAGTCGTAATAAACTTAATAGAGTTATAATAAGCATCTAAATAATTATTATATGAAGTAATATCTTTTAATTCGGTATTATCTATTTCTTTTTTAGTTAATAAATTATATTTTATTAATGTACCATCATATAAATCTAATTTTGTTAAATCTGAAAAAAGTAATTCATAAATATTACTTTTTTTCTTTCTTATTTTATTTATTTTCATTTTTATACTCTTTACAAGCTTCATCTAAATCATGAGCAAGCATCTCAATATTATGGTAATCACTAGTACGACATCCAGAAGCAAATTTATGACCTCCACCACTATAACGAGCTGCTACTTCATTAATAATTGGTCCTCTACTTCTGATATTAGCTTTATAAACATTATTCTTTTCATCATATACAACAAACATCCAACATAATAATTCTTTTATATGATAAAAATCATTAACTTGATTGGATACTGATGTCCCCTCTACCCCATATTCTTTTAATACATCATTTGTAACATAAAGAAATCCAAAATTATTTTCGCTTATATCTACATTAGTTGCTAAATAAGCTCTAAATCTTTCTTCAGCCATAGTTCTTTCATAAAAACTATCATGTATTTTGACGAAATTTATTTTTGTTTTTCTTAATAAATCATACACTGTTTTAAATGTTTCAATCGATGTATTTTGAAGTAAAAACCTTTCACAGTCTGATATAATACCAATATATAAGTTTTCTGCAACCTTAGTTGTCATCTTTAAATTAGTATTAAATATAATATCAGTAATCATTTCACAGGTACTTGATTTTGTAATATCAGTCCAATCAACATCACCATGTATATCTTCTTTTGGATGATGATCAATCTTTAATATAGCTTTATAATTAAATCCTTCTATTCCATCAATACGATGAAAATTAGGGACATCTAATACTATTAATAAAGCATTATTTAATTCTTCATAATTTGGTTTATCTAAAGAACCAATATATCTAAATTTATTCACACCAAAACCAACAGCATAGACTTTTTTATTAGGAAATGTTTCCCTAATAGAATCTCTTAATGCCACTTGAGAAGCAATTGCATCAGGATCAGGACTTATATGCCTAGCTAAGACAATTTCATCATATTTTTTGATAATTCGATATATTTTTTTATATAGTTCTTTTTTTATAGTAACCACCACTTCTATTTCTTTTCAGTTAGTTTTATAGTATCAAGTACAATCATTAATTCTTCATTAGTTGGTTCAACATAAACCGGAATTTTAGAATCTTTAGAACTTATTATTCCTTCATTAACATCTTTAAAACCAGCGATTGTTTCATTCATCTTTTTATCTTCAAAAATACCAATTGGATTTAATCTTTTCATTACTTCACGACGAGTAAGAATGCCATTTTCACCAACACCTGCAGTAAAGACTATAGCATCTACTTTACCTTCAAGTTCAATATAGTAATCTACAATATATTTAGCGATTCGATCACAATACATCTTAAATCCTAGTTTTGCTCTTTCATCGCCTTCATTCATTTTGGCTTCAATATCTCTATTATCTGATGCTCCGCAAATACCTAAACAACCACTTTGTTTATTTAAAGCATTTGTAACTTCAGATATTGTCATATCCGCTTCTTTACAAACATACTCTAAAATTGATGGATCAATTGAACCAGAACGAGTACCCATCATTAAACCATCAAGTGGTGTAATACCCATGGTAGTATCATAACATTTACCATCTTTAATAGCAGCGATTGAAGAACCACTACCAATATGACAACTAATAATATTAATATCTTTTTTACCTAATATTTCTTGCATTTTCCCAGTAATAAACTTATGGCTAGTTCCATGGAATCCATATTTTCTTACACCATACTTTTCATACCATTCATATGGTACTGGATATAAATAGTTATAATCTGGCATAGTTTGATGGAATGCTGTATCAAATACTGCTACATTTGGAGCATCAAGTTTAGCACGCATTGCTTCAATACCTGCAAGATTTCCTGGATGATGTAAAGGTCCAAGTTTTGTTAAATCTTTAATATCTTGGATAACTTCAGTATTAATAAGCACTGAATCAACATACTTCTCACCACCATGTAAAACACGATGACCAACAGCTTTAATTTCATCCAATGATTCAATTATGTTATTCTCAAATAATTCATCAATTAATACTTGCACAGCCTCAGTATGATCCTTTACAAATCTTTCCCTTTTTATTTTTTCACCGTTTACTTTAACGGTCCAGAATGAATCTTCTAATCCAATCTTTTCAACATAACCACTAATAAGTACTTTTTCTTCTGGCATTTCCATCATTGTAAATTTCAAAGATGAAGAACCAGCATTAACAGCTAAAATTTTCATATAAAATACACCTCAGTAATAATTATACAAAAAAAAAGAATAATTGGCTATAATTTTTGAGCCATTATTCAACAAATTAACACTTTTAGGCACTTAATATATATGGATCAGCGAGTGTACCAGTACCACTTACAATCCTCTCACTAGCTTTTAAAAAGAATACGGGACGTACTGGATATGAATTTGAACTATATCCTGTATAATAAACCGATGTATTAAAATACCATGCTTGGCTACTATTATACTTTGTCATAAACCACTCATGACTATAGCCATCAGGTGAATAGCTACAATTTTCTTTAGATATCCAACTCCACCGACATAAATTTGCATTACTCTTACAGTTAATATTTCCAGGTACAGCAAAATAAAAATCATAAATATTCATCAAACTTATTTTTGCATCTACAGTAGTACTATATTCAGACTCTATGTTATATAATTCACTAGCGGTTAATTCAATATTTGTTATTTCCCCATATGGCCAAGTAGTTACAGCTATTCTATCACTCCAGGAACTATCAGGAATGTATGTTGTATTAGTTAGATAATAACTACCATTTAAACCATTAAATAAGGCACTATTAGCCCATGTAGAAGTTACTCCAGTATTATTCCATTTATATCTAGAAGTCAATGGTTCTTTTTTTATTAATTTCATTTGTCCATTTGGACTTACACCAATAATTCGATACATAAAAAATTTACCTGATTCACTCGTACACTCTGTTTTATTTGTAGTTCCAAAACATATATAATTATAAATGTTATTATCAGCACTTTGATAACGATATAATCCGCCCTGTAAATCTGTGGTTATATTAGTTGGAGTATGGGCTAATAAAGAAAAACTTGTACTATTGTGATCTATTATATTATAAACGTCATCTAATACATCTTGTACATTATCATGGCTTGTTGGACTATTACTATTATCATATAATACTTCATTACTATGGATTGATTCTGCTATTACTACAGAAACACTACCTATTACAATTCCTAAAATAATACCAATTATTGGGTGTTTTCTTAATAATTTTACCATTGATTTCATATTAACCTCAACTTAAAATGTATGGATCTGTTAGTGTTCCACTTCCACTCGCTATTCTTTCACTTGCTTGTAAATAAAATACTGGGCGAACCGAATGCGTATAAGTCATGGTGAGGCTGCCTACGTCGCCGCCCGAATTCACACACCACGCTTCGTAGGAGTTACGGCGCAATATGATCCATTCATAATTATATGGTGCACTTGTATCATTTTTTGTTAAGTGTATCCAACTATTTTTACACGTACGATATGCTCCTGAACTAGTACAGTTATTTCCACCTTCTAAGCCATAATAATAGTCATGTAAATACATTAATCCTATTTTTGCATTGACGCTATAATTCAAATTAGTTTCAATATTATATATTTCTAATGCTGAAACATTACCATTACTTACTTCACCATACAACCAATCTACATTTGCTATTCTATTACTCCACGAACTATCTGGCACATAAGTTGTATTAGTTAGAAAGTAATTACCATTAAGTCCTGCATACAAATCACTTTGTGCCCAATATGCCCCATTACTTGAATTCCATTGATATGTTGTATCTAAAGCATCTTTTTTAATTACTTTCATTTGGCCACTAGGATTAATACCAATTATTCTATACATGTATTTATCGGTATTACCTGTACATGTACTTTTATTTGTTGTTCCAAAACAAATATAATTATCTACATTATTATTGGCATCTTGTATTCCTTGATAACGATATAATCCCCCAAATAATTGTGTACTTAATTTTGATGGATTTCTTTCTAATAAAGAGAAACCAACATTGCTATGATCTACTATATTATATAAGTTATCTAAAGCTTCTTGTACATTTTCTGAATTAGATGAACTATTACTATTATCATAAAGCACTTCATTACTTTGAATTGATTCTGCTATTACTACTACAGCAATACATGATAATATTCCTAAAATATAACCTATTATTAGTTTTTTCACTACTATCACCTATTATAAATATATCATAGGTAATAGATTATAGCAATTTATTTATCTTTTTTTAAGAAATATCCATTTTTTATTAAATCTTGATTAGTCCTAGTTACTTTTTTATCATAATCTATTACCCTTCTTCTATTACTTTCATAATTATATCCATAAGGATTTTGATATTCCATCATATATTTTTCTAATCTACTATTATTTGTTATATCATATCCTTTATAAAAATAGTCTTTATTCATAAAAAATCACCATTATTATTATGGTGTATTTTTTACATATTATAATAAATCTTGATATTTATTTTCGTCATGAATGCTAATCTTTATTACTTCATGATTTTTTATTGTCTCATAAATATATTCATCATATGGAATAAGTTTTTCATACTCATTACATAGTTCTTTATCAGGGTTTATTACTGGATGTTTTGGAACAAATATTGTACAACAATCTTCAAACGGTAAAATACTAATGTCATAAGTACCAATTTTTTTAGCTATATCTATTATTTCTAATTTATCAAAACAAGCTACTGGTCTTATAACAGGTATTTTAACTACTTCATTTATTGCATTCATACTAGTTAATGTTTGACTAGCTACTTGACCAATAGATTCCCCGTTAACTAAGATTTTAGCATTATTTTTATAAGCAATAATGGCACTAATACGATACATCATTCTTCGCATTATAGTAATTAAATATTCATGAGGAATATTTTTAAGAATTTCTTCTTGAATATGAGTAAAATTAATAACATGTAGTTTTATAGTTCCATTATATTTAGATAACTCTCTGGCTAATTTTATAACCTTTTCTTTGGCTGCTTCACTAGTATGAGGTGGACTTTCAAAATAGATAGTTTCTATTTTAACACCCCTTTTAATAGCTAAATAACCAGCTACTGGAGAATCAATTCCTCCACTTAACATAAGTAAACCCTTACCTAGAGTTCCAACAGGATAACCACCAAGAGCTTTGATGCCATTTGAATAATATAAAACCTCATTTTGTCTTATTTCAATATTTATTAATAACTCTGGATTATGAACATCTACTTTTATATTGGGAATATTTTTCAATATATGAGCCCCTACTGATTTACTAATATCCATACTATTAAATGGATATTTTTTATTACTTCTTTTAGTTTCAACTTTAAATGTAGTAAATTCTTTATCTTTAACTAAATCAAGTATATTACTTTTAATATTTTCTAAATCTAAATTATTACTTTGATATCCAACTATTATTTCATAAATACCAAAAATATTCTTTAGTCTATTAACTACTTCATCAATATTATCCGTTTCGATAAACATTCTACCATAATCATAATATAAGTTGTGATTAATATCCTTTATAGAACTCTCTATATTATTACTTAATTGTTTAAGGAAAAAATTAATATTATCCTTTTTAGTACTTAATTCTCCATATTTTATTATTATAATCCTTTTCATTTTAAACCTCCTTGTTAGAAAAAAGAAGTTATTTTAAACTTCCTAATTTTTCATATTCTTCACAAAACTTTTCTAAAAATTTATTTATTTCATCAGTTGTTGTTACATGCGATAAACTAATTCTTAAAGTATGTTTGGCTCTTTTTTGATCATCGTAAATAGCCATAATACTACTTGATATATCCCCACTTGAACAAGCAGTATTTGTCCCAATATATATTTCATGTTTTTCTAAAGCATGAATTAATGATTCTGGCATTACATCCATAACACTAATATTCAAAATTTGAGGAATTGAATATTTTGTTTTATTAATAATAATATTCGGATATTTTTTTAGTTCATTTACTATTTTTTCATTTATTAAACTAACAAATCTCTCTTTTTTCTCTAAATCAACATTGGCAAGACGAATCGCTTTTGATAACGCTGCAATTAACGGAAGTGGTGGGGTACCGGGATTAAGTTCATTATACTTACCACTACCATATAAAAGTGGAGTTATCTTAATCATACTACTTTTATACAAGAACCCTATTCCTTTTGGACCAAATATTTTATGTCCAGACATACTCGCTAAATCAACATCATGTAAGTTTACGGGAATCTTACCGATTGCTTGGGTTAAATCAGAATGAAACAATGTTGCTATATTCTCTTTTTTGATTATCTGACGAATCATTTTTAATGGTTGCCTCACTCCGGTTTCAGAATTAACAGCACATATACTAACTAATATTGTATCATCACGAACAAGTTCTTTTAAATGATCAAAGTCAATTAATCCTTCACTATCGTTATTAACATAACTAATCTCAAAACCTATACTTTTCAAATAATCACATATTGCATAAATTGATGGATGTTCTAATTTAGAAACTATTATATGTTTTCCTTTTTTGTGATTAGCAAGAGAAGCCCCAATTAAAGCCATGTTATTTGCTTCAGTTGCACCACTTGTATATATTATTTCACTACTATTAACACCAAATATATCTGCAATTTGTTTGGTAGCGCTTTCTAATAATCCTGCTGATTTTTGTCCTAAAATATGTAAAGAATTGGCATTACCAACAAATTCTTTTGTAACTTTAGAAATCGTATCCAATACTTCAAATGATACTGGTGTTGTTGCACTATAATCTAAATAAATCATAATCTACTCCTAAAAATGTTATTTGTATTCTTCTAGTAATCTTTGATAAATACCTGGTTCAATAATATTGATTGCATTAATTGCATTCTCTAAACTATTCTTAAAATTTCCTCTCATAAATGCATTTTCTGCCTTAGTAAGGCCAAAATCAACTTCTTTGTTAATTACTCTATATCTATTTCCATAAACTATTGCTGCTTCGGCCATTTTTGCTGTTTTAACAGATTCATTTACAGTATTATATACTTTTAATACTAAATCTCTAGCTGTATCAACCCTTAAATTAAGAATTTTTATAGAAATTGGTCTCTTATCTAATTCCTTAACTAGTTCATCAATCGCAGCCATTGCTTCAGATAATTCAATGTAATAATTCTTAGGAATAGTTGGCAATTTAAACGAGCGACACTTTTCTTTCGTTTGAAGTAAAATCTTTTTAATTTCATCTAATTGTTCTCTAGCTCTAACTTCATCTTCTTTTAAACTACCTAAACTTTTTAATGCTCCATTTAATTTTTCTTCAGTGCGAACCAACTTAGCATTAATAAATTCCATTTCTCTAGCTAGTTTAGAATAAGCAAGAATTTTACTACGAGCGTTATCTATTGTTTTGTCATAGTTTGATCTAATATCTAATATTTCATCTCTTATTTCAGTTATTACAGATACTTCATCATCACTTAAGTCATAACTAAATTTAATATCTCCTATTTTTTTATATAACTCATTATTTACTTTTTCCAATTTAGTTACCTTAATTAAAATGCTTCTACTATAATCTTCATATACTTTTTTTGACATTCTTTCTTTATCAAAATCCACCCATAATGATTCAAAATAATCATTCATAGTTTTTAATTCAAATAAAGAATCTTCAACATTTAGTACATTTAAACGTTGAAAAATATCTGATATCTTTTTATTAGCTTCATTAATATTATACTCAATGTTTAAATACTCTAAATTATACCCCTCTTTAGTAAGTTTATTGGCAGCAGCCTCAATTTCACTAATATTTTTAGGTATTTGTTTTTTACCAAGACTTACTATTGGCCTTGTTTCATCAATAATAACTCGCAAATTACCAATAATATCAGCTATTGCCTTAACTATTTTTCCAACTTCCGTATAAGCATTCTTATCCATAGATGATTCAAAAGCAACAAATAATTTATCAATATTTTCAAATTGTAATTCAATTGGCACTTTTATTATTTCATATTCACTTTCAAAATCCTTGTATATAGCAACAATGTCACGATATTCTGCTTTTAGTTTTGTTATTGTTTCTCTATTTTTTTGCTCACTTAGTGTTATATCCTTTATTTCATCAAGCAAAAAATCAGCTTTTGTTTTTAAATTATTTAAATCAAAATCGGCTTTTAAAATCAAATTATTTAATTCTTTAAAATTCTTTTCCTCATATAACTCTTCGATTTCGTTAATCATATCTGTTATTTTTGGCATTTCAACATCTTTAATGTTATTAAATCTTTTTTTCCAATCAGCAAGTTTTGCTTTTAGTTCATCATTATTTGCTAATGCTTCAACCTTGTTAAATTCTGATAGTAAACTAGCTGAAACAATTTTATTCTTTTCAACATCTAAGGCATCAATTTCTTTTTTATATTTATTCTTCTCACGGCGATTAATCAAATTCAAAACAACTATTACAATAATAATAGTTAAAACGTAATAAGCAACTGCTAATAACAAAAATGTCGTTTTTCCCATTTGACTCACCCTACTAATATATAGTTTATCATAATATCATTAATTTTTAAAGATTAAAGAAATAAAAAAACTAACAAATTGTTAGTTATTTACGTTGTAGAATATAATAATCAACAATATCCATTACCGCAACCGCAACTAGAAATGCTCCGGCTAATTTTGTAATTTCTTGCAAAGCAAATGGATTAGTTACTAACAGAACACCAAATGCTAAAAATAGTATTGCAACAATTAATGTTCCTTTCCACAAGCGAGCAGTTTTTCTGGTTGTAAATGCAATTTTTAACTTTAATAAACTTAAAATAATCATATATACACCAAGACATTTTACTGCTAAACTCATTATTGAGCCTGGATCAATAATTATCAAAGCTCCTAAAACAATATATAGAATTCCTGTTACAAAAGTAATCCCAGTTCCTTTTTTCTTTTGAATGTAATTATAAATCGTCCATGCTCCTAATGCTAAAAGAATAACACCTGCTATTATACCAACGATAGTATTAATAGTGCCAGGCATAAATAATAATATAAGTCCTACTAAAGCCAAGATTATGGTTTTATTTAAATCATACTTAGTTTCACTTTGATTTTGTTTTAATTCGTTATTATCGTCTTTCTTTTCTAGTATTCCATCAACTTTCATGTTATCACCTTTTTCATTATATAACTTTTTTTTAGAATTGACAACTTTGACAAGAAAAAAAACATATATTATAATGAGAAAAATGAAATTAACGAGAAAGGAGTATATTTCATTAGCGCCTGGACCTATGGTTGACGAGGATGGTAACTATCGAAAGACTCGGCGGGTGTTACCACGGTTGTATAGTCGTTAGATATATATTAAAAAGCAAAATCAAAATTGTAACAGAGGTATATATCATATACATTGAAAGAAGGTTTTATATGTGTGGAATTATTGGCTACATAGGTAGAACCGATTGCATAGAAAAAGTTATTGAAGGTTTAGAAACATTAGAATATCGTGGATATGATTCTGCTGGTATTGCTTATGTTCAAAACAAAAAGGTTGTAATAAAAAAAGAAAAAGGTAAAATTTGTAATCTAAAAAAAGAATTAAATTTTTCAATTAAAACAAATATGAGTATTGGACATACCAGATGGGCAACACATGGAAAAGCTAATAAAACGAATGCTCATCCTCATAAAGTTGGTAAATTTACAATCGTCCACAATGGAATAATTGAAAATTATATTGAATTAAAAAAAGAATTAGTTAATCAAGGTTATAATTTCAAAAGTGAAACTGATACTGAAATTGCATGTGCTATGATTGATTATTATTATCAAAAAAATAAAGATATTTTAAAAGCATTACAAGAAGCTAGTATGGCCTTTACTGGTTCATTTGCAATTGGAATAATCTGTGAAGATGATTTAAACAATTTATATGCTATAAAAAAGTCTAGTCCATTAATAATTGCGGAAAGTAATGATGGTAATTTTATTGCCTCAGATGTTCCGGCCATTCTTAAATGGACAAATAAATATTATTTATTAAATGATAATGAAATATGTAAACTAAGCGATAATGATGTTAACTTTTATGATATTAACTTAAACAAAATTAAAAAAGATTTAAAAACATTTGATGGTTCTTTTAGTGATACATCTAAAAATGGCTATGATCACTTTATGTTAAAAGAAATTAATGAACAAGATATTGTGATTGCCAATACAATTAATACTTACTATGATGGTTCTAAAGAATCATTAGTTAATAACTTTGGATTTTTAAGTAAATATAAAAATATTCATATTGTTGCATGTGGTTCTGCCTACCATGCTGGTTATGTTGGTAAATATTTGATTGAAAGCTATGGTAATATTCCAGTTAGTATTGAAGTTGCCAGTGAATATCGCTATAAAAAATGTTTTTATGATAAAAATACCTTAGTTATATTAGTCTCTCAATCTGGAGAAACTGCAGATACTTTAGCTGCCTTACGTAAGGCTAAAAATGACGGAATTAAAACATTAGCAATTATTAACGTTGAAGGTAGCAGTATTGCAAGAGAGGCCGATTACGTAATTTACACTAAAGCAGGTTGTGAAATAGCTGTAGCTACGACTAAAGCATATCTTGCACAAATTAGTATATTTAGCTTAATAGCATTATATCTTGGCTTAACAAAAAAGATTATAAATAATGATGAACTAACAAAAATAAATAACGAAATAAAAAAATTACCAAATTATATTAGAGAAACTATTCATAATTCAAATTATGAAATAATAGCGAAAAGAATATACGAACATCAAAGTATTTTCTTTATAGGTAGAAACATTGATTATGTTATATCACTAGAAGGGGCATTAAAATTAAAAGAGATTTCCTATATTAATGCCGTTGCTTATCAGGCTGGTGAATTAAAACATGGAACTATTTCCTTAATTGAAGATGACACACCAGTTATAGCGATATCAACTAAAAAGAATTTAAATGAAAAAATGATTAGTAACATAAAAGAAGTTAAAGCTCGTGGTGCAAATGTTATTTTAGTTTCTAACATGAATAATGAAGATAATTTTTATAATGAATTTTTAAAGGTAAAATCTATTCATCCTTTATTACAATCAATTATTACAATAATTCCTTTGCAACTAATTGCCTATTATGTAGCAAAAAATAGAAACTGTGATATCGATAAGCCTCGAAATTTGGCAAAATCGGTTACAGTTGAATAAAAAAACAACCTATTTACGCAAATAGGTTGATTTTTTTTATTACTTATAATATAATTATATTGCACTTAGGAGATCTGCGCCCATAGCTCAACTGGATAGAGCGCTAGACTACGGATCTAGAGGTTAGGGGTTCGAATCCCTTTGGGCGCACCAATTATATCGAGAAGTAGCACAATTTGGTAGTGCACTTGGTTTGGGACCAAGGGGTCGCAGGTTCAAATCCTGTCTTCTCGACCATTTAGAATATAGCTCCATATTATGGAGTTTTTTTATGTCCCAAAACAAGCGCTACAAATTGACATGCTACTTCTCTGGTATCGTCACTAAATGTAGAATTTTTCTTTATAAATAAACTCTAGATCCTTTTCTTCAATTGCAAAATCAGTCCCATGATTATGAATTTGGCCAGATCTCCTTCCCTCTTTAAATGTAGAAATTGTAAATTTTATACTTATATTCCCTTTTTCTAGTTGTTCTAAAAACTTATCAAATATTATTTCTTTATAAAAAGAAATCTTATAATACCAGTATTTATCCTTGTTATTTTCTTTTTTAGTACAATACTTTACTAAAGCCAATTTTTGTAATTTGTACTTAATTCGTTCTTTAAGTAAATCAAAACTCCATATAACACTATCATCTATTAATTCTTTATTATAATTATATACTTTTAAAACAATCCAACTATTTTTTCTATCAACATATATCCGAAATATTTTTTTATTATAAAAAGTTCTTTCTGTTACTTTAAGTTCCATAATAAAAGTTTTATTACCATTATATTCTTTACCATACGTATTATATAAATACTCTATGGAATATAAATACTTACCATCAGGTACTGCAGAAAACAGAGTTATTTTAGATTTAGAATATCCACTTTTTGTTTTAATCTCTATACCTTCATAATCAGGCCAATATAATTCATCACGTTCTTTCCCTAACAATCGTTCAAATGTTAATCCTGCGGAATGGCTATAATCATAAAAACTTGGTATATAGCCTTTACTGCGAATCTCTTTAAACTTATAATACAGATTCTTCATATTACTGTCCATAAATACCTCCAACAAGTTAATAATATAGCGTATTAATACTACAAATCATGTCGAATTCTGTATTTATATTTCAATTTTAATTTTTTTTCTTTTTAATATACACTTTCTTAACCAATCTACAGGAAATACTGTCAAAGCGATAATAAAAACTATTATAAATTCTTTTATCGTTAAACCATATGTTCTAAATAATTCTCCCCCATGGTAAATAATGTATATCTGAACTATAAATATGAATAAAAATGTTATAACAAATACTTTATTTTTTCTTATATTAGCAAAAATATTTATTCTGGTAGTTCGAGAATTAAATGCATTGAATATCCCCATAAAAATAAACATTGCAAAGTAAGCTGTCATTAAATACCTAACGTTATCATTATTTCTTATTAACCGGTGAAAAATTGGTAATTTTAAAAATAAAATACACAATAAAGCAGAATATAAACCACTCCATATTATTTGACTATACATATATTTATTTATTATTTTGGTATTTCTTCCTTTTGGTGATTCATCCATATATTCTAAAAGTGGTGGCTCAAAAGAAAAAGCAATCCCTGCAAAAGTATCCATAATCATATTAAGCCATAACATCTGTACTATAGTTATTGGTGTAGTTATTCCTATCAGAGAACCAACAATGGACAAAATTAGCGCACACATATTTACTGTTAACTGATAAATAATAAACTTTCTAATGCTTTTAAATACTGTACGACCATATAAAATGGCCTTACTAATGGATAGTATATTATTATCCATTATAACAATATCTGCAGCTTCTTTTGCAACCTCTGTACCACTTCCCATTGCGAAACCAACATTTGCTTTTTTTAATGCCGGGGCATCATTGACCCCATCACCAGTCATACCTACAATCATTCCCATATCCTCTATTATTTTTGCTAACCTACTTTTATCCTGAGGCATAGCCCTAGCTATTACACTTATATCATTTATTTTTTCTTTAATCTGTGAATCATCCATTTTATTAAATTCATCACTCGTTAAGATAATACTTTTATTATTTAAGAGACCAACATCATTTGCTATTGAAATTGCAGTTTCTTTAGCATCCCCTGTCATCATGATTACATTGATACCAGCATTTTTAATAAGATTTATCCCCATTTTAGCTTCTGGCCTTAATTCGTCTTTGATATTTACTATTCCAATCAGCGTTAAATTATTTTTATTTCTTCCCATAGCTAAAACAATTATTCTTCCAGAATTTTTAGCCATATTACTAATTTTTTTCTCAATAACATTTTTATTATTAATAGCAACTATTTTATTACTGGTATTTAAATAATAATTACATCTTGGTAGTATTATTTCCTTTGCACCTTTTACGTATATTAATCCATCCTTTAACATAATACTACTATATTTTTTAGAACTATCAAAAACTTCTTTATTAATAATTTCTACATCTATTTTTTTATCATATTTAACAAATTCCATTAATGCTCTATCAGTTGAATTACTCCCAATTACAGATCCATCTGAAATAATACTTGAATTATTATAATATAGTGATTTATAAATATGTTCATAAATTGAATATTGTTTTATATTTTCAATATTTTTAAATTGCTTCAAATCACCAGTTAATAAATCTGTAACTTTTAAGATTCCCTTTGTTAGTGTTCCAGTTTTATCTGTTAATAAATAATTTAAACTTCCCGACGTTTCAATACCAACCATTTTTCTAACTAATACATTATCTTTTAGCATTCTTTTCATATTGCTTGATAAAACCAAAGTTATCATCATCGGTAATCCTTCTGGAACTGCCACAACAATTATAGTAACTGACAAAGTAAAAGCATATATTAAGTGCTTAGCCATAACTGTGAAATCGGAAATAGTTGCTAAAATACGTGGAATTTCAAAATTATTGTCCAATACTATAACAGAAAACAAATATGAAATGCTTGCCAGTAATGCTCCAATATAGCCAATTTTACTTATTGTTTTAGCTAATTCCCTTAATCTGATTTTCAAAGGACTTTCTGGTATTTTTTCTTGTAACTCTTGAGAAATCTTACCAAGAATCGTTTTATCTCCAACTTGCAAGACTTTCATCACTGCTTCGCCACTATAGATTACTGATGAACGATATACTAAACTATTTTTGTCCTTTTTTATTTCTTTTGATTCACCATTTAAAGAGGACTCATCTACACTAATAAAACCACTTACAATTATTCCATCAGCAGGTATCATGTCCCCAGTAGTTAAACTAACAATATCTCCAACTACAATATCTGAAATATCCAATTCAGATATTAAGCCGTTTCTTTTAACCTTTACTTTTATTTTGTTATTTTCACTTTGTAATTTAGTAAAGGCTTTTTCAGACCCATATTCAGAAATACTTGATATAAATGTAGCTAAAAAAATTGCAATTAAAATACCAATAGTTTCAAAAAAATCAAAATTTTTAAATAAAATTATAACTTTTATTGCTAAAGCTATAAGTAATATTTTGATAATTGGATCTCCTAATGATTCAATAAGCAAATGTAAAAATGTATTACTTTTTCGTTTGGATATATCATTTGTACCATATTTTTTTCTTGATTCTATTACCTGTTTTTCAGTAAGGCCCATAGCTTGTCCTCCCAAAAAAGTTTATGATAATAATAAAAAAATAGAACAAAAAAAGTTCAGAATACTGAACTTTTAAAATCTAAATTCAACTAAAATTATGATTCTTTTTTAGTTACATTTGGTAATGGTTTTCCTTCTAATATAGTATCTATTCTTTCAACCATATCGAAACTGGTTGAACTACTTGCTATACTAAATACATTTGATTTACTTTTAATCTCAACACTGACTTTAGGTGGAGCTTCATATATACCGTAAAAATTAATAGTATATGTTGTAGATAAATTAGCTGTTTCAGCAAATCTTCGAAGAAAACTTTCATAGAATTTTTCTTTATTAATTCTAATTTCTCCAAAGTTACGGTAATAATTATAATCTACTGCATCTACTAATGCAGAATCTGTAATTTCTTTTAACAAATAATAATCTTGTGTACTAGTTGTAGTTAAATTACGAACCAATAGCATAATTACTACTACTAAAATACCAAGTAAAATTAGCCAATATGCCCAAAACGCATTCTTCATTAATCCATCACCATTATTCCTAATATTTTTTAATATTATACGTTAATTATATAACAAAAAAATTATTTAGTAAACAGAAATGATAATTTTTTCAAAAATAATTATTATTTCTATACCTTTTCTAAGTAGTTTTTAATAAATTTTGAACCATTTTGCTTATAATTATAATAATTTATAATATTATCAACTTTTAATTCAGATTCATTTAATTTAGATTCAATATTATTATGATTAAGGAATCCAATTTTGCTATTACTACAATTGTTAGTTGTTATAAAAATATAAGTAAAAGAAAAGTCTATTTTATCTCCTTTATTATTATTAATAATTCTTTCCTCCAATATTTTCTTTATCATATTATATATTTGAATATTTGCTTCTTCAATATTTTCAATTAATAAAACTGAATTAGGATTATACTTTATTTTATCAAATTCACATTCATCATTATTATATAATACCCCAGGTTCACCCCCAATAAGTTTATAAATTGAGAAAGGATTGCTATAATCTTTCATATCAATTCGGACTAGTTTTCGATTTAAACATTTACTAATTAATTGTACTGTTTCCTTTTTACCAACACCAGATGATCCAATCAACAAAAAAGATGGCAAACAACTTTTGAAATTTGCTTTTAAACCTTTTATTATTTTATTGATAGCTAAATCCTGACCACTAATTTTTTCCTTTAGTTTTTTTTCTAATATTTGCATTTTATCAACGCTAATTGAATTGTTAATATTACAATAATCTTTAATAAACTCTCCTATTTCCTTATCAGATAATTCAGTTTTATTATTTTCATTAATCTCCTTTTCTAATCTCTTTTCAGCAGTATAATATTCTAATGCTTTCTTATAATTATTATTCTTAACCATATTATTTTTTTCTTCTTTTATTTGTTTTAATTTATTAATTATTTTATTGTTTCTTTCCTCACATTCAATTAGACTTTTTTTGGCACATAATAAATCCAACATTGCAATTGATTTGTCTGGATTATAACTATTTTTTAAATATTTAGAAGTATAATCTACAATAGTTTTAATATTATTATCCGAAATATTAATATTGTAATATAATTCATAAGATTCTTTAATACCATTTAAAATATTGATTGTTTCATTATATCCAGGTTCAAAAATATTTATTACTTCTAATCTTCTCGCTAATGCTTTATCTTTTAATATATATTTATTATATTCATTTGTAGTTGTTGCACCAATAATTTTGATTGATCCCCTAGCCATATATGGTTTTAAAATATCACTAGCATTAATAGCTCCTTCCGCTCCTCCGGCATTTACCATCGCATGTATTTCATCTATAAAGAGAATAATATCTGGGTTATTTTCTAACTCCCTAATGATTCTATTTAATTTTTCCTCAAATTCACCACGATATTTGGTTCCTGCCACTAAAGATGCCATTTCCAGCATAATTATTTTTTTATTCTTTATTTTTAAAGGCACCTTTCCATTATTTATTCTTCTTGCTAATTCTTCCACAATAGCTGTTTTACCTACACCGGCTTCACCAATTAACAAGGGATTATTTTTATTCTTTCTAATTAAAACTTCTATTATTTTAGAAATTTCTTTATCTCTGCCAACAACTGTTTCATTCATATTAACTATATCTTGAAGATTTTTACCTAAACTATATAATTCCAATCTATTGCTGTTAGTGTTATCATCCTTTAAATCTAAATAAACACTATCTAATTCAACATTCATTTCGTTAAGAATTCTTATTGCTATACCATCATCTTCTTCAAGTAATGATTTTAACAAGTCATGAGGAGTTATTTTACTCTTTTCAGTTTTTTTTAACTCTGAATTTTTAACTATTCTTTTTAATAAAGGAGTCCATAGTACATAATTGCTTTTTTTACTTGCTGAACCTATCAATTCAATTATCTTATTTCTAAATATATCATAAGTAACATTATATTTTTTTAATATACATTCAATATCATTACAGTTCTTTAAAATACTTAACAATAAATGTTCTGTCCCAACATAAGGATGTTTTAAATTTAACATTTCTTTTTCTGCCCATTTAAATATTTTTGCTAATTCTAAACTATAATTATCAAACATAGTTCCTCCATTTAATTCTATGTTTATAATGTTTATCTAATAATAATATTATTCAAAAAAAAAGAGCTCTTGTGAACTCTTAAACATGTGCTAATACTGTAAATAATACCAACAAAATTACTAATATTCCAACAACAAATAGCCAAATATATTTGAACCATGTTTTATAATCAACCTTCATGAATGATAAGCCAACTAACAACACGGTACTTGTTGGTAAGAATACTTGAACTAATCCATACATAGATGTCCAAATAATATGAACTAGTTCCATATTTGCAGCATATGTAGTAGTTAAATAACCACTTACTAAATATGATGTAAATCTTAAATCGGTGTGGAATGCAGATGTAATAAATGCAACTACAGAATTAACATAAGGACTAAAGTTTTTAAATATACCAAATATCCAATTATCTATTGAAGGTACTACTGGCATCATATTAGCAATACCATATAATATATTTAAACCTATTAAGAATAATGCTGGCTTAAACATTCTTTTATTACCTTCATAGAAATTAGTTAGGAATTCATTAAACTTCATTTTTTCAAATACTGCTACTAAACCAGTCATGATAAATACAACTGCAGTAACTGTTAATAAATAAGTAAAATCTCCGAAAGCTTTACCACTTGCACCTAGAAGATAACTAAATATAGTTACGTCTTTACCAATTTTAATACCAAGTATTTTTGTATGTAAATTGTTAAACCAATTAATACCAAAAATATCTTTCCAATTAATATATCCTAAAATTAGGATTAATGCTGTAATAATTAATACTACAACTACTGGTAGAACACTTCTGCGACTATTAGTATCTTCTACTTTAAATGGATCATCTTCTATAAGAGCATTTTTATTAGTCTTCTTTGTATCCTTAGATATTTTCTTAACTCTCATTACTAAGAAGAATTCATATAGTACTAATGCAACTGCAGCAATTATAAAACGATATTTGACACCAAACTTAAGTGTTTGATTAGCAAATTCATTAAATCCTACTAATGATTCAGTACCATATGGAGCTCCAAGCATACCAACAAGAATAGTTCCAAATGTTATGGCAAATGCCGATAATTTGTCCAAACCACTTTTCAATAAAATTGAGATAAAGAATGGAACAAAAGCCACAACAACAAACGTTTCTGTTACAAGTGAAGTTAATACAAAAAGTATAACTGATACTATAACAGTTGATAAAATAACATTTCTGCTAAATTTATTTGCAAACTTTTCAACCAATTTTTGATATCCATCAGTCTTGGCTAGAACTCCATAAAATCCAGATATAGCAAATAAGAATATAATTTTATCAATAACTTCTAAATTACTTATAGAATAATAAAATGCATATCCTAAATCAGCTAACCCCAATCTTTTGAAGCCCATATCATAGAAATCTGCCCCTTGGAAATAACCATATGGGAATAACCAAGTCATAATTGCCATTGCTAAAATAAATACTAATAAACTCTTAAAAGCTTGATGTTCTTCACTAGTTAAGGCTAATATCAAACCACCTACAACAAAAAGACCAACACCAACGATTTTTAAAGCCATATTAGGATTTGTTTTAGTGACAAAAATAGAAATTATGAATAGCAGGATACTAACGATATCAAAGCATATTCCTAGACATCTTAACACACCTATTTTCTTTAAATTCTTTTTCATTTTTCCTCCTTATATAAATTATAACACCCCAATATACAAAAAAAAAGCATTTTTTTGCTTTTTTACCTAATAAAGGACAAAAATTGAGGCATTTCCTCATCATCAAAACGCGATGTTATAGCTTCAAAAACTAACGCTTCATCGAAATTTGGTATTTTACCACTTCTTAAATAATTCATAGTATCGTACATCAAATCAGATGCAAAATCTTCATCAGTAAAAAGTAATAATGCCCTCATAGTTGCACAGTATACAATATCCAATATTGATAAACTTGTTGATTTATTTTTCAAAATTCCATTTAAGGAATTAAAATACATACCCATAACCCAATTATTAACAAACTCATTAGCTTGTTCATTAGATACATTACAAAAACTATGGACTGTTTTATGAATTAATAATGGATTACTGACATTTTCATATTTATTACTTAGTGATGTATCTCCAACTTCTTTCATACAATAAATCAATTGGTATTTAATGATAACAATTTGTTTTTGAATATCTTCATCAAAATTTGGGGCCATTTTATTTAAAATACTAATAACTAAATTAATAAGATCTATTGTTAAGTATTTTTTTTGAATTAAATCATATGGCATATTTCCGGCGTTTGTTTGTTCCTTAAGATACTTGCTTAATAATTCATTAATGGTTCTTGTTATAATCATTTTTTCTTTTGGAACACTAAATGAAATCCCAAATTCAAAATTTCCATCATTAATACCTAATATTCCTTCATATAAAATAGTGGTATCATAAATACTTAATTCATCTAAAAAATCATTAATTAGTCTTTCAGTTTTTTTTAGAACTTTAATAACATCATCAGTTGCAAAGTTCTTAGGTCCACTACCATTATCAAAAGCCATTAACATTTCAAAGCATTCATATTCACTCGACAGTGCTTCATCAATACTGGCTAATAAGTCCTTTCCTTCACTACTAATATCCATTTTACCTACCTCCAAATGAGATAAATTGATACATACTCTTGTCTTTTTCAAAATCTTCAAGTATTATTTCTAATAAATTATTAACTACGACAAAAGTTGAAGTATCTTTTGTCTTATCAAATGCACTTTTCACTGCTTCAAGTGCACTATTTATTAGTTCTTCATTATCTGCAAGTAATAATGCTGATAATATTCCATATGTAAATACAATGGTTTGAGCAGTTTTGGATTTATCACTACATAATTCTTCATCACTCTTGCATATTAATGACATATTACCTGCAATTAATGGTGCAATGGTATCATATTCACAATCCATACTTTCCTCTTTACTAACACCTAGTAGACTATTGAATCCATTTCGGATTATGAATGGTCTTTCATCAATTTGGACATTGGCATCAAGTAATGCTTTTTCTAGTTCTGGATTTGAAAACAGCATATCATATTTAATCCTATAAAAATGTTCTTTTAATGATTCATCTTCAAATAATCCATTTCTTTTTATTTTGGATAGAATCATTAAATCTATATTATTATTTAATAACATTTTATAACCATTTCTATAAGTAAGTGCAGGAATGTTTTTGCTTTTAGTAAATGATTGACCAAATTTTTGACTTAAACTATTTGCTATTCTTACCAAAATCATTTTATCCTTTGGTAAACCATAACATTTTAAGAACTTAACAGCAGACGGTGTATATGGAATACCCATTTGTTCGTCAAGAAGTTTTATTAACTTTTGTGCATCATCTAAATTAGTTGTTATTCTATCCTCTACCGTACTAGTTAATTGAATTATTTGTTTAGCTCTTTCAATTAATTGTTTAAATTCTGAATTATTACTTTTTTGTTCCATCTCTAAGTCTTTTAATTTTGCATAAATATCATATAATTCATCATTAAACATTAATAAAATATCTAAATCTTTTTCCATATTAGGTTGTATTTTTTCCATACATACCCCCCTTTAAGTTGCCAATTATCCTAACACAATAAAAAACAAAAGTCAATTTGACTTTTGTTAAGTAATAATATTATTTTATATTAATTTTTTGGTTTCATCATTGGGAATAACACTACATCCCTAACACTTGCTGCATTGTATAGAAGCATCATTAAACGATCAATACCTACTCCTAATCCACTTATTGGTGGCATTCCTTGTTCCATAGCATTTAAATAATCTTCATCTAAATCCATAGTTTCATCATCACCTTGGGCTTTTTGCTTTAATTGATCTTCAAAATTAGCTCTTTGAATATCAGGATTTACTAACTCTGAATAAGCGTTACATATTTCTGCTCCAGCAATAATTACTTGGAATACATCAACAACATTTTGATTATCATCATTTCTTCTAGCTAATGGTTTTAGAACAGCTGGATAGTTCCACATAATAGTTGGTTCAAATATATTAGCTCTAACTAATCTTTTATAACAAAAATCAATTAATTGAGCTACTGATTTACATTCATTTAAATCTTGAGCACTAAATTTATGTGTTGCAATTATTTTTTCTCTTAAAACTTCTGGATCTTCTATATCAAGAAATTCAAACCCTAATTCTTTAGTTAAAGCATCAACATAATTAACTCTTTGCCATTCCTTACCTAAATCAATGGTTTTATCACCAATTGTTATCTCAGTAGAACCCTTTAAGTATTTACATGTTTCTCTCATAAATTTTTGAAAGAATTCAATATTATCTTCAAAATTCCAATACGAAGCATACCATTCAATTTGCGTAAATTCTTGCAAATGTTGAGGATCCATACCTTCGTTTCTAAAACACTTGGCAACTTCATAAACTCTATCAAATCCTGCGGCATTACATTCCTTTAAATAACATTCTGGGGCAATTCTTAAGTTACAATCAATATCAAGTGCATTATGATGGGTATAAAATGGTTTTGCAGCTGCTCCTGATACAGCAGTTTGAACAATTGGAGTTTCAACTTCCAAAAATTTATTATCGTGCATAAATGTTCTTAAAAAATAATAAAATCTGCTTCTTCCCAAAAATAAATCTCTAGAATCCTGATTCATTATTAAATCCACGTATCTCTCACGATATTTAATTTCTGTATCCTGTAATCCATGGAATTTTTCAGGTAATGGTCTTAGAGCTTTTCCTAAAAAAGTAAAATCTTCTACTAATAGCGATTTTTCACCAGTTTGAGTAGTTATTATTTCACCTTTAGCTCCGATAAAGTCCCCAGAATCAAAAATATTTTTCATCTCTTGGTACTTTTCCTCACCCATTACATCCTCTTTAAATTGGAGTTGAATTGAATCTTCAATATTTTTTATTTTAAAAAATGATAATTTACCCATTTTTCTCATAAAACCAATTCTACCAGCAATAGCAACATTCTTAGTTCCATCTGGTAAGTTTCTAGCTTCAGTTATTGTATGAGTTATTTCATACTTATCTGGGTATGGTCTTTTAACCATTTTTAATTTATCTCTTCTCGCTAATTCTTGATCTGTAAATTCACGCATAAATAATCACCTGCTTAACATTTTACCATAAAAAAACAATCTTAGAAACAAGATTGTTTATTTTTTACTAAATTTTATACATTTTTTTATTTTTATTAGTTATTGTATATAGTGTAATAGCAAGTACTGCACCACCAAGTAAGATTACAACTGGTAAACTAACACCTGTATGTGGTGGTTCTGGTGTAGGTTCTGGTGTAGGTATTGGATATTCTTTTCCATCTTCTAATCTAATTGTTGGAGAACAATCTTCGATTGAACTTGAAAATGTTTGTTTAAATGTTGCTAAAGCAAATGAAGATTCATCAACTGGAAGTAATGATTGAAAAACGGCATTATTTAGTGTTCCTGAATATGTCCAACCCTCAAATGTAGTTACATCAGAAATTGTAACACCAGATGCTGGAACGATTTCTAATTTAATTTCTCCTAAACCGCCAGTATTATTTTTAATGTAAATTGTACAAATAGTAGTACAAACTCCATCTACTGGTTCAGTACATTCTGTACAACTATCCTCTCTAGCGTCAATCTCAAAAGATAATGCTTTTGCAGCCATTGGCAATAATAGTATACCTACAACTAATAACATAAAAAACTTTTTCACACAACATCTCTCCTATCTATATTATGCTTCAATTATAGCATAAAAATACAAAAAACAACATATTTTTACAAAAAAACCAAATATCAGTGTAAAGTACTTGGTATAATACCCAAAAATTAGTGTAAAGTAATAAAAAAACTACCACTTTAATATCTTTTGTGTTATTATTATATTAGGTAGCATAAGGGGTATTGTTATGAAGAAAATACTTATTAAGATCAATGATAATAGTTTAATATTTAAAGAAAGAGTTAAATTAAATACGGAACATAAAAGTCTAATCAATACTAATGTAATAAGTTGTAATGAACTTGTTTTTTCTGATGACTATTTTATAGTAAATCAAAAAATAGTTAGTAATTTTATATTAGAATTATGCAAAGATTATAAAAGCGATACAGTAGTTATAGAATCTTCCGATTATATATTAACAATTATTAACGTTTTAAAAAATAATCCTTATGTTAAAAACTTAGTAATTAAAACAGATTGTCCTTTAACATTTAAAATGTGTGAAGCAATAACTAAAACCCATATAAAAAATATTAATTGCTACTCTATTCAACCATTTATGATTGAATACTTTGATAAACATGATTGTATTGTTGAATCAAGAAATGAAATATTATTCTTTTCAAAATTTATGATAAATAATAATCTTTCTTTATTCTCTAGCCTTTTCTATAAAATGAGTGTTGTAATAGACTTACCTATGAATGAACAGGATGAAGAAGATTTTCAAGCTTTTTGTAAAATTAATAAATATTTAAAAGTTATTCACGTAAATGCTGTAAATAAAAATGATTTAGAATATATAGTTGGAGTATTAAAAAATAATAATAAAAGGAATATTAAGATAATAATTCACAATAATATAAATAATGAGGAAACAGTTAAATATTTGGTGGATTTTAATAAGAATAAAAGCAAAAGATATAAAATTAAATTTAAAATAGATTATAGTGATAAGTATTTACAAGAAAACATTTTAAAGGAAACTAATAATAGTATATTAAGGATATGTGGTTTAATACTAATTTTTATCGTAATAATTACATTTGGTTATGTTTTCTATGATAATTTTACATCGATTCAAAAGGATGAAGAAATGCATCAAGCAATAGCTACAATTATTGAAACTGTTAAACCTGAAGATATAGAGAGAACTATTCAAAAAATAGAAACAAAGGTCGCTACAGAAGAAAAAAAAGAAATTATTAATACAGATTTAGTTAGCTTGTATGATAAAAATCCCGGAACTGTTGCGTGGATTAATGTTCCAGGGACAAATATTGATTACCCAGTTACCCAAGCCGAAGATAATGTTTATTATTTAAAGCACAATTTTAATTTTGAATATGACAAAAATGGTTGGGTATTTATGGATTATCGAAATAGTTTAGATCCTTTGAGTGATAATATTATTGTCTATGCTCATAATAGATATCATAGTGGTATTATGTTTGGTACATTACAAAATACCCAAAGGTCTACTTGGTATACAAATCCTGATAATTATGTATTAAGTTTGAGAACATTTTATGAAAATTTAGAATATCGAGTTTTTTCAGTTTATAAAATATTGGTAACATCCGATTATTTACAAACTAAATTTACTAGCGATCAGAAAAAAATGGATTTTTTAAATATGTTAAAAGACCGATCTATGTATGATTTTGGAGTTGAATTACATCCTGATGATAAAATTATAACGCTTTCAACATGTGCTGCAGACAACCATCGAAATGTTTTACATGCTGTTTTAATAAAAAAAGATCAATCTAAATGATTGACTTTTTTTCTTGTAAATACTTTTTCTTCGCTATCAAAGTAAGGGTTTAAATTTTTTATCTTAGTTAAATCTTTATTCTTCTTTTTAAATTTTATTCTTCTTCTAGATAATTCTTCTCTGGAAATATACATATTGCTTTGATAAAAATAATTTAAAATAACTCCAGCAAATTTATAATCTGTTTTTAAATCATTTAATATTTGACTAGTTTCCGTCTCTGAAAAATATGTTACTAATTCATCTACATCACTATCCTTAGAAAATTTTGGCTTACTAGTTAATATTTCATAAACATTAGCACACATATATAATAAGAAACTATTTACATATTCTTCTGAATATTTTTCTCTTAACACTTCTAAAAACTTAGCAAATAATTCTTCATCTTCTTCAGTAAAATTACTAATTTCATCATCTGATTCAGTATCTACGAATCCTATTTTGCCTTCATATATATCAAAGAAATCTTGAATAATTATTTCTGATTGTAACATATCATTATTACCAATAAAATCAGAAATATTGAAAAATTCAAAAGGGTTTAAGGCCATTAAATGTTTTAATTTTTCTTTATCATTAAATACATGTTCCTTACATTGACTTTGACCAATATAAGTTAAGTCATAATAGCATAGAAAAGATTCAATTAATATATAAGCTAAATCATCTTGATCAGTAAATAATGTAATTACGTCTTTATAACTCATTTCTTCAATTGTATCAATTATGGACTCAAATCTTTCACTGTCGTCATCTGGAATTATTTCTTTAAAACGAGCATAATTATCATATAAATATGCCTTACTAGCAATAATAAGCATCATTACCACTCTTAACTCATCTTCAGTTAATTCAGTATTTGAAAGATCTATTTTAAGTACTTTATTAAAATCAGTTTTCCCTGTTAATAATTCTAATAACTTAGCTTTCTCCTTTTCTTGATTATTATAATTATTATCTAAATTATCAATAATCATTGATAGAAATTCATTACATATACTATATATATTCATTACCATTCCCCCCAAGAATCATTAAATTGCTTTACTATTTAACCAATAATAATTACCATTATTATATTTAAATGTATGTTCATATTGTTTCATATTATCTTTATAATCTTCGAATACCATCCCGTTACTATAGGTTATATTAGAATTTACAATAGTTTTTTTATCATCACTATAGCAAATACTCGTAGATTTATCACAAATTACATAACTATCATATATTTTAATTGTTTTATCATCCTCGATAGAATACTTATTTATTTTGCGATAAACAATATTATTGTTATCTACATTTTCCAATGTCTGATATACATATAGGGTATCATCATAATATTTACCTATAGTTTTTTTATCAATACTGGCATCTTTAAAGATTATATTTTTATTATCTCCGAAAACCATTTTTGATCCATAAATTAAGTTATCTTTACTAATTTTATATAATAATTTGAATTGACTAGTATCTAATCCTATATTTATTAATTCATCATTAGTTATATTTTCTATTTTTTCTTTATCATAATTAACTAAATAATTAACTATCATTGCTTCAATTATATTAATATTAATATTTTCAAAAGAAGAAAATTTATTATATACAGATTCTAATTGATAATCATTATTTTCTGGTAAGTAATTATATAATTTATTAACAATGTCAATGTCGACCTCTCCTGACATTTTTTCCTTACCTCTTTCAAACATAAAAATTTTACCAAATATTATTAATATTATTATTGCTAATAAAATGGTTGTAACATACAAAATAGTTTTTTGTGTCCTATCCATCTTAATCACCTAATTAAATTGTACCACCACTATTTTGTTAATACAAGAAAAAAGCCTCAATTTATTGAGACTATTTTATAACTGCATCAAGATATGCTGTATTAGCACAACTATAACCTTTTGTTGTTTCATATAGTGTTTTAATTTCTGAAAATCCTTGTGGGAAGTTTCCATTGTTCTCACTATCTAAGGTTCCTTTAGATAGGTCAACAGATACTGTTAATACATTGTTTTCATCATCATAACCAGCGTGTCCTGTTATATCATTAAATGTAATTTCATCTTTTTTATCTCCAATTGCTTTTTGATAATCCTCTACTGAATTAAATTCATAACGATATAATCTTCTACCAGCATTTAGGAAAGCAAACCCTGCACCTTCTACGCTACCAATAGCAAATATATCTTCAGCTTCCTTATTCATGTGAACATCATTAATGGTTATTTCTTCCTTACCTGATGTGCACTTCATATAAGCAATAATATCACTATTAGTTACATACATGATTGCTTTGGTTGTTGTATTATTTCCGTTTCCATCTGATGATTCAATATTAACTTCGTATGGACCACCTGGATTTTGGATTTGACTTGATACATTTGATTCATCAACAAATTTAGATGAACAAGAGGTACAATCAGCTTCACTATTTTCAATATAACTATAAATAAATTCATTTACATCCACAGGACTACTTACTTTTTTAAATATTATTTTTGTTAATACTACTGGTGGTATTGTATCAACTATACTTACTTTACTTGTATAGGAGTTTTCACCACATGTTATTTTAACTTCGTATTCACCTATCTTAGAACTATCAACACCTGTAATATCAACTGTACACTCACTAGAATCACCATTTGTTACAGAAGCATAGAATTGTAAGTTAGATGGCACATCATTATTTATTAATAATTGAACATTCTTTGGAGTTATTTCTAATTTCTTTTTACTATGTGTTAGAAAATAATAAACCCCAAATGCTACTCCAGCTATTAGTACTACTATAAGTATTATAAATAATATCTTATTTGTTTTTTTCTTTTCTTGTTTAGGTAATTCTGGTGGAACAGTTCCAATATCAACTGGTTTTTGTTGATTCATGAAATTTGCTCCTTGGGTTGCCATCATATTAGCACCCTTATTTGGTGTTGCCAACAATCCTTCAGTTCCTGGAATTGGTTGAGCTACTGGTCCAGCTGGTGCAGGTGCAACTTGTGGAGTTGGTGCAACAGGTTCAACTGGTGCAGGTGCAACTTGTGGAGTTGGTGCAACAGGTTCAACTGGTGCAGGCGCAACTTGTGGAGTTGGTGCTGCAGGTTCAACTGGTGCAGGTGCAACTTGTGGAGTTGGTGCAACAGGTCCAACCGGTGCAGGTGCAACTTGTGGAGTTGGTGCAACAGGTTCAGCTGGTGCAACTCCTAAAACACCTCCATTGAATTCATTATTTTGGGTATTTGGATTTTCTCCATTCATACTATCAGCCCCTTATTTTTTAATATACTATCATTATACCTTTATATTTCAAAATTTTCAACTATATTTTTAAATTCTGTTCCCCTATCCTCAAATCGTTTGTATTGATCTTGTGAAGAACTTCCTGGTGAAAGTAATACTACATCACCTTTTTCAACATTTTTTTTAATTTCTTGCATAGCTTTTTTTAATTCACAACAATTAAAGCAGGGAATTCCAACACTTTTAGCATAATCATAAACTCGATCAGATATAGTTCCAATTGCATAAATATACTTTACATTTTTTAAATAATCATTCAATTCATTGAAATCCTGATTCCGTTCTAATCCCCCTAAAATTAAATGAATTGGTTTATTAAAAGTTTTTAACGCTGTAATTGTAGCAGTTGGATTAGTAGATTTAGAATCATTATAATACTCTACTCCATTAATTACTTTAACAAATTCTATTCTATGTTCTACACCATTAAAATCTCTTAAAAAATCTTTAATAATATCAGTATCAAAACTGAATTGTTTAACAATTAATAATGCTAATAATATATCTTCATAGTTGTGTTGACCTTTTAATCTTATTTCATTTGTGTTAATTACTTCTTTATTATCAACATATATTATATTATCTCTAATATAATTAATATCATCATTAAAATATATTTTTTTACTAGGTATTTTTTTACTAACAATCATACTATCCTCATTATTAGCATTAATGATTGCAATATCAGCATTGGTATGCTTATTAAATATTTTCCCTTTAGTCCACATATAATGCTCATATGTTCCATGATAATCCAAATGAGTTGGACAAATATTTGTTATTGCACCAATATGAGTTTTGAAATCATTAAAATCACACAATTGATGATCACTTATTTCTAAAAGTAAAATATCATTACTATGTACTTTATCAATTACTTCACATAATGCATAACCAATATTACCCCCTAAAACAACATTTTGATGCATTCTTTTTAATAGTTCATAAACCAAAGTCGTCGTCGTTGTTTTACCATTAGAACCAGTTATTCCAACAATTGTTACATCCTTTGGTAAAAAATGATATGCAACTTCCATTTCATTTTCACACCTTAATCCCAATTCATGAATCTTTTTTACTATTTCACTCGTATACATAATAGCAGGATTTTTAATGACCAAATCCCATGTATTATTAAGTAATGATAATTGATTTTCTGTAATTACTACTTCTACACCTATATCATTTAATTCTTTTTTAGTTATATCATCCAATGGATTTATATCACTTAAAACTATTTTATTTTTACTGGCTAGTAATTTAGCTACAGATACTCCACTTTTACCAGCACCAATAATTAGAACATTTAAATTTTCGTACATAATAATCACCAAATTAATATTATCACTTTTTTAACTAAAAAAGCAATAATGCTTTATATCACTATTGCAATCAATGTATTAGAACCTTTATTAACAATCTTTGTTATTGTATCTTTTAATTTATATCTTGTATTATCAGGCATCATTGATAATTTTGCTTGAATTCCTTCTTGAACAATATTTTCTAAACTTCTACCAAATATTTCACTTTTCCAAATGCTTGATGCATCTGCTTCATAATCTTTCATTAATCTATCGATTAATTCTTTTGATTGTACCTCACTACCTATAATTGGTTCAAATGTCGACTCAACATCTACTTTTAACATATGAATACTCGATGCAACAGCTTTTAATTTAACACCATATCTACTACCTTGTTTTACTAATTCTGGAGTTTCTAATTTTAATTCTTTTAAACTGGGGTATACTATTCCATAACCAGTATTTTTAACCATTTTTAACGCTTCTTTTAGGGTGTTCATTTCTTCTTTATCTTGAGCATAAGTTGTAAATATTTTAAGAAGACCAGCCTTATTCTTAACAATATTTCCCATCATAGACTGTAAAGTTTCTTGATACAAAATATCAGAACTTTCCAAATTGATAGTTACTATTCCAGTTGCAGCATCCAATTCACTAATATAAGCATTAGATATATATTCTGAATCATTAAAATGTTCTAATATATAATCAATATCCCTTACTTTTTCTACACTAATTACACTTTCTCTAATTTTATCTAAATATTGCATCTTAATTTGATGATTATTATTTAAAACATGTACCCATTCAGGAACTGATACCTTTATATCTAAGACAGGAAATTCATATAGAGCTTCTTTTAAAATATTCATTATTTCAACTTCATTCATCAATTCAACACTTATTGGCAAAACAGGTACTCCATATTTTTCTTTTAATTCCCTACTTAACTCTACTGTCTCAGTATTAGTTGGATGAATACTATTTAAAACAATGATAAATGGTTTACCAATATTTTTTAATTCTCCGACAACTTTTTCTTCAGCTTCAATATAAGATGATCTTTTAATTTCACCAAAAGATCCATCAGTAGTTACAACAATACCAATCGTTGCATGATCTTTAATTACCTTTTCAGTTCCAATTTCAGCTGCTTCAACAAATGGTATAGCATCCTCAAACCAAGGGCTTTTAACCATCCTTGGATTTCCATCTTCATCAACAAAACCATTAGCATCCGGAATTACATATCCAACACAATCAACTAACTTAATATTTGTTTCAAATTCATTAATCTTAATAATAGCTCCTTGAGAAGGAACAAATTTTGGTTCTGTTGTCATGATAGTTTTACCTTGAGCACTTTGAGGTATTTCATCTAAACATCTTTTTTTCTCATATTCATCAGTAATATTAGGAACAACTAAATTTTCAATAAATCTTTTAATAAATGTTGATTTACCTGTACGAACAGCACCAACTACCCCAAGATATATTTCACCATTGCCCCTTTTAGCTATTGATGATATAATTTTTTCTTTTTCCATAAACACCATCTTTCATATTTCTAATTAATGGTATGAAAAAAGAATTAAAGTTATGACACTTTAATTCCTCTATCACTTGATCTTATAATTGTATTACCTAACTGCTGTATGGTAAGCTTATATCAACTCCACCCATGCCATCGTAATAGTCTTCAATAGAAGTTGCAAAATTGAATACATAGCCTAATCCAGCTGCACTAATAACATACGATTGTGATTGTAATAACGAAACATTAGTTATTGCATGTTGATAACTACCATAAACTTTAGCATATTGAGAATTTGCAGTTACAAAAGCTTCAATGTCAGCATAGAATTTAACACCAGAGTTAATTAGGTTCATTGATATGCCAAATCCATTGTTTTCCTTAACAATATTTGTTCCGTTTGGAGAATAATGAACGTAACTGAAACCATCTGAAGAATTCCAAGCAGTCTGTGTACCTGTTTGTGTATCCTCAATAACAGTTGCATCAAATGTTCTTATTCCCGTTACATCGAATGATTTAACCGTCGGTGTAATTAACCATTCGGTATTTAGATAAATCATATACATATTACTTCCTAAAGAAGTGCTTGATATATTAATTCTTTTATAACTAGTTTGATAAAATGTCGATAAAGTTCCGACAGTGCCTGACATATTCATCATACTATTAGCACCTGTAATAGCTTCTAACTCACTAACTTCTTGACATATAGTACCATTTTCAGTTTCAATAACTTTATAATATTTATGTGCCGAAGAAATATTATCGTCATCAATACTTAAATAATACTCTATTTCTTCATCAGTTAGAGTTTGGATTCTACCTGCAGAAAATAGTAAGTGTAATTTTGCATATTCATCATCTGTTAATTCTATTTGTGCTTTAACGGGACATGCGGTCAATATAAGTGTTAAAACCATTGTTAATATAAAAGCAGCAGTTCCTTTTATATTACCCCTCATAACGCTTCTTTTTCTCACCTCGCTTTCTAGGTCACATGATAACAACTAATGTCGAAATCAAGCAATAGAAGATTGCGAGAGTGGAATTCCACGTTTATAGAATTTCTTTAATTTCTTGGTATATTTCTAGTAGTTCATCAATTTCATCATAATATTTTTTACAATTTCCTATTAAACATTCATTTGATTCATCATCAGTATGGTAATAATAAATTATACTAGTATTAGCTTTATTCAAATATGAAACAAAATCTTTATCATAATAATAACTTATAACTATACTTGGAGCATTTTTAATATTTTTTACTATCTGATTGTTAATATCAATTTCAATATTACTTTTCTTATAAACACCTTTTACACTGTCATATTTGTACCCTATATCTATTAATTTATCATTTACTGTTGCTTCTTTGAATACTGCTGCTACTGCATTGGAAGTATTTTTATCATCTTTGTTCATTTCTTTAATAATTCTATTATTTTGATATTTTTCAACAACAGAAAATGTTCCATTATACTGTATGCTTTCTGAATCATTATTAATCGTAATGGTTATATATAAACTTTTAGATATGGAATTAATAATATCTTTTGTTAAATATGGGGTTCGATTATCAAAGTTATCTATATAAATGTTTTCTAATGAATTCTTTTCATATATTACTTTTTTATCGCCGTTTATATAAGTATATAATTCTAGATTCACTGATGTATAATCATTATCTCTATTTAGCCTTATATCATTAATTACTAATATATTCTTGTATTTTGTTTTTATATAATAACTATTTCCAACAAAAAAATCTTCATTAGTTAATTTTAATCTATACATTGTTACAGTATTACGATTATTAATGTAAAATATGAATAAAAGAATAAATAATGTAATAAATATTAAATATAGGATACATTTAGCACTAAAAAAATTTATTACTTTATGATTAAAATCTGTAATATGTTCTTTTTTAGACTTTTTATCCAACACTAAAGAACTCGGAGATATTCCTAAGGCTTTACACATGTTTTTGACACATATTAAATCTGGAACTGATTGACCATTTTCCCATTTTGATATTGTTCTATCTGATACGTTTATTAACTCTGCAAAAGCTTTTTGTGTTAAATGTTTTTCTTTTCTTATTTTTAGTATTATTTTTCCAAAATCATCTGTCATGATGTTATTTAAAGTTTTGTCTTCTTCCATATTTTCACCATATTAATTTTATCATATAATTTGACATAATAAAAAGAAAATAATATAATTAAATAAGTTTTTTTGTGGGGGATTTACATGACTAATTTAAAGGTTTATTATACATATGAAAAATTTTTAAATGAATTAATAAAAAATCAATATGATACTACTATTCCAGCATTTCAAGATATAAATGTTGAAGATAGATGTAAAAGATTATTAAAAGCTGTTATTAAATTAATTAGGGATAATCCTAAAGCATCAATATCAACTTTAAGATTTCAATTATTTAAGGATAGTGGTATTAAAGAATTAGTTGATGATTTTGTTAAAGATACTAAAATAACTCCAAGTATTGTATTAGATTATGGAACTGATAGAAATAGAGAAACTATTTTGTGTGGTTTAAAACAAGAATATGTTTATAAAGATGGAAAGTTTAATTATGAACCATTACCTATTGAACAAGATACCATATTTGATTTAGCATCAACATCAAAATTATTTACGGCGTTATCTATTTTAAAACTAGAAGAAAAAGGATTAATTGATATATTTGAACCAATTACTAAATATGCTTCAGAATTTGTTAATTTAACTGATGTTACTGTATTTGATTTATTAAAATTTAGAGTTCCTATTGTTACTGATAAAAGAGTTGATTCTGCTAAGAATAAAGAAGAAGCTGAAGCAATATTAAGAACTGTACATAGAAAAAATTCTGATGGTATTAAAAATGCTTATACAGATATGGGGGCAATGGTTTTAAGGAAAGTTGTTGAAAATGTTTCTAAAATGAGATTTAGTGACTTTGTTTATGAAGAAATATTAAAACCTGTGAAAATGGAAAATACTTTTTTAAGAGTTCCTGAAGATAAAATAAGCATGGTAGCTAATGAAAATTATTCCAGTACTGTAAATCAAAATGGTGATATTATTACTAGATATGATAACTATCCTGGTACTCCTCATGATCCAAAAGCAATTGCAATTGGGGAACTTGATGGCGTTGCTCCAGGACATGCTGGTTACTTTTCAACTCGAGGAGATATGTTAAAATTAGGACATGCTTTAATTGATGGTACTATTTTACCACTGGAAAGCGTCTTATCGATGAGTGATACTGCAACTGGTTTTAAAGATGAAAATGGTTGGGCAAGATTTTATGGGTCATTAGTATATTTAAAACAACCTGATCCAAAAAATTTATCTGTTTATCCCCTTCTCTCTGGTAAAGCTTTTATGTCTCCGGGATTTGCTGGTACCACTTTAGTAGTTGATCCTTTAAATAAATTAACACTTTTTATTGGAGCTAATCGATTACACAATAGAATCTATGATATACATCCTAGTCAATTAAAAAATGTTGTTGAAGATCCAGTTACTCACAAAAAAACTTTTACTAGTCCAATTACTGGTGAAGAAAAAATAGTATGTAGTGAATATACTGGTAATAAAGAAATAATGGTTACTAAGGCATTGGATTTAGCATTACAATTACAATTTTTAGAGAAATTAATGCCAAAAGAAAAAGAACTAATATTAGTCAGGGAACTAAATTAGTTCTTTTTTTATTAATTCTTTGAACAAGAGCAACTTTGATATGTATGTTTTACACGATCTTTTTCTTCTGCCCTTTTACCATTATTGAAACGATCAACAGTTCCTACAAGATAACCAGTGATTCTTCTAATTCTTTCGAATTCTACTCCTTCACCAGTAACTTTTTCCTTTTTTACATCTTCGTTTACTTTTTCCATTTAACTCTACCTCCTTATTCCTTTCCTTCTAAATGTTTTAGTAACTCTACACTAACTGGTTCCCCAGTTTTTCTGCCACAACGTGGGCAAACATCTTTAATTATTCCTACATAACCACAAACTGGGTCACGATCTACTGGATGGTTTATAGCACCATATCCGATATCAGAATCATGCATGATTCTTACAATACTTTCAAACGCTTCTAAGTTATCTGATGGATCACCATCAAGTTCTATATAACTTATATGACCAGCATTTGTTAATTTATGATATACTCCTTCAATACCAAGTTTTTCAGCTATTGAAATATTATAATATACTGGAACATGGAATGAATTTGTATAATATGGTCTATCGGTTACGCCTTTAATCTTGCCATAAATATCTCTATCAATATTAACAAACCTTCCTGATAATCCTTCAGCTGGTGTTGCAAGACAAGTGAAATTCAAATGATATTGTTCACAATATGAATCAATTCTATCACGCATATGTTTTATTATTTTAATACCTAGTTTTTGACTATCTTCTGATTCACCATGATGCTTACCAGTTAAGGCTTTTAAACATTCAGCAAGACCAATAAAGCCAATTGATAATGTACCATGTTTTAGCACCTTCTTTAACTTATCAGTAGGTTTTAATTTTTCAGAATCAATCCATACTCCTTGACCCATTAAGAATGGGAAGTTATAAACATGTCTATTACATTGAATATCAAATCTTTCTAGTAATTGATCTCTTACTAAGTCAAGTAAGTCATCAAGTTCTGCAAAGAAACCTTTCATATCAGCTTTATCACGAGCATTCTTACCAACAATACCATATTTAATACCTAATCTTGGTAAGTTAATTGATGTAAATGATAGATTACCTCTTCCTGGAGTAATTGCTTTATCAGGATCTACTACATTAGCAAGTACTCTAGTACGACATCCCATGTAACCTACTTCAGAACGGAAATCATCTTTTTTATAGAATGGTTTATTAAATGAAGAATCTAAAAATGACCAGTTAGGGAATAATCTTTTTGCAGATACTCTCATACTTAATTTAAATAAATCATAGTTAGGATCTTCAGGGAAATAATTAACGCCTTCTTTAACCTTAAATATAGATATTGGGAATATTGGTGTTTCGCCATGTCCTAATCCAGCTTCAGCAGCTAACATATAATTTTTAGTAATCATTCGTCCTTCACTAGATGTATCAGTACCAAAGTTTATTGATGAGAATGGCACTTGAGCTCCAGCTCTTGAATGCATTGTATTTAAATTATGAACAAATGCTTCCATTGCTTGATATGTTCTTTTATCAGTTTTTTCTAAAGTCTTTTTAATTGACATATCAAACATTCTTTTCATTAATTCAGAATCTTTATAAAATCTTTCAAAATAATCAACTGTTATATCAATAGTTGTTATTTTAGCTATTTCTTTTTCAATAACACTCATATTTATAAAATCATTTAAATCTTCTAAATCAATAAAATCTTGAATTGTAATTTTTAATAATTTTTTAAATGTTTTTAATACTCCTGGTGCTAAATAATAATCAAATGCTGGAACACTTTGACCACCATGTTGATCATTTTGATTTGATTGAATAGCTATAGCAGCTAATGCCGAATAACTCATAATATCATTTGGTTCTCTTAAATGACCATGACCAGTTGAAAAACCATTTTTGAATAACTTATCTAAATCAATTTGAGTACAAGTTGTTGTTCCCATTGCCATGAAGTCTAAGTCATGAATGTGAATATCTCCTTCATCATGAGCTGTTGCAAATCTTTTCTTCATTAAATATGCTTTTGTAAATTCTTTTGATACAGTAGAACCATATTGTAACATTGTTCCCATTGCTGTATCACCATCAACATTAGCATTTTCTCTTTTAGTATCATCTTCAGCAGCACTCTTAAGTCCTAAACCTTCCAATGTTTTTAAGAATTTATGTACTTTTTTATCATACATAAACATTTCTCTTGATGCTGCTCTTCTCTCACGATAATCTTTAAATGATGCATAAACATCATCATATTTGCATTTTTGTAAAGTATCTTCAATAATATCTTGTATTTCTTCAATCTTTATTTTATCTTTATCAGCATAATCCTTCTTAATTCTATCAATAACTTTTCCATAAACTTTTTGAATGTCACTAGAATCATATTTTGTTTCTTCATCATCGTCAGCATCTACAACTTTAATGCTATCAAATCCTTTTTTAATCGCCATGGCAATTTTGGTGCCATTAAAATCTACTTTTGAACCATTACGTTTTACAACTTTTAAAGATTCAAAAAAATCATCTTCTAAATTAACCATACTCTCTACCTCTTCCTTACATTATAATTATAGAATATCATTTCAATATAAATCAACCATTTTTTATTTTTTAAAATTTTTGTATTTTTTAAAAATTGCGTTTTTATGGGATTTTTATTTTTTATAATTTAGAGTTAAATATCCTTTTATCCCTTTATTTATCTACATTTATTAATATTTTTAAAAATTTTTATTTTTATTTACAATTGTTTACTTTTTAACTTTTCTAAATTTTACATTTTTGCAATTTTGCTATTTTTAATTATTTTCCCTATGTAAAAATTTGTTCGACTTGAGTTATTTTTTTACATGATTTATAATATAATTGTCATTAAAAAGGAGAGATAATTATGTTTGAAAATAAAAAAATTCATATGATTGGTATTGGTGGTATATCTATGAGTAGTATTGCATTAATGTTAATGGATATGAATTCCAAAATAACTGGAAGTGATACTCAAGAATCTGATATAACTAAATCATTAATTGAAAAAGGAGCAGATATTAAGTATGGACATCATCCAGAAATGATAAAAGATGCCGATATAGTAATATGGACTGCTGCTATAAAAGAAGATGATCCAGAAAGAGTTGAAGCAAGAAGACTAAATAAAGTTGGTTTTGAGAGAGCTGAAGCATTAGGAATTATATCTAAATATTATAAAAATTGTTTATGTATATCTGGTACACATGGTAAATCAACTACTACTGGAATGCTTGCTAAAATATTTTTAGAAGCCAATCTTAACCCTACTATTCAAGTTGGGGCTATTATAAAAGAATTGAATAGTAATACTTATATTGGTGGTAAAGATTATTTAATAATGGAAGCTTGTGAATATGTAGATTCATTCTTACATTTTCATCCTACAGGTATTATAGTTACTAATGTTGATAATGATCACCTAGATTATTTTAAGAATTTAGATAATATTAAAAAATCATTTACTAAGTATGTAGCTCTATTACCGGAAAATGGTATATTTATAAAGAATAACGATGATGAAAATTCTAGTAATATAGATAGTACTACTAAAGCCAAAGTAATAACTTATGGAATTAATAATAGAAGTGATTACATGGCTCGTAATTTAACAATTAATGATTTAGGACATTATAGTTTTGATATATATAAAGAGGATAATAAATTAACTACTATTAATTTATCTATAAATGGTCATCATAACGTTTATAATGCTTTAGCAGCATTTGCCCTTGCTAATCAATATATAAGTGATATAAAGCCAATTAAAGATGCTTTAGAGGCTTATCATGGTGTTGGTAGAAGATTTGAGTATTTAGGAACCATTAATGATGCTTATGTATTTGATGATTATGCTCATCATCCAAGTGAAATAAAAACAACTTTAGATTCAGTTAATACAACAAAACATAATAAATCTTGGGCCATATTTCAATCTCATACCTACTCTAGAACTTATGATCATTTAGATGAATTTGCAGAGGTACTAAGTAATTTTGATAATGTAGTAATTGCTACAATTTATCCAGCCAGAGAAATAAATACTTATGGAGTTAGTGAAGATCAATTGGTAAACAAAATAAAAGAAAAGAATCCAAATGTTCAATATATTGATTCATTTGATAAAATAGAACAATTTATTAGAGAAAATGTTCAACCAAAAGATTTAGTAATAACTATTGGGGCAGGACCTATAAATAAAGTTGCTAATAATTTAGTAAACAAAAACTGAATGAAATAAATCATTCAGTTTTTTAATGCTTTACTTTAATACACAACGAACACCCTCACCATAAAATACATTTTCATCTGTAGTCTTATGATAATTAGTAATACTTATGTTACTCGAAGCTGAATTAAGTGCATAAGCAGTATAAATAATTCCCCAACTTGGATTTGCCGTAGCGGCCGTAGATGACCATAATTTTCCCCATGCTCCGCCACCAACATAATTATTACTTGTGGTATATTGACCTGAATATACCAGCTTGAACGCTGAATTTGAAAGTAAAGAGCTATTATTAATATGATAATTAACTAAACTATCATACTCTGATTTTGTTGGAAGACGCCATCCTTTTGGACAAATATCATATGACGCAGAAACTCCAACATTATTTGAACTAGTATTAGAATTCACCGTTGCAACAGTATATGTATAGTAACTATAACATGGGGTGTTGTAGTTACAAGTAGTGCTACCAGTATTATACACACAATCATTTATACCACCAAAACATGTTGTAGATGAAGCCGGTAATGTATAATTAGATGATACATTAGAAAGTACAGAAGTTAATGTTGTACCACCAGCTAAATCTAGATTTTTTGTCATCCAACATAGGTTTACTAATGATGCTGTTGTATAAGATTTACCATCACGAGCATCAATCATTGTATTACCACATCTCGCAGTTGTAGCCGTTTGCATACAATTATCAATTGATGTACAGCTACCTAAATTATACCTTCCATTAGCATAGATTGTAGATGCACCTTTTGGCATAACATATGTTGTAGAGGCACTAGAAGTGGATCCAAAAGTACCAGTAGATCCACTCGAGACAGTCCATCCGCTAAATGCTGAATTTGAAGCTGCAGTTGCAGATATTGATACACTTTGTCCCCAGCGATACGTTCCTGAACCTGTAACACTACTTATATAAGTTGTATTTCGATTTACCGTTAATGCAAATGTATTACGATACATACTAATACTTAATGTTTGATTACTTGTTACATTTGATGCACTTGCAGATCCTGCTGAGCCATTAGAACCTCCAGAACTTCCTTTATAATCTGTTACTGTTTTACTATAGCTACAACTTCCTCCATAGTATGCTGTTACAGAGCCATCGGCTGTATAACTACCCCAAGATCCATCAGCATTTTCAAGGCGATATTGTCTTGAACATGTTAATGTCTTTCTTGGAACATTAACTGATATTGTTTGATTACTTGTTACATTACTTACTACTCCTGATGCCGCTTGATGGCTTGTTGTTGCAGCGATTGAATATGTATATGATCCTCCATACACTACTGTTTGCGTTCCACCAGATGTATAACTACTTGGGTAATTTCCTGATGTATCTTGCAATCTATATTGTTTGGTTATTGTAAATGTTTTTCTTGGAACATCCAAAGATAATGTCTTCGCTGCTGTTACTGTTCCTGAACTTACTGATGCCGCTTGGTGAGTTGTTGTTGCTGCAATTGAATATGTATACGAATCTCCATACCTTACAGTTACTGTTCCATCAGAAGTATAACTACTTGGATATGATGCATCTGTTCCTTGTAATCTGTATCTCTTTGTTATTGTAAATGTATTTCGATCTACGTTAACTGTTTGATTTACATTTGATGTTATAGTTACTGAATAACTTGCTGCTTTATATGTCGTATCAGCAGATCTTGACCAACTACACGTCTCACCATATCTTAATGTTGAATTTGTTCCAACTTGCGCTGTTGCATAAGTTCCATTTGCATTTTGTAATTGATAATTTATCTTACACGTAAATGTATTTCTTGGGACATCTACTGATATTGTTGATGCTGCTGTTACATTACTTACTGAACCCGTTGCTGCTTGATGTGTTGTTGTTGCTGCAATTGAGTATGTATATGAGCCTCCATATACTACAGTTTGGGTTCCTCCCGATGTATAACTGCTTGGATACGTTCCATCAACATTTTGTAATCTATATCTTTTTGTTATCGTAAATTTATTTCTTGGAACATTTACGGATATTGTTGATGCTGCT
>JAEEGK010001380.1_pt1 | contig 60941 bp, 44 predicted proteins | sample 8958771 | NCBI WGS metagenome assembly JAEEGK01 (sample SAMN16246547, study PRJNA631951) | gut metagenome | biome: gut microbiome; feature: rumen; material: SC-attached | host: Bos | place: Iran: Karaj | collected 2018-10 | reverse complement strand
TTGACTATATCTATGGAACAGAAATTTTGCCAGAGCTGCGGAATGCCGCTCACGGAAGGAGTCTTTGGGACCAATGCCGACGGAAGCAAGAATGAAGATTACTGCATCTACTGCTACAAGGACGGCAAGTTCCTTCAGGACTGCACAATGGACCAGATGATCGAGCATTGCGCCCAGTTCGTGGACGAAGTTAACAAGAACCTGCCCCAGCCCATCACCAAAGAGGAGTACATCGCCCAAATGAAGATGTACTTTCCCCAACTGAAACGCTGGCGCCAGGAGTAACTTTCCTTTTAGGGTATGACAATATTAGAAGCGATAGAGGTGAGGCATTCGGTGAGGAAGTACACCGGAGGTCCCATACCGGAGAGTGTTCTGACTGCCCTCCGGGAGAAAATTGATGAGGTTAACCGTATAGGGAACCTGCACGTCCAGCTGGTCACGGACGAGCCCAAGTCATTCAGCGGCCTGATGGCGTACGGAGCCTTCTCTGGCGTCAACAGTTACTTGGTGATGGCCGGCAAGAAGGATGATTCCCTAGATGAGCGCATAGGCTACTACGGCGAGCAACTGGTCCTGCTGGCCCAGACACTGGGCCTGAACAGTTGCTGGGCGGGAGCCAGCTATAAGAAAATCCCCGGGACGTACGTCCTGGAGGATGATGAAAAGATTGGATGCTACATATCCATCGGCTTTGGCATCAACCAGGGAAACAGCCATAAGATAAAGGCTCGCGGCGATGTAAGCAACGCCAGCGACCTCACTCCAGCCTGGTTCAATAAAGGGGTCGATGCCGCACTCCTGGCCCCCACTGCAGTCAATCAGCAGAAATTCTACTTCGAATACCTGGGAAAGAAGGGCGATGGCAAACCCAAAGTCTCCGCAAAGCCCACCTTTTCAATGATAGGCTATGCAAAGATGGACCTTGGAATTGCCAAATACCACTTTGAAGTGGCTGCAGGGAAGGAAAACTTCCAGTGGGCCTGACCTACTTCAGTTCTTGGTACAACTCCGGATCAAACTCTTCAAGCGCGGTGACGCCGTGCAGATGGTTGATTGATATCCACGGAAGCCATGTGCGATGCGCACCTATTCCGCGGATGGGATTCATACGCCAGTGCTCCTGCTGCCATCCGGGACCAGCCATGTCATAGGTACGGCCGGGCAGGGCCAGCATAGCCTTGGTGCCGTGCAGCAGCACGCGCGCTACGTCCAGTTCGTGCTCATCCCCGGTATATTTGTAGAGTTTTGCGTAGATAGGGACGGCCCAGTCCAGGTACTGGTCAACGCCGCCCACATCGTTGGAACCTATTATGTTGGCACCGATGACCGGGACGCCAGGCTTCCAGCCCAGCAAGTCCGGGTCGGCCCCTGCGGGCATCGGGATGTCCCATATCCATATCCAGGCCTCCGCGTAGTCTGCAGCGGCACGGGCGCGCTGAAGCCATTTTTCGTCCTGAGTATCTTCGTACAAAGTCATGAAAGCTTCGGCGCTAAGCATACCTGATTCCTTGTCGGCAACGCTGGGGGTGCCGGTTGCACCTTGATATACTCCCTTGCTGCCATATTCTTTCCAGATGTATTCCGCGGCCTTGATGGCTGCTGCCTTGTAAGTGTTGTCTCCGGTGAAGTTAGCGAGTTTCACGAGGAATGGGACGGGCGCATATGAGAGTGCGCCGGATTGGTCGGAAATGGCTCCGTCATCGCCCCACTCGGCGGGGAAGGAGCCGTCGGGACGCTGCAGCGGAAGCAGCCAGTCAGCAAAGCTCTTGCCCCATGCCAGCCACTGCGGATGCTGCACTCCGCGCTGTTTCTCGCGCTCTAGCATATCCATAAGACGCGCGAGGTCCTCAGGGATAGGACGAAGGCCCCAGCTGTTACCTCCGTGGATGTTGCCCACATGGCCGGTGCGGAGGTTCAGGCCCTCGCCTACAGGCGGATCAAGAGGGACATACTTCACCAGCGAATACATTATCTCTTCTGCCAGCTGGCTGAAGCGCGTGCCTCGAGGGCTCTGGTCGCGGTAAGCCTCCATCAGGAACTGCTCCGCAATCTCCACGTGCTTGCCGCAGAAGCCCACTACCGCGTACTCCCAGATTTCCAGCTCTGCCGCCGTGGGATCAAGGTCGATTCCCAGCTGGCGGGCCCAGGCCTGCATCTTGGGGATGTCCGGATTGTAGTTGGAACGATTAGGGAACTGCCTGTTTGTCGGACGGAAAGATCCCGGCTTGCCCGACTTGGCATCTATCACGAACGGTACTCCCGCACGGTCTTTATACTCTATTACCTGAGAGGCCAGATGGTCCAGCAGAGTGGTACGCATCTGCTCCAGGTCCACTTTCTCCACTTTCGGGTCCAGCATAGCCCAGGCCTGACGCCACGCGTCGCGCTCCACTCCCGGCATCTGGTCCGATGTCCCAAGCAGGAACGCCAGCCGGTACTCCTGCGTGAAACCGTCCTGCACAGGATGCAGGCGGATGCGCGTAATTGACTCCACCGGAGTATCGCTGGTCCTGAAAAATCCACCTGCGAATTCCCTGCAGGTACCAGGATAAATGAACGATATGCCTACGCCATTGTCAGTGGCGGCCACCTCAAGGGTGCCGAATCCAAGACCAGGCTCTATCACGCAGTCGGTTGCCGCCGCCGTGGTTTCTTCCCAAGTGGTAGCTCCGTCCGGATTGCGGTCAAGAACAGCGAACCAGTCGTATGCATCTCCAGTACCGTCAACCACTGCTGCAAGCGGCGCAGCCAGATAGTCTTCCCTGAGGGAGAAGTATCCGGCATCATAGAATGCGCGGCCGCCCTTTGAAAAATCCGTAGTATGAGGATCGCCGAAGATGACGCCCGGGATGAAATACTTGCAGTCCTTCCACTGAGTCTGTGTCTCCAGCCCTGTGGCGGTGCAAAATCCAACGCCTTCCTGAGAGTCGCTTACAGTGACACTTCTGTCCAGGAGCAGAGTCTCCCCGTCTATTCTCCACAGGTCGTGGAAAGTGAAGACGCTGCCGCCGGCTTCAATCTCGGCAGTAGCATCGACCTTGCGCACACTGGGTTTCACAGATGTGTAGGAAGCCTCGAACTCTGACAGCGTCTTTCCATCAGCACAAAGATATAGCTTGGCCGGAGCCAGCTGCTGCAGAATGTCGCCATCGGCACGGGTTACCGTGATGCCATATGTCTTCTGGCCGGAACCGGTGAATCTGACCACCGAGCCGGAGTCGGTTTGCCCCAGGCGGACATCATAGCTGCATCCCGCCAGCAGGAACAAGGCTGCAAGGCAGATACTTACGGATATTACTCTTTTCATCTTATGTTATTTCTGTATGCTCTTCAGGCCTGCCTTGATATTCTCTTTCAAGGCCTCGCAGGACATTGTACATCCCGAAATTGCATCTACATCGGACTCCAGGGCCTCCTTGACGGTCATACCTTTAAATGCATCTAGAATCTTGACGGCATTCTGGTAGAAAGAAGGGGTCTCTTCGCTGGGAAGGGCCTCAACGGACTGAATCTTGCCTCCAACAATGGTAATCTTAACCGGTGTTGCGGCGTGATGGCCCAGGACATCCTTGCACATTTCTGTGGTATCGATGACCTTTTTCTCATCAGCCTTCTTCTGGGCCGATGCCGGGAACACTGTAAAAGCAACGGATGCCAGCGCAATAAGCGCCACCACCGCGATCAATATCTTAGAAGTCTTTTTCATAAACCTATATTTCTGTTTGCAAAGTTACTTATTCTGCGAGCAACTGTAAATCCCTATTTATAAGGAAGTGTGACTTTGAACGACAGACCCGCCGCAGGGGTGAAACCTGCGTGCGCAGGGGAAGGGGTGCTGGCTACGAAAGGCTCCAACTTGACATCAAAGCCCGCCAGTCCTCTTTGCGCCCTCAGGTCCTGGACATACATATTCTTGACCTTGGCAATGCGTACCGCGTCAACAATACTCCAGATATGCAGTCCTACATTGGCCAGTGCGCATATTACGGAAGCTGTAGAAATATCAAAGTCCGCATCAGTGATACTGCTGCCTGGAACACTGGTATAATGGGCTTCTATTCCAGCGCTTGTTAAACCAGCAAGCATAACGTTTCCAAAGAAAAAGCCTGCAGCACGCCACCACTCTCCTTCTATTGCCTGGCCAAGTCCGGGGATAAAATAAGAAGCCACGCCAAGCCAACCCGGGCCGTATTTATCATCAAATTGACGAATATACATCTTTGGGTTATAGATATGCTTTAACTCCTTGTATCTCAGGCCCTCGAGAACCGGACCATCTGAATTAGCCATATTCACCGGAACACCGTCGAAGATGTCCTTTTCTCCGTTCTCGTATCTAATCATAACTACCTGAGCCGTGCTGATCGAATATGTTGGACCGTCAAGATTGCTGAATCTTTTATACTTTATCATCAATGGTGAAACCTCCTCGACCTTTGCCTGGATGTCCTCACCGCTGCGGGTGGTTATAATATCCTGTGCGCGGGAAACAATCGCGCTTCCCAGCAGCGCAGCAGCTATAAATATCAATCTTTTCATCGTTCTCATCGTTTAACTCTGCAAATATAATTATCCCCCGCCATATTTAAAACACCCTGCTCCTAGCGTGCCAGACGGTGGAGCGGGAGGAGTGGAGGGCAGCGAGTGGCTCAGTGCGCGGATCTGAGCTTGCGGGTGAGGAGGTTGGCGCTGAGGACTATGCCCAGGACAATTGCCAGGGTGATCTTGACGGCGGTGAAACCGGCGGCCAGGGCAGAGTCCATCTGAGTGGAAACCACGAAGTAGGAACTCCAGAAGACGCCGGCGCCTGGAATCAACGGGAATATTCCACAGATGAGGAAGACGGTGCTGGGGCACTTGAAGCGATGCGCGGCGGCCAGGGACAGGAGCGCCACCAATGTGGCGGCGAAGAATGTCCCGCCCGCCGGGCCCAGACCCAGATACCTGGTGAACACCAGGTAGGTCAGCCATCCGGCCATTCCAACGACTCCGCATTGGAGATAGAATTTACGCGGAACGCCGAAAAGCACTGCAAAGGAGGCCGTGCCTATGAACGATGCGGCCAACTGAATGGGAAGCATTGCCGTCACGGGATCAGTGATAGTCCCCGTAAGATGGATCATCCCTCCCTCAATGGCACTCTGGGCTATGAAGGCTAGACACACCCCCACGGCAATGCACAGGAACACCATCATAGCATCCAGCAGGCGCGTGATACCTGCCAGATAATCTTCTCCGGCGATATCCCTAAGGCCATTGGTGAACGCCACTCCCGGAATGAGCGGGATAAGCGTTCCAACCATCATATTTCCAAGGTTCTGCCCGAAGCCGAAATGGTTGAAAAGGATGCAAAGCGCAGTCCCGAGCGCCCCTGCAAAGATGTTGCTTAGCGCCTTGGACAGCGAGGGAACACACACCAGGACCAGGAACAGATACACAAGGGTGCCGGCGATGAGCGCGGCCGCGCAGTCAAGCAGGCTGCCGCCGAAGATGGCGCAGAATGCGCCACTTCCCAGCGCCGCGCCTGCGAACTGCTCCCACAGCGGTTTCTCCGGCATCCGCCGTATCTCCTCCACCTTCTTCTCTGCCTCATCCAGCGTATACTTCCCTGCGGAAACATCGCGCGAGAACTGGTTCACTGCCACCACCTTGTCCAGGCGGGCCCCCTTGATAGGGATGAACTTGACGTTGGCATAGGCCTTTCCTGTCGTGAAAATACCGTTGCTCAGGACGAAGAAGTTCTCGTTCTGCTCGCCAAAGTGGGTGGCGATCCTCTCCATAGTATCCTCAACGCGGGAGATCTCCGCACCGTTCTCAAGCAGGATGTGCCCGGCTTCGGAAGCCAGCGAAAGAATCCTTGCAGAAGTTTCTTGGCTGTTCATAGATTACTTTTTGCGTCCTCCCCTTTTATCTACCCATATCCACAGCAGATACATCAGCGCGCCCCATACCAGGAACAATAAGACATAGACCCAGAAAGGAAGGGTGGCGGTGTATGTATCCCTGTTGACGTATTTTTCAAAATTGGGGATATCGGCATAATAATAGGCCCCGGCGCCAAAATCCAGGTCGTCCTGGAGGCCCAGGCCATTAGCCATTATATAAATGGCCGTGGCAAGGACTGCTATGCCCACAACGGCAAAAGCCACCCTTGCCACAGTCTTTTTCTTAGCCATTTAGTTCAGAACAGGGATTGGGAATACCTTTCCTGAAAGCAGGAACCATACGGCGAACAGAGTGAGGGCAATGTTGAACAACTGTCCCACTACATACAGCCACAGAACCTTTCCGCCCTGCATCTGCTTTACGATCTCCTTGAAGTTGGTATCCAGTCCAATGCTTACGAATGCCAGGACGAAAGCCCAGTTCTTATACTGGTCAAGCACCTTGTTGATAGCGCTTACCTGATCCGCACCTGCAAGAGGCTGGATGATGAAGGAAGCGATGAGGGATGCAACGAAGAAACCGATGATGAACTTGGGGAAGCGGGTCCAAATCTCGCTTGCACCAACCTTCTGGGTTCCGGTCTTGTCTACCTTGGTAGCGAAGAACAGTGCCACGAAGAATGCGATGAATCCGATGAGGATGTTCTGGATCATCTTCACGAGCACGGCGGCCTTCTCCGCCTCTCCGCCAAGGGCGGAACCGGCAACGGCAACTGCTCCGGTACTGTCAACAGTACCTCCAATGAGGGCGCCTCCCATAATAGGAGACATCTGGGCCCAGCGGATGAGCATAGGCTCGAACACCATCATAAGGACGGTGAAGATGATGGAGATGGAAACTACCATTGTAAGGTCTGTCTTCTTGCAGTTTGAAGCTGCGCCGGTGGCGATGGCTGCTGATGTACCGCAGACTGATGTAGCGGCGGCCATTGTGATTACCAGCGGCTTGTTGTCAAGTTTCAGGACCTTGGTTCCGAACCACCACATAAAGATGATGACGATAGGTGTTACTATCCAGGCGATTCCAAGTCCGTAAAGGCCGAACTTTGCAATGTTGGAGAACAGCACGGAGAATCCCATAATAACCAGACCGGTCTTGATGTAGAACTCGGTCTTTACAGCCGGCTTGAGCCAGTCAGGGACACCAACCGTATTGGAGATGAGAAGTCCCACTATCAAGGCCCAGAAAGCCCACTCCAGATAGCGGTTGAGAGTGTACTCTGCGCTGATAAGGCGCACGATGATTGCCAGTACGAACAGTCCCAGGAATGCAGGGATGTACTTCTTGACATTGCCGCCCATAAGCTTGACGCCAATGGTGAACAGGACGCCCAGGACGACCACTGTCCGTAAAAGCTTCCACCAGAAAGCCGCGGTTGCGAGCTGACTACCCAGCGACGGCAGACTTGCCGCTTTAGCTTCTCCCAGCCCGAACGTGCTGAAACTGAGTGCGGAGAAGTTGAAAGCACCTGTAAGGACTGCTACACAGCCGATAAGGATGACAACGAATCCAATCCATACGGCCAGCCAGTCTTCTGTGCTGAAGAGTTTAGATTTTTGTTTGCTCATATCTACATAGATTTGATTATCATTGCAAGCCGGGCGCACAGTCCCGGGAAGAAACGCTTGATATAGACCATTATGAGTTCCTTGCGGCCTACGAGAACCTCGCGGCGGCCTTTGTCAAAGGCTTTCGCGATCTTCCGGGCAGCGTCCTCAGGACTGAGGCCGCCCGCCTGCCCGGGATCCATCTTCCCGTGCTGCGCGCCGCCCTTGTCCAGGGCGTAGAACGATATGTTGGTCCTGACCCTGCCGGGGCACACCAGCGTCACGCGGATGCCGCGCGGGGCGTATTCCGCCCGCAGGGTTTCAAAGAAACCGTAAAGGGCGTGCTTTGACGAACTGTACGCGCAGCGCAGCGGGAAGCCGAAGCGGCCCGCTATGGAGGTGGTGGCGGCTATATGCCCGCCGCCGGCCTCCAGCATCCGCGGCAGGATGGCCTTTGCCATAGCCACGGGCGCGAAGTAGTTCACTTCCATTATGCGGCGCACCATTTCCATAGAGGTGTCCTCTACTGTGGTGCGCTGGCTGATTCCTGCGTTGCAGTACATCAGGTCTATGCCTCCGAACGCGTCCCAGGCCTGCTGCACAAGCCCGGGGACGCCGTCAGCGTCCAGCAGGTCGAAAGGGAGGGCCTTGGCGCCGGCCGCCCCAAATCCAAGGCACTTTTCCGCCACGGCCTCCAGTTTCTCCTTTTCATTGGAAGTAACCACCACATAGGCTCCACGCTTTGCGTAGAGATATGCGCAGGCCTCTCCAATGCCTGATGATGCTCCAGTTATCCAAATTTTCATCTAGAACAGATTCTTTACTTTCCTGACAACCTGCTCAGCATCCAGGTCCGGTTCCAATACCAGGTCCGGCTGCTTGAGCACGAAGCCCTTGCTTATTGCACCCAGCGTTCCGCCGCCGGTGCAGTTGAGCATAATGTATTCGTCTTTCTTGACCTTGCCTTCCTTGACGGCCTTGTCCAGGGCTGTCACTGCTACGCAGGCAGCCGGCAACAGGTCATACCCTTCAAGGTTACGGAACTGAAGGAGCCAGAATACTATGTCGTTGTTATCGGCAAGGAAAACATCTCCGCCGCTCTCCTTGAGAGTGTCGAAAAGGCCTCCGGCTATGCCGTAAGGGGGTTTCCTGTTGGAGAGCACCTTGGCAAGGATGACCTCCGCCTGGCGGCGTCCCTCTTCGGGTTCAAGGTCAACCAGCTTGCGTGATTCCTGCTTCCAGGAATCGTACATAAGGGAGAACGGGGCGTTCTGCGCAACATAGACGCGCATATGGTTCTCGCCGAAGCGTCCGTCAGCCGCCAGCCTCTGCGCGTTTTCCCAGGCCGCTATGGCTCCGGTTCCGGAGCCTACCGCCTGGAAATAAGCGTCCGGTATGCGCCCCACTTTCTCAGCAAAGCTGAGGATGGTGGTGCCCATACCGTCGCGCCTCGCCACGTTCTTTGCCCCTCCCTCAAGGAAGAAGGCAGGATCCGTGGCCAGCTTTTCGCCAAGGGCGATGGCATCGTAATAATCACACCCGTGAGGGACCGCGATAAGCTTGACGCATTTGTCAAGCGGCTTGCGGAACCACAGGTCGTGGCAGCTGTCCAGGGGGACGCATATAACTACCGGGATGCCGTTGTCCGAGCACACCTGGGCGAAAGCCCTTGCGGTGTTTCCGGCGGACTGCACCACCAGCACTCGCTTCTCCCTCTTATCCATACGGGCAAGGACGCTGTAGGCCTCGGTCTCCTTGAAGGAGCAGGTCTTCATCTTTGCCCCTATCCTGGGGTTCCAGCCGGAGAACGTTATGTACAGGTTCTCCAGGTCCAGATACCTTGCAAGTCCCCTGGACTTATAAGTAACGGGGGCGCAGGAGTGCTTGAGGGTGCGCTTGATGGGCATCCAGTTGGCATATCGATATATTCCGTCAAGTTCCTTGCGGACGGTGAATTCACGGTTGTCGTACACGGCCCTGACCAGCGACGGTTCAGGACTCTGGGGGTCCGACATAGTCCAGCCTTCATCCTCGAGGAGACGTCCGGTGGCAACATTTATCAGACCGTATTTTGTGGGTTCGAATCTCATAGTTATTTGATGATTGCCATATCAGGGATTTCTTTGTCATATTCTCCGCGGGCGAGGCGCTCCTTGATGTCGCGGAACGCGTCAAGCGTGCGCTCAACATCTTCCATACTGTGCGCGGCGGTAGGGATGATCCTGAATATGAGCATTCCAGGAGGAATGACGGGATAGGTTACAATGGAGCAGAAGATATGGTAGTTCTCCCTGAGGTCTACTGCAATGTTGGAAGCCTGGTTGATGCCGCAGGCCAGATGGACGGGGGTCACGCAGGCCTCTGCGGGGCCAATCTCGTAACCAAGCTCGCGGAAGCCTTCCTGCAGGCGGCGCGTAACTTTCCAGAGTTGCGCGCGACGCTGGTCGCCTTCCGGGCTGTTGATTATCTCAAGGCGCTTGATGCAGCCTTCCACAATTGGCATAGGCAGTGCCTTGGCGTACATCTGGGAGCGCATATTGTAACGCAGATAGGTGATTATTTCCTTCTTGGAAGCAACGAAGCCTCCAATTGTGGCCATTGACTTGGCGTAAGCGCCAATGTAGAGGTCAACTCCGTCCATTACGCCAAAGTGCTCGGAGGTTCCCCTTCCGTGAGGACCCATAACGCCAAAGCCGTGGGCATCGTCAATCATAAAGCGGAATTTGTACTTCTCCTTGAGGGCCACGATCTGGTCCAGGATTCCAAGGGCGCCGGTCATTCCGAACACTCCCTCCGTGATCACCAGCACGCCGCCGCCGTTCTCGTCAGCAACCTTGCAGGCGCGGGCCAGGACTTTCTCGCAGTCGGCTATGTTGTTGTGGCGGAATTTGTACTTCTCTCCAATGTGGAGGCGGATTCCGTCAAGTAGGCAGGCGTGGCACTCCGCATCGTAGACGATGACGTCGTGACGGCCTACAAGGGCGTCAATGGTGGAAACTATTCCCTGGTAGCCAAAATTGTACAGGAAGGCGGCCTCCTTGCACTCGAACTCTGCGAGCATACGCTCGAACTTCTCGTGAAGGGAGGTGTGGCCTGTGAGCATACGGCTTCCCATAGGGTAAGCCATTCCCCAGCGGGCCGCACCCTCCGCGTCCGCCTTGCGGATCTCCGGATGGTTGGCCAGGCCAAGGTAGTTGTTAAGGCTCCAGCACAATACTTCCTGGCCGTTGAACCTCATATGCGGGCCAAGTTCTCCTTCTAGTTTAGGGAATGCGAAATAACCTTCGGCTTTCTCCCGGTACTGGCCTATAGGACCGCCGGTAGATGCCATAATTTTCTCGAAAATGTCTTTATACATATTAATATTATTTGATCTTTTCTCTTGATACAAGGCCCATAAGGCGGAACAGGAACTTTGGTAGTTCTTTCTGTGGATCCCGCTTCTTAAGGTCTATGAACCATCCCAGTTTCTTGACCACCGGGACCTTTTCCGTCTCCACGAACTCTATGAGCGTGCCGTCAGGATCCTCTATGTAGGTGAAGCGGCCGGCGGCGTCTCCCATATTGAACTTTTGCCCGTCGGGGCAGCTGTCAACGGTGAAAGGATGGCCCAGGGCGGCGCAGTGCGCGCCAAGGGCGTCCGTGCCGCAGACATCGAAGCAGATCTGGATAAAGCCGGGGTCTCCCCACTGACGCCCCTCGAAAATCTTGCAGGGAATGTGGTCCAGCGCCTGGACCAGTTCTATGGTATTCTTTCCCATCAGGCCCGCGAAGGCTCCCTTTCCCTGGCCTGAAGGGGCCAGGAGCACGCGCCTGTAGCGCTCCGTGCAGCCGGGCATTATGTTCCAGTCATCAAAGATGCCTGTGGTGTCATAAAGGAGGGTGTCATAGCCAAGGACGTCCTTGTAGAAAAGGATTGAGGCGTCCATATCAGAAACGCCCACCACGGCGCCAAAGATACCGCCGTTCATCCTGTTCTGCTCTATGTAAACCTCCTGGTTTTCCACAACCTGGAAACAATTGCCGTAAAGGTCCTTGACATAGAAGCAGGGGGTGCCGTCCGGAAGTGAGGAGATATCCCCTACTCCGTCCCATTTCTCCCTTATAATGCTATGGAAGGCCTCTACGTTACGGCTTTTGATCTTTGCGGCGAATATGCCCAGGTCTCCCACCGATATATCGAAATCAGCGCTGACCGGCTTCCTTTGGGAGTACTGCCAAATCTCAAGTCCGCCGCCGCCCTGAAGGTTTACGGCTATGCAAGCGTGACGTTTCTGAGGCTGGCCACCCGTGTATGGAAGCATCCTTTCAGCAACGGTATCATCTTCAAGAATCTTGATGTCCATTCCGAACATCTCAATGAACCAGTTCCAGGATTTGCGGAAATTGACGGTTCCCACACCAACCTGCTGGATGCCTGTTATAGAGAAATCTGCCATTGAATATGGTATATAAAGTTATCAAAGATAGCAATGATTTTTGTATCTTGCGACAAATTCTCTGGTTAGTTTATGAAAAGACGTGCTTTATTTTTCCTGATTGCTGCCATAATCCTTTGCTGCAAAACCATTTTCCTCAACGCCCAAAACAAACCTCTGGACCACAGCGTCTATGACGGATGGCAGTCCGTAAGCGCCGTTAAACTTACCCCTGACGGTAGTATGGTAAGTTACGAGATAGTGCCCCAGGAAGGTGACGGAACCCTTTATGTCAAGAACCTTAAATCCGGTGCTGAACTGGCCGTAGAGCGCGGTACAGGCCTCAAATGGGCCGGTGACGCAAGCTGGGCCGTATTCACCGTCAAGGCTCCTTTCGACTCCACCCGCCAAGCTAAGATTGACAAGAAAAGCCGAGACGACCAGCCAAAGGACAGCCTTGCGCGCCTGAACCTGCGCACTTTGCAGTGGGAGATGATCGGGGCGTCCGGAAGCACCGCAATGGGGCTTGACGCGGCTCCGTACATCTTTGCCGCGCAGGAGGTGAAAGGACGTAAGTCCCGCAAACTTCTGGTAATTGATACGGCAACCGGAGCCGTTGACTCCATATTGAATGTCTCTTCCTTTGAGGCGGACAAGTCAGGCAAGCGCCTGGTAGTGGCCACCGCAAAGGAGGATGCGGACTCGCTCTCCCGCAGCGCCGTAATCCTGTATGACTACGCTGCCGGCAAGGAAGAAACCCTGCACGCCGATAAGAAATCATACGCCAACCTCCGCTTCAACAATGACGGGAACAAAGTGGTCTTCACTGCCACGGACCAGGAAGAGAAGACAGACGGAACTCCGCGCCACGCCATCTATCTGGCGCAGGAGAAGGTGGTGACGGCGGCGACGCGCCGCACCCCGGCCGTCACCCGCTGGGATACCGGCGAGGTGCTGGCCGCAGACTGCGCGGACCTTCCCAAGGGCTGGGTTGTCAGCGCCCCAAGCCGCCCGGCTTTCTCAAACAACGCCGGCCGCCTAGTGCTCACACTGTCAGAGTACTTCCCTGCCAAGGACACCACTGTATATGAATTCGAGGCCGCCCAGCTGGACATCTGGGTCTGGGACCAGAACACCGTTCCGCCAATGGATAAACTGGGCCGCGCGCGCACCCGCACCGCCATCGTCAACCTCAACAATCCGGGCAAGCTGCTGGTGCTTTCCTCCAACCCTTCGGACAGGATAACCTTCTTTAACGGAGCGGATGCGGACTACGCACTGTCTTCTGACACAGGCAATTATGTAATAGATAATATGTGGGCTTCCGACAGCCGCTCAGACGTCTCCCTCGTGGACCTTCGCGACGGCAGCCGCAAGCTTCTGAGCAAGGAATCCACAGGCTACGGCATACCTTCGCCATACGGCAAATACCTGGCTCACTTTGACCCATCTGACGGCAACTGGTACTGCCTGGATCTTGCCAGCGGCGCCCTTGTCAACCTCACCGGAAACACCGGCATCAACTTCTGGGACGAAGACGATGACCATCCTACGACCGGCTACACACCTATAGGCACCCCGTCCTGGGTGGGCACTGACGAAGCCCTTCTCCTGGCAGACAAATACGATGTCTGGAAGTTCTCCCCGGACGGCTCCAAGGCGGAGAACCTTACCCGCGGCGCAGGCCGCAGGGACAAGGTTCAGTACCGCGTCACCAGCCTTGACGGAAGGACCAACCCGTACCTGTACCAGTTCATCAAGACCCAGCCTGCAAAGGGCAGCATCCGCCTCACTTCTTTCGACACCCAGACAAAGCAGAACGGCTTTGCCACCGTGGACATCGTACGCGGCGGAGAGCCCCAGGGCTTCCTTGCGGAGAAATCCTTCACCACCGTCACCAAGGCGGACAATGCAGACGTGATCGCCTACCTGAAGGGAGACTTCCGCAACCCTATGGACCTGTACATAACCAAGGACAATTTCAAGACGGACACCAAGCTCACAGCAATCAACCCTCAGCAGTCCCAGTACCGCTGGGGCGACGTGCAGCTGGTTCACTGGAACGCATACGACGGCACCAAGCTGGACGGTCTCCTGTTCACTCCTGACGGAGTCCAGCCTGGCGACAAGCTTCCAATGATGATATACTTCTACGAGAAGAACTCTGAGACTCTGTTCAACTACCGCCAGCCGGCCCCCAGCCGCTCCACAGTGAACATTTCATTCTTTGTGAGCCGAGGATACGTGGTATTCATCCCGGATATCGTTTATGTAGACGGTCACCCTGGCGAGAGCGCCTTCAACTGTGTATGCTCCGGCGCCGAGTCAATGTGCCGCCAGTTCAGCTATATAGACAAATCCAAGATGGCCATCCAGGGCCAGAGCTGGGGCGGATACCAGACTGCGTACCTTGTTACGCGCACAAATATGTTTGCCGCAGCGGGCGCGGGCGCCCCTGTGGGCAATATGACCAGTGCGTACGGAGGCATCCGCTGGGAGAGCGGAAACAGCCGCATCGGCCAGTATGAGCACGGACAGAGCCGCGTGGGCACCACGCTGTGGGAAGGCCTCGACCTTTACATAGAGAACTCCCCTGTCTTCCACGCCCCGTTCGTGAACACTCCGGTGCTCATAATGCACAACGATGCGGACGGCGCAGTGCCTTGGTACCAGGGAATAGAGTTCTTTATGAACCTCAGGCGCCTGGGCAAGCCGGCCTGGCTGCTGGAGTACAACAACGAGCAGCACAACCTGTCCGAGAGGCGCAACAGCAAGGACCTTTCCATCCGCCTGTCACAGTTCTTCGACCATTACCTGAAAGGCGAGCCGCTGCCTGTATGGATGGAGAGCGGAATCCCTTACGCCCGCAAGGGTAATTACTTTGCAACAGAATACGCAGAATAATAAAACACGTCATATATGAAAAAGACACTTTTCACCTTATTGGCCGTATTGACGGTGACCCTTACCGCAGGCGCGCAGGATAAAGTTACCCGTACCGTCCTGGAACTTGGCAAAACGGACAACCGCACAATGCAGCACGCAGACTACATTGCCCGCAACATAGGCGGACGCCTGGTGGGAACGCATATGCTTCACCACGCTGAGGACTGGGTGGCGGATCAGTTCCGCTCCTGGGGTCTGGAGGTCACCCTTCAGGAAGCCGTGACCATAAATGTGGGGTTCGACCGCGTGCCCTGGTCCGGCCGCTATATGGCGGAGGACGGCTTCTCGCTGCACTTCGGCACTCCGGCTTACACGGCCGGAACCCGCGGCCCGCAGAAAGGCCGAGCCATCCTGGAGCCAAAGAACCAGCAGGAATTCGACAGGGTGAAAGGTGCGCTCAAGGGCGCGTGGGTGATGCTGGAGACTGGTGCCGCCAGCGGCCTGGCCATTGACGCCAGCGCCAAGGCGGATTCCACCCGCGCGGCGCAGCTCGCCGCCGGCGAGGACGCCGTGGTGCCAATGTACCGCCAGATGGTTGAAGCCGGCGTGCTGGGCTTCATCCGCCCTTCCAAGCTCCCTATGCAGGTCCTCTACAACAGGGCCACCTGCTTCGACCTTACAATGGACAACCTTCCAACTGCCTGTGACATCCTCCTGGACGAGCACCAGTTCGAGACTCTCAAACAGAAAGTTACTGACCGCCAGGAAGTGATCCTGGAGTTTGACATCCGCAATCACTTCTTCCCCGGCCCAATGAAGTATCACAACATTCTTGCAGTAATCCGGGGCACCAAATATCCTGACGAATACGTGATGATGGGAAGCCATCTTGACGCCTACGACATTGCCACCGGTTCCACCGACGACGGCCAGGGCGTCTGCGTCACTATGGAAGCCGCCCGCCTTCTGGCCGCCGCCGGCGCCAAGCCGGAGCGCTCCATAATGTTCTGCATCTGGACAGGCGAGGAATACGGCCTGCTTGGATCCAAGTACTTCGTAGAGAACAAGACCGTTCCCTGGAACAAGATATCCAATTACTTCAACCGTGACGGAGGCCCTCTTGCAGCCGTTTCAGTCACCGTTCCCCCTTCTATGTACGATGACTTTGTAAAGGCCTGCAAGCCACTGGAGGATTATAACCCCAAGATTCCATTCAAGGTTATCAAGCGTGAGGGCGAGCCTCAGGCGCGTCCAACAAGCGCCGGCGGCTCGGACCACGCCTACTTTGCGATGAACGGCATTCCGGCTATCTCCTTCCGCGAGCAGGATGTCTTTGGCTACGACTTCGTCTACCGCGACATCTGGCACACGGAGGATGACCTCTATGACAAGCTCATCCCGGAGTATATGGAGCATTCGGCCGTTGTCCAGGCCGTCACCGCCTACGGACTCGCCAACCTTAACCACCTCCTCTCCCGCTCCGACCTCTACAAAGACTAACTGCCGATGAATACAAAACTGATGGAGTTGGCGGATTCCTATCGCCAGGCGGGGGATGCGATTCACGACAGTATCCGTGACGCAGTCCGCCTGGCGGGAGGTTTTGTCAACTGCTCGAACAATAATAGGGAAAAGCCCGATATGACCGCAATGGTATTTGACAGCGAGAAGGGATCCTCTGAGAGTTTTCCCATCCGCGCAATGCGCCTTAACGATGCAGGTCAGGTTGAGGTGTACGTGGGCACTCCAGGCACCATCTATACTGACCGATATCTGCGTGGCCGTATGTCAGAGGAGCACTGGATGCCGCTTAAGAATTCCAACATCCTCTTTTACCAGACCATTCTTTCCATAGCGGGAAGCCTGGAGGCATACTTATAGCATTAAGACAACTGACAAACAAAACAACAAATAGAATGAAAAAGATTTTCAGCGTTATTTTAGGATGCCTGCTGGCAACAGCCGCATTTGGGCAGACTGCAGATGAAATAGTTGCCCGTATGGACGAAGTAATGAGCCAGCATAGTGAAAGCGAAGGTTTAATAATGACTATGGATATGAAGCTCCCAATCATTGGCACTATATCAACCACAGCCCACACCTTGGGTAACAAAATACGAATGGAAGCCAATACGGGAGACGGCAATATCATCTCCTGGATGAACGAAGACACTTCCTGGACTTACGATGTGAACAAGAACGAGATAGAGATCGAGAACAGGAAAAGCAGTTCCAGCGAAGCGGAAGACAATGCCAAGATGCTCACGGGAATAACTGAAGGCTACAGCGTATCCATAAAGAGACAGACCGCTGACGCCTGGTACATCAACTGCAAGAAACTCAAGACCAACAAGGAAAAGGACGACCCCAAGACAATGGAGCTTGTAGTGGCCAAAGACACATACAGGCCAATAAGCCTTTCCGCAACCCTTTCCCTGGTAACCGTCACTATCCGAAACCTCAATTTTGGAGTAACTGAAAGCCAGGTTACCTTTGACCCGTCACAGTATCCCGGAGCCCGTATCATTGACAAAAGACAATAGAGCCCTCTTATTTGTCAGATAAATTGAGATAATAATCCTGGGTGGCGGCTTTTATTGAGTCGAGTTTTTTTTCTTCATCAACGTTAAAAAAAATTTGCAGATTAGAATAATTGTCATACCTTTGCAGTGTACTATTGAACTAATACACAAAGATACTAAAAGAAAAACTATATGAAAAAGGTATTGGCAACTATCCTGGGAAGCATAATGTTTTGCTCTTCCCTGTTTGCAGGAAAACAGAATAACGTAATACTGCGCGGAAGCGCAAGGGACGCATCGGGCGAGCCCGCCGCATACGCCACCGCGTTCATCACTAGTGCCGACGGCGCCATTGCGGCGGGCGTCTCCGCCGATGCGGACGGAGCCTTCGAACTTGCCGCCCCCGCTGGCGAATACACCCTGACCGTGGCGCTCGTAGGCTACAAGGACGCCGTGCAGCGCGTCAGGATGGAAAGAGCACTCACCACTCTCCCCCCTATCGTCCTTCAGGAAGATTCAGAACTCCTGGGCGAAGCCGTGGTGACCGCAGTGATGCCAAAGACCAAACTCACAGGCGAGGGACTCCAGACTTCAGTGCACGGCTCCGTGCTTGAGAACGTGGGAACGGCAAACGACGTCCTGGGCAAAGTCCCCGGCATTATCAAGGGCGACAAAGGCATCGAGGTGATAGGAAAAGGCGCTCCGCTAATATATATTAACGGCCACAAAGTCACTGACGCCTCCGAGCTTGACCGCCTTCTCAGCCACGAGATCCAGAGCGTGGAGGTGATCAACAACCCGGGCGCCCAGTATGACGCATCGGTGCGAAGCGTTGTACGCATCCGCACCGTGCGCCGCCAGGGCGAGGGCTTCGGCTTCAACGCCAACATCTCTGACAGTCAGTCACTGCGCCGCGCCAACCACAACGGCATCAACACCTCCGTAAACACAAACTACAGGAAAGGCAACTTTGACCTTTTTGCCGGAATAGACTGGCTGAAAAACGCAGATTTCCAGTGGAGTGACATCAAGCAGGAAACCTACAGCACCCCTGAATTCAAGCTGGAAGGTCCCCTGGACTATGACGCCACCTCAATTAAATACGCCCACCTGAACACCGGCTTCAACTGGCAGATTGCAGACAATCACTTTACCGGAATGAAGGTTGACTTGGGCTCCGAGTACTCCTTTTACGCCAAATCCATCATCAAGAACGACATCTTCCTGGACAATGTCTTCCAGGATCATCTTGAGTCCACTACAATTGACCGGACCGGCAGCAAACGCCCGAATACTCTGGGCCTCAACGCCTACTACAACGGCAACGTAGGCAACCTGAACATTGACTTCAACGTAGATTACTACGGCTCATTGAGCAGCGTCCACTCCACCAGTGATGAAATCAGTTCCATCGGTGACAACGCCAGCATTGTCTCCGACAATGAGGGCAACAACAAGCTCTACGCCGCCAAGCTGGCCCTCTCCTACCCTATCGGTCAAGGAATGTTCCAGATGGGAACGGAAGAGACCTTCTCCCGCACAAAGAGCAACTATACCATCTCCGGCGCCGCAATCCCTTCATCTTCATCGGCTGTGAAGGAAGACAATCTGGCCGCTTTCGCCAGCTACGGCTTTATGCTGGGCCAGGTGGCCCAGGTGAGCGCCGGCCTCCGCTACGAGCACGTCAATTACGCCTACGAGAACTACCTTGGCGATGACGACTTCACCCGCCGCTACGACAACCTCTTCCCAACCCTCTCAATCGCGGGCGTCCTGGGCCCCGTGCAGGCTTCGCTCAGCTACAGCGCCAAGACGTCCCGTCCTAGCTTCGAGAGCCTCAACGAGACCTTCCGCTACAACAACCGCTACCTCCTTCAGAGCGGCAACGCCAAGCTCCAGCCGCAGATCCTCCAGAACCTGAGCCTCAGCGCAATGATTGGAGTCTTCGCCTTCCAGGCCGATTACGCCCGCGTCAACAGCGCCATCCTGCGCTGGTGCGAACCATACGACAACCAAGGCGTTATCCTCTCACATTACGTCAACCTGGACAAGCCTATGTACGCATACTCTGCATACGTCGTTGCCACCCCTACAATAGGTGTATGGAATATCAACTACGCAGTAGGTCTCCAAGGAGAGCGTCTCACCCTTGACTTAAAGGACCCAACCCAGCCATCCGGTCAAAGGACCCTTTCCTGCAATGGCAAACCAATCTGGTTTGCACAGTTGCAGAACACCTTCTCCCTGAATAAAGGCTGGCAGATTGAACTGGGCGGAATATGCCGCTCAAAAGGATACAGCGACGTGTACTACATTTATAACTCATACGTGAGCCTCAACGCCGCCGTACAGAAGACCCTCCTCAAGGACGGCTCGCTGGTAATCCGCCTCGCAGGCGAAGACCTGCTCGGCCAGGAAGCCAACAACGCCTTCGGTGACTTCGGCTCCTACAAGATATGGCAGACTAACATCAGGGACACCCATAAAATAACCCTCTCCGTCCGCTACCGCTTCAACAGCGCCCAGAGTAAATACAAAGGCACCGGAGCGGGATCCGATGCCAAAGCTAGAATGCAATAAAAACTGTATCTCCTTTAATCGCAGGAAAGGATAAATCCGTAACTGTACGGTTGGTTGGCGTCAATGGTGTACTTATCCAGTACCCTGGCGCCCCATCCGTCGTTACATCCCACTCCGTGGATATTGAGGTCCAGGCTTACGTTTATGAAGTCACGCTGCGGAAGCTCAAATGGATGCTTCGCATCCTCTATGTCTTCCTCGCTCCACGGCCAGGCCTTGAAGCAAAGAGGCTGCAGGCCCTCTACACGCAAGCTGTTCTTTCCATTTGAGAATGTTATCCACTTGGCATCGCAACGGTTTGCATTCTCCTGAGGAGCCGGATAATTGACCACGAAATCCTTCAGAGGCAAGCTGTACTCCCCAATGAATTCAGAATCTTTCCTGTCAGGGTAATTCTCAAGAGCGCCCCTTCCGTACCAGGTAATCCTGTCCATATCCGGATTGATCAGCATCTTCATTCCAAATTTAGGCATCAGCGGCAATTCTGCCTTCACCGGCTTATAATCGGCAAATACCTGAACCTTTCCTTCTGAATTGATCTTGTATGTCAGGGTATAATTGGCGCCCAGTTCTATCTCTTTCTCAAAGGTCAGCACCAGCAGGCCGTCCTGCTCTCCCACATTGGAGGAAACCAGCTTCATTGTCTTGTCAGCATCCTTCCAAGGGCCAAGCCTGCGGTTGTAGTTGTTGTGCTTCTGATTCTCCGTTGCAGTCTTCCAGAAATACGGCTGAAGCGGAGCCTTGAGCATCTCTGCACCGGCGTGCTTCCAGGAAACCAGGTTGCCCGAAGCCTTCTCTATGCTTACGGTCTCCTGACCCGAAGCCACCACATAGCATTCCGCCGTCTCCTGCACCTTTGGTGCAGCGGCGCCTGCGGACAGTTTGGGCGCAGGGGTGTCCACGAGCAGGAACTGCTCTTTGGCCACCGTGAAGCCCGCCTCCGCCCAAATGGTCGGACGGCGGAGCCGCGCGTAAACATTCAGATAAACCTCTCCCTTGGTATCGTCAAACGTAGGAATCTCCAGGATGTCGTTGGTGTTTATAGGCTGCTCCGCAGCATAGACCACCTTGCCGTCATCCACGAACTCATAGTAGTAGTCAAACTCATCGGCCGATGTAAAGCAATATGTATCAATGATATGCACATTGCTTGAAGACACCAGCTCAAAGTTCAGGAACTGGTTGACCTTCTGCACCTCATAATACTGCGGATAAGGCGTTCTGTCTGCACGGACAATTCCGTTGATACAGGTAGTTCCGGAGTTGGGGACATCGTCGTAATCGCCTCCGTAGGCAAAATACTCATCGTCCTCAATCTTGAGGGAGAAAGGATTTGCGCCGTACTTCTGAACCTTGCTTCCAATTTTCTTCTCTATTCCGTGGTCACACCACTCCCAGATCACAGCGCCAAGGTTGCTTGGGTCAGCGTTGATGACATCGGCATAGTCCTTATAGTTGCCAAGAGAGTTGCCTCCCGCGTAGGCGTATTCCCTCATAAAGAACGGCCTGTCAGTGATTTGCTGAGCCTCCAGGGCTACCCTCTCCGGAGGGATGTATCCATCGTCAAAGAAATCTGAAATATCCCTGTCAGTGTCGCTGAACACCATCCTTGTGGAATCCATCGAGCGAACTGTCTCCGCCATTGCTATGGAGTTGATTCCACGGCCGCCTTCATTACCCAGAGACCAGATGATAACGCAAGGCCAGTTCTTGTCCCTTGCCACCAGAGACACCGCCCTGTCAACGTGGGCTGCGGTCCAGTTAGGGTTATCTCCAAGTTCGCGGTTACGCAGTCCGTAGTCGTGGCTCTCCTGGTTGGCTTCGTCCATTACATAAAGGCCATATATGTCACAGAGCTCGTAGAACAACGGATCGTCCGGATAATGGGAGGTCCTGATAAGGTTGATGTTTGCCTGCTTTATCAACTTGAGGTCAAGTTCTGTGGTGGCCCTGTCAATTGTACGGCCGGTCCTTGGATGGAATTCGTGACGGTTCACACCCTTGATCTTTAAGGCCTTGCCGTTGTAATACACAACCTCTCCGCCGTGATCTATGATCCTGACGCCCAGATGGTTCTGGAAATGCTCCAGTTCCTTGCCCTTGCTGCTCAGATAGATATCGACATTGTAAAGGTTTGGCTTCTCAGAAGACCACAGCGCCGGCTTGTCAATATTAAACTCCAGTTCCAGTGTAGCCTTGCCTCCTTTCTCTATGCTCTTGACACTCTTTACGGCAGTATAAGAAGCGTCCGCTCCCCTGTTGTCCTTACCGCTAACAACAACCTTCACCTCAACGTTCTTGCCGGCTTTCTTGGAAAGGTTGTCAACCTGGAACTCCATCTTTGCAACCGCGCTGGAATAGTCCGCATTAGGGGTTGCGTTAATTGTATAGTCTGCAATATGCACCTCCGGCCTGGTCCACAGGTCAACTGAGCGGAATATACCGTTGAGGCGCCACATATCCTGGTCCTCCAGATAACTGCCGTCAGAATATGAATAAACTTCTACCGCAAGCTTGTTGTCGCCTTCCTGGACATAAGGGGTGATGTTGAACTCCGCAGGTGACATAGAGTTCTGGCTGTAACCAACCTTATGTCCGTTTACCCACAGATACATTGCGGACTCTACGCCGGCAAAATGCAGGTAATATGTCTTGCCTGCCTTTAGTCCGGCAACCTTGAAAGTGGTTATATACTGCCCCACGGGGTTCCTGTTCACATAGGAGAAATAGTTCTCCGGCGGATCGGACATAACGCGCGGCTGATCCTTCTTGAACGGCATTGTCCAGTTGGAATAGATAGGTATTCCCCATCCCTGCATCTGCCATTCTCCCGGTACCACGATATCGTCCCATCCGGATACGTCAAAGCCCTGCTCAAAGAAGTCCATCACCCTCTGCTCCGGGCGTGGAGACCAGTGGAACTTCCAGATACCGTCCAACGACTCGCATTCGCCGCTCTCATACTTCTTTGAAGGCAGTGTAAGTGTAGCGTGATATGGCTCCTTGTTAATTCCTAAGACCTGGGGATTCTCCCAGTCATTGACCTCCTGCCCCCTGCCTGACAGCACAAGGGAAAGGCCTAGCAATATCAGTATAGTTTTTCTCATAACACAAAGTTACAAACTATATGTTTGTTATTACAATATAATACCCTCATAAATGCTTATACCCTAAGGATAGGGGAAAAATAAGTGAAAAATTGTATTTTTGTCTGAGAAAGTGTTTTGAGATGCAGGTGAACCGATACATACTTGTTTTGGGAATGGCCCTGACGTTTCTGGGCACAGCCGCTGCGCAGGAGCAGAAGGGTTTCATTGGGCGTACCATTGACAAACTTACAGCTCCGTTGGCTGAACTTGACCCCAACGCCGTCTATCAGCCAAAACCACGGTGGACCTTCGCACTTACCGGCGATTTCCATCAGGCAGGCATTACCCAAGACCTTGCTTATACTGTAGGTGTAGGCAAGATGGATGATTGGGGTAATATAACAATGGAAGATGTACCTGCCACCATTTCATCCAAGCTTATAAGCAATGTTGACAATTCCATAGGATTCCAGGCGGGATATGGCAGTCTGAGCCTTGCCCTGAACAAGCAGATAAGCAAGAGTGAGAATGACAGGACCTTTACCTTTGATTACCAGTCTGCGGGATATGCCCTGCAGGTGCAGTTCTACAATCTGTCCCATCTGGTAACTTATCACTCGATAGTTGCTGATCCGTCTCACTGGGGTTACCAGGAATGGGACGAGACAACCCTGGATCCCGGGCGTTTCCGCTCCCTGATCGTGGACGCATTCTATGCTTTCAACCGAAGGACATTCGCATACTCCGCAGCTTATAAGGGGAATATGTTCCAGAAACGGAGCGCCGGCAGCTGGATGTTCGGAACCAAAGTCATACTGGGAGAATTCGCCATAAATCCAGACGAATCTATAGTAACCTGGGCCGGGGGCTTGGCAAGGCAGACATCGGCTCAAGTATCCTTTGGCGGCGGTTATTCCTATAATTTTGTCCCGTTGCACAGGCAGCCCTATGCGGACAGGGACAAGGGATTGCGTAACCTTACAATGAACGTTACCTTACTTCCTATGGTAACCCTGTTCAACCAGTTTACCGGCACGTCATATTATTGGGACGATGACGGCAACTCTGCGGAACGCAAAGATGTGATGAACGGAAAACTGCTCGTGAACTATGTGGCCCGTGTGGGCGTAAGCTATTCCCACGACCTCTTTACCGTGAACCTGTCCGCCAGCCACGACAGTTTCTCATATAAGGGCACTACCTCAATCCTGCTCTTTGGAGTGGATCAGAATGGTATTAAGACTGACGGGAACTTCTCCCGTTGGACAGTTGCCTTACGTCTTGGGAAGCGTTTCTAGAAATCGAATCCCACTGACACCGATACAGATACTCCTCTTACACTGCACCACTGCAGGCCTAGCATCATAGGGCCAAGGATGGACTTCTGTCCAATTTCCAGTCCGAACGCATAGGCAGTGGGCGCGGTCTTGATAACATCTGAAAGCTTGTCCTTATCCTGGAACATTCCCGTCCGGAGAGTCAGATAGTTCTTGTGGTTCAGCCGGTAACGCAAATCCACCTGCATAGAGGCGGCAAAGTTGCCGCAGGCCTGGAATCCCGTGTTGAAGCCAAAGTAAGGGATCTGATTGTCAATGTACCTCCCTGCCAATATACCGCCTGCGCCAAGTGTATGGATGAAGTTCATACGTCCAGGGTATTCCGTCTGCCATCCGAAGTAAACTGATGGCTGAAGAACAAATCTGGAACCAAGAGGAACTGCTACGGAAGCCTGGGCGTTGCCAACACTGTATGGAGGCACTTCACCCTCGTAATACTCGCCTTCTTCCATCCATTCATCTTCCATATAAGATGAGTACCCGTCAAAGACGTACCGAGTGTTCAATGACAGGCGGAAACCGCGCGTAGGGAAATAACTCTCATTAAAGGTGTCGTATTTCAGATTGGCGAACGTGGAGAACCACCTGCTCTTGAAATCCCAACCCTGCCATTGCATATTCTGGTCAAGGTAATATTCGTACGGCTCCATATCCGCAGCGAAGCCCAGGCGCACGTTTCCGTAGACCATCCTGGAGTCCTCGAAGTAGGCCTCTGCGCGTGAATTCACTCCATTGTAGCGCGCCTTGCCCCCGTCCTCGCGGTAACTGAAATTGCGATAGGAATTCTTGAAGGTTACACCGAATACCGGCAGCTGGGCCATAGGTTTGTAAGACAAGTCCATATTCAATTCGGAGACCTGGCCTGCCTTTAGTTCAGATATGAAGCGGAAACCGGATAGGCGGCGGGTGCCCAGAGCCAGGAATCCGGCCACGTACACGCCTTCGTCCACATCGGCGTGTACTCCTACGCCGGCCTCGTGGGTCTGTCCTTTCTGGCAGTCGAATATCAGAGTGTAAGGCTCTTCCGTGCCGCTGAGACGATATGTAACGGACTCGAAAGCCTTGGTTCCATAGAGCGCTGAGAGCACCTGTTCAATCTCCTCCCTCCCGTACATACCGTCACGCGGGAGACGCGCCGGATTTACGATGAATTCTGATTCCTTTGGATCGACGCCCTCATAGCGGATTTCGCTTACCTTGACTTTCTGCTTATAGATATCAACAGCGTGAGGAGTGTCCTGTTTCTTGACTGCCTGCCTGGCGCCAACCCTTCGGGCTATCTCTTCAAAAGAGGCGCTGTTCTGCTTTGCCTTGTCATATCCCTGGGCTATGATATCGTCCACGCTGGCGGAATCGAATGACAGCATATTGTAGCCCGGCAGTTCGTGCTGCAGCAGGATGTCCGTATTCTTACGGTTCTCTTCACAGATGTCCACGGACATAAGGGTGATATGCTGCATAGCCAGATTGGCAAGGCTTCCAAGGTCCGCAAGGTCGCGTGGAGTTGGCATCTCAGATCCTATCACTATGTCCGCGCCCATAGTACGGGCAAGGTCAACCGGGAAATTGTTTCGGGTTCCTCCGTCCACAAGCACCATTCCCTCAAGGCGTACAGGGCGGAAGTAACCAGGTATTGCCATAGTGGACCGCATAGCATCCACTATGCTGCCGGATGTCCAATTCTTCTCAGTCATACTGAGCATATCCGTTGCCACGCAGAAGAACGGCACCGGCAACTGGTCAAAGGCAAGTGAATCCTGATAGCCGACTGATACGGAACTGAGAGTGTTCCTTACATTGAATCCAAAGAGGAAACCGTCCGGAAGACCCAGTCCTATCTTGGCCATCATTTCCTGTCCCATATCACCCGTGCGGGTGTCGCTCTGTTCATAGTTCTTGTTATATCCCAACTGCCTTTTTACACGGGACTGCATATCCTCGTTATCATAATGGAACGGGATGGTTACAGCAAAACGCTCCTTGTTCTTTCTTACCTTGTAGGTCTGATAGCTGTCCGGTATCTTGTCTGACATCATCACGGTCCAGTCTATGGCCCGCACAAGGGAGTCGATGTATCCGGCGCCATAACCCAGCGAGTAGAGGCCTGAGACCAAGCCTCCCATACTGGTTCCGCCAACCATATCTACCGGGATTCCCATTTCCTCAATGTAACGCAGGACGCCCAGGTGGGCCATTCCGCGGGCGCCTCCGCCGCCCAGTACGACCGCCACCGTGGGGCGGTGCTGCCGTATGGAATCCATCTTGGCGCGAACTCGTATTATTGCCAGTGAATCCTGCTCAGGATCTACGCTTGGCAGGACGAAATGGTTTTGGGCCATACAAGGTACGGCCATCAGAAGGGAGAGAAAAATCAGGATACGTTTCATTAATACAAAAATAATAAAGGGGCGTGATTTTTCACGCCCCTTCACTGAATTATTTCTGAGGTGGAATTGCTTGGTAGTGCCCACTCAGGTGCATAAATGCGAACAAGCGGAGAAGACCGTCGTAATAGGCGTCAAAGTAGCCGTCGTCATACGGTTCGTTCTTGCTGTCCCAAAGCCTCTGGACAAATTCTCTTGAGATTTCGTTGTCAGCGGCAAGGGTTACCGCAGCAGTGGTAGCTACAAGACCAACTGAGTGACGCAGTTTCTGGGCAGCGTACTGACCCATACCGGCGCGCATAGAGGTCTCCGGCTCTGTTCCGTCTACGTAATACTGATCCACAAAGTCATCAATTCCCTTTGAATAGAAGAAGTTCTGGATGGTGTTGGCGTAGTTGGTCTGCCACTCCTTGTCTGCGCAAGCCCAGGAGTAATCCAGTGCAATGTTCATAGGAACACGCCAGGAATCATACCTGAACGATGGCTTCTGCGGGCGGCCGAATCCCCTCTGCATAAAGGATCCGTCATAGTTGTTGTAATCAGGATTAAGACCTGTTACAGGGTCGATACTCTTGTGCAGGTACTCGCGGCTTGCCTTTGCGCACTCGCGGTAGAAGTCTGCACGTCCGTCGTATGCCCAACGGGCCCATACCTCATAGAATGCAGGAAGGTGATATGAAGGGTCTGTGTAGTTGACACCGCCGCCGTCCGGAGTGAAGGTAATCAGATGGTTCTCTTTGTTGATGAAAGGCATAATACCGGCCTCGCCTGTCTTCTCCCAGGAAGAGTTCAGGATGTTCTGGGCTTCGGCCAGATAGTTGATCTCTCCGTCATTGCCCCAGCGGTTGGAAGCGAATACCAAGGCTGTGATGAAGTAGAGCTCTCCGTCAGAAGCCGGGCCTGCGCCGCGGATCTTTCCGTCCGGAACGCTAAGGCTCCAAGCAAAGTATCCCTTCATTGGACCGTCCTGGTACTGCATATACTTCTTGGCCCAACGCCAGATCTTATCAAATTCCTTTTTCTTGTCCAGCTGTACGCACACCATAAGTCCGTAGGACATTCCCTCTGTACGGGCGTCATAGTTCTTGATGTCAGAAACGTAAGCCATATCATCTCCTACCTCAAAGTAAACCTTGTTAGGTCCGTAGAAGACTTCCTGGAAAATGGACTCCAACTTGGCGTCAATCTCTTTCTTAGAGTAACCCATCTCTGCAAATACGTTGCGGTACTTGCCTGTGTCAAGGCCTCCCTTGTCCCAAGGTTTCAGCTTCTTAGGACCGCAGGAAACCAGCGTCAATACTGTTGCTAACGCGATAAAAATCTTTTTCATATCCTACCTGTCCCTGAAGTTCCACTTGGAATTGTCACTGTTGAAGTCATATTTGCCAAGGGCGACGGTAGAGTCGCCTGTGCAGATAAGGGCGAGAGGCTCGTCGTGTCCAGGAACGCTCTTTGGCATAATCCTGTAAGAGCCGTCGATGAGCTGCTCAATCCTCCAGAGCTGCTCATCCGCGCCTGTGAATGCAGGAACCGTTATAAGATCCTCTGCTTCTGTGGCGGCAAGGGCCCTGTGGGTTCCCTCAATCTCAATCTTGTAGTAAGGGAATCCGAGGTATCCGCCGGCATCTTCAACTGGGGTGATGGTCCACCTCTGGTGAGGACGGAACATATAGTCGTTTGCTCTCACACCAATCTCACCCTTTGGCCAGTCTGCAATAACATCCACCAGCTTCTGGTTCTCTATTGCGAATGTAGGATCATTTACGCTTCCGAATCCTCTTGTACTCCTGCCGGCCATACGGACGAAGTCAACCGCAATCTCAAGGGCGTATCCCCTGCGCACTGACTCAATCTCAAAGGTACCCGGCTTGAACTGGTCTGCCACGAATGGCCAGTCGTCCCTCCACTGGAGAGCGTTGATTGCAAGTACTGACCTGCCGCTCAAGTCCATATCAGCCTCATAGTGGCAAGACATTCTCTCTACTCCTTCGTCAACTACAAAGTGTCCGAAGTGGCCTGGACCAGTCACCCTGTTGCCTGCAGAAAGAACCATCCTTCCGCCGCCTTCCATCATATCACGTCCTACGTTGTCATAGTAAGGTCCGCGAGGGTTGCGTGAACGGCCCACTACAATGTTGTAAGTGGAGTTTACGCCGTCGCAGCAGGTTCCGTGGGTAGCAAGGAGATAGTACCATCCGTTGCGGTACATCAATGCAGTTGCCTCGCAGTCGATTGCTATGTCTGTAGCAACGTCGCCAGGCATACGGTTGCCCGTCTTGGGGTCAAGCTCGCATATGCGGATGGTTCCGAAGTATGTTCCGTATGAGCACCAGAGTTTTCCGTCAGGTCCCATCAGGAATGCAGGGTCAATTGCCCAACAGTCTTCGTCGGCCTCGGCCCAAGCTACAAGCATAGGGTCTGAATATCCAAAGTCCGGAGATTCCGGATCCAGGGTCTTTGTCCACATTGTGATGATATTTCCGCGGGTCTTGCCCTCGGTGCCTGGGAATCCTGCGCTGTAGGATACCAGATAGCGGTCGCCTATCTTGATTACGTCAGGGGCAACGCCGCCACCAGTGCGTACTCCACCACCGGTCCAGGTATAGCCGTCCTCTGAAATGAGGCCGCCGCTGCCGGTTCCAAAGGTATAGTATTTACCATCACACTCAGCAATGGTGGAAGGGTCGTGTATAAAGATGTTGCCTTTTAACTGTGCGTTGGCAGAAATGGCTGACAGAGCCATAAGAACAATAGCTGCCGCTAATATGTATAATTTCTTCATAGCTGCTGTACTTTACTGGTTTGTTACTGTGAAATCCTTGAAGATGTTTCCGTTCTCGTCATAGAAGCGGATGCAGAAATCGCTCATTCCAGGGCCGTTGATGACGGTTCCCCTGACAACGTTCTTGCCCTTGTGAAGGGTGAGTTTAGGGGATACGCAGTCGTCAACTACCATACGGCGGTCGTTGGAAAGGAGGATTGCCTCTTCTCCGTTGACATACCAGATGGAACCTGAATTGGAGCCAACTGCCATCCTTACGGTCACGTCCTTGTCCACGTTGATTACCGTAACAGCCATAAACACTCCCTCTGTAGGCCTGAGTCCAAGTCCGGAAGCGAAACGGTAAAGCTTCACGTTATACTTCTTGCTGTCAAGGCAGTGCCATTTGAGTTTTGTCTTGTCTGCAAGAGTAACTGTCTGCCCGTCCTTAGGCACCATAGTATTCTGGTCCTTGAAATAGACGGTAGCGAATTCTTTCCTAAGATAGCTGTCATTGAAAGCAGCGTTAGAATTCAGACCAGGTTTTCCGATAGGTTCAAGCAACGTCCATCTCTGAACGAAACCCTTTGCGTCCGGTCCTGCAGGAACGGCAGTGCTAGGAGAAAAATAGTCTTCCAGCGTCAGTGGAGGCATCTGACCCGGAGCAGACTGTGCGTTCATTTGAATCCCTATTCCTAAGAACAAGAGAGTCAAAACAATCAATTTTTTCATTTGTTAATAAATTTATGATTAGTGTGTACCAAAGATACAAAAATAAAATAAATGGGCGGACCTTGAAATATCAAAGTCCGCCCACCTCAATAAACTAACCTGATTCTATAAAAAGAATCTATCTATTAATTCCAACCAGGGTTCTGGTTCAGGTTCTCGTTCTGCTCAACGGTGTTGTAAGGGAACGGCATACGCTCGTTCTTTCCTGCCTTGAAGCCGTAATCTGTGTTGTAGTAAGCGTCGCTGTAGTCAACAACAAGGTGGTGAGGTCTTCCGGTAGGCTCTCCGGTATTAGGATCGTAGAAGTCATCGTAGAATGAAGGAACTTCCTTGCCCTGATCCTTGAGAACGGTTGCGGCGTCGCCCCAGCGTACGAGGTCAGCGAAACGGCATCCCTCTACGAACATCTCGAAGCGCTTCTCCTGCTTGACGTTCTCCATTGTAAGGGAGCTGTAGGTAGGAGCACCTGCGCGCTCTGCTACCATGTTGAGGTACTGCAGACCGTCGTTGTCGTTGGTCATTGCGCAAGCCTCGGCATAGAGCAGGAGAACTTCTGCGTAACGCATTACGTTCTGGTTCTCGTGGGTGTTGGAGTCAGTATTCTTGTTGAGGTCTGCCTTACGTGGAGCCCTCTTGAAAGAGAAGTAACCAACGCTTCCAAAGTAGTGGTAACCAGGCTGGATACCGATCTTTGGACTCATCCTCTTCTCTTCTACTGTCAGGTCCTCGTAACCGTTCCAGTCAAGCTCCTCGATCATCTCGTCATAGGACATGATCCAAGCTTTCCTACGGTATGAGTCAGGCTCGTGGCTCATAATGGCCTCCACGAAAGACTTTGAAGGGTTGCCACCGCCGCCCCAGCCCTCGGACTGGATGATCTTGGTAGGAAGAACCTTGCCCCAGAATCCACCGTTTCCTGAACGCCACATATCAGCCTGATTGGCCTGGCCGTGGTTCTTTCCGGTAAGACGTACTCCAGGGAAGTCAAGGTAGTTGAGGTCGAGGATCTTCTCCTCGCAAGCGTCACACTCGCCGTGGAGGATCTCTGACATCTTGGTGCCGGGAACAAGTGCATACTTGCCGGAGTTGATGACTGCCTTGAGGCTGGTCTTTGCTCCGTTCCAATCCTTTGCGAACACCTGGATCTTACCCTTGAGTGCAAGGGCGAACTCCTTGGTTGCGCGGATTGCAAGCTTCTTGTCGTTGAGGCCGCTCTTTGAAGGAAGGTCGTTCTCGATTGCGGCGATCTCGTCGATACACCACTTGAATATCTCTGCCTGAGGGGTAACCTCCGGACGCTCAGCACCGGTCATGGTCTGCTCCACAAGGATTACGTCTCCCCAGTAGGTTGCAAGGTGGAAGTGTGCGAGGGCACGGAACAGACGGGCCTCGGCCCTTGCCTGCTTGATGGTAGGATCTGAGCTCTCTTCCCAGTTCTCGAGAAGGAGGTTGCAGTTACGGATCAGCTGATAGCATACATAGTACTGCTGGCCGATAACTTCACTTGATGATCCGAACGAAGGCCTGTACTCATTGATCTCAAGACCGAATACGTGGTCTCCCTTGTCTCCGGATCCCCAGTAGATATCGTCGGACGGTCCGTTGGTGAGGGCGTGCCTTGAGTTACCGATACACCAGCCCACACCGCTGATACCGAAACCGGCACCTGTGGTATACATCTGGCCAACGCTCTGATAGATTGTAACGGCTGCGCCGGCTGCGTTCTCAGGGGAGCCGTCATAGAATTCCTCGTAAGGAACCACACCCTTCTGAGGGATCTCGAGGAGATCCTGGCTGCAGGAGGCAAAAATGGAAGCCGTAAGGATGGCTATTGATATATATATAAGCTTTTTCATAATCTTGACTTATTTTAGAATGATACGTTGATACCGAAGATAAGTCTCTTAGCGTTAGGGTATGAACCCTTGTCGATACCGCCTCCGTTATATGCACCGGTAGATGCAGTCTCAGGATCGAATCCAGGATACTTGGTGAACAGGAAGTAGTCGTCAAGAGAGGTGTAAACCCTAAGGTTGTCTACACCAACTTTCTTTGAGTAAGTCTTAGGAAGGGTGTAACCGAGCTGGATCTGCTTGATCTTGAAGTAGTCGCCCTTGAAGATGTTGGCGGTGGAGCTCCAATAGTTGATGTCCTGCTGGATGCTTGAGATAGAAGGCAGCTTGGCGTCCTTGTTGTTAGGAGTCCAAGAGTTCTCGTAGAAGTAAACCAGTGAGTTGGTCCTAGGGTGCTGCAGACGGTAAACGCAAGGCATCATGACATTTCCTGCTGCGCCGCTACCGAACACGATCAAATCGAAACTCCTCCAAGCGAGGTTGATGGTAAGACCATAGGTAAGGGTAGGGATGGTAGGTCCTGCGTCCTTGAGGTCAACTGAAGAGTTGAGTTCTCCTGAAGTGACGGTCTTGCCCTCTCCGTTGATGAACAGAGGGGTTCCTGTCTCCCTGTCTACTCCTGCATATTCAAATGACCTGAGGTACCATGTAGAGTGTCCTTCTTCGAAAGTAGGTCTTGTATAGTAACCAGCGAAGTCTGCTCCGGTCTGGCGGCCTACTGAAGGCTCCAGGTAGGTTACCATATTCTTCAGGGTTGAGAAGTTTCCGTTGATGCTGTAGCGGAAGTCACCGATGGTGTCCTGCCAACCAGCCTCAACCTCGAGACCCTGGTTGCGGATGGATCCTGCGTTGACGGTGCTGCTGGTGATACCTGCCTCTGCGATAGGGGTGATGTTCACGAGAAGTCCGTCGGTGTCCTTGATGAAGTAGTCGACACCCAATGTGAGCCTGTTGCCAAGGAAGCGGGCGTCCATACCGAAGTCCTTCTGGATGGAGGTCTCCCACTTGAGGTCAGGGTTGGCTACGCCGCTAGGACGTGAACCGTAGGTGAGGGTGTTTGCGTTAGGATCGAACTGGTAGTTTGTACTGTTCTTGTTGATTGAAGTAGCGTACTTGTAATCCCTGGCAACGGCAATGTTACCGTTGACACCCCAGGAAGCACGGAACTTGAGGAAGTCGAGTGCCATTGCGTCCTTCACGCCCTCGAACCAAGGCTCGTTGCTGACTGTCCAACCTGCTGATACTGAAGGGAAGTATCCCCAGCGGCTCTTCTTGGAAAGTCTTGAGGAGTCGAATGCGTCAGCACGGAAGTTGGCCTGCAGGCTGTAGCGGTTGTCATAAGAGTAGGTGAGACGTCCGAAGTAGGAGATCTGGGTAGCCTCGTTCGGAGTTCCGCTCACGCTCTTGATTGCATTTGCGTGTACGTATGAGAAGTAACGGTAGTTGGGAGCGTAGTTGGTGAGGATCTCAGATCCGGTGAGGGATCCGTTTACACCCATGCTGGCATTGTATGTATAGGACATACCGGCCATTGCTCCGATAGCGTGCTTGCCAAGGTTGATGTTGTAGTTGGCGAAGTTCTCCCACTGATAGTAGTAGTTCTGGTTGGAGTTGTTGCTGAGCTCATAGGTCTCATAGTAGAGCTTGGAGTTCAGGTAGTAAGGATCAACGTAGTTGGTTGAGTAGCTCTGGCCGAGCCTGTAACCGAAACGTGAGGTGAATACAAGGCCCTTGAACGGGGTGATGTTCGCATACAGGGTTCCACGTACGTTGAAGCCTTCTGAAATGTTGTTGTTACGGTCACGGAATACCAGAGGGTTACCACCGTCGCCCTCCTCCATCTTGGAGGTTGCGTAATAGTAGCCGTCCTCGTTCTTGTATACCTGCATGCCCCTCTCGATGGCTGACTTCATTCCGTTGGGAAGCTGGTCGTAGCTGGTGTAGAATACCGGAGTGAGAGGGTCGATGATGAGGGTTCCGAGGAGTGAGGTACCGTTGGCTCCGTTACTGTACTCGGAGTGCTCGGACACTGCCTGGCTCTCATAACGCTCGATCGAGGTGTTGGTTCCGATCGTGAACCAAGGCTTGATCTTGTAGTCCGCGTTGATCTGTGCGGTGAGGCGCTTGTAGAAGTCCTTGTCGCCCTTTACCATACCGTTCTGGTCTACATAGGTGAGGGCTACATAGTATGAACCCTTGTCGGATCCGGACTGTGCTCCTACGGTCACACGGTGGTTGATACCGAGTCCGTAAACTGCATCAGCCCAGTTGGTGTCGGTCTTGCCGTCCCACTTGCCTTCTGCGATGAGGGCCTCCTTGGAGGTTACATAGCCGGCCTGGGTCATCCAGTCGATGTACTGCTCAGCGTTCATAACCTTTGCACGGTGGCCGAGGCGGTTGAGGTCAACCTGATACTGGAAGAATACGTTTCCGTTAGTAGCCTTTGCTCCGCTCTTTGTGGTCACGAGGATAACACCGTTACCTGCCTGCGCTCCGTAGATGGCGGCTGATGCGGCGTCCTTCAGAACCTCTATTGACTCGATCATTGAAGGGTCAAGGTACTGGATGTTGTCTACTTTAAGTCCGTCAACGATCATAAGAGGGCCAAGTCCGCTTCCACCGTTTGAGGAAATACCGCGGACGCGGATGGCAGATCCCTTACCAGGAGCACCTGATGCGTTGGTTACCTGGATACCGGCTGCTTTTCCCTGGAGGGCTGCAGCTGCATCTGAAGTTGAACGGAAGGAGAGGTCTGCTTCCTTAACGGATGCAACGGAACCGGTGAGGTCGCTCTTGCGCTGTACACCGTAACCGATTACAACCGTCTCCTCAAGGACTTCGTTGTCCTCCTGAAGAGTGATGTTGAAGTTAGTCTGGTTTCCAACAGGAAGGGTTACTGTTGTATAACCGATGCTGGAAACACTGAGAGTTGCTCCTGCTGGAACAGAAAGGGAGAAGTTACCGTCCATGTCTGTAACCGTTCCAATTGTGGTGCCCTCTGCAAATACGGAAGCACCGATAACGGCGAGACCATTCTGGTCAACAACTTTTCCTCTGATAGCGCGGTTCTGAGCAGAAGCGCTGGACAGGAGGGTGAAGATGACCATTGCGGCCAAAGTCACTTTTGCGAAAAATTGTTTCATAAATAAATTAGATAGAATTGAATAAAAATATAGTAGTGTTATTCGTTGCCATTTTAGGTATGTAAAAGTAGAATTCATTTTTGGTGAATTCTTTTTGAACTTTATCAAAACGATTTAATTTTTTGGCAAAAAATGACAAAATCGGTTCAGAAAACCGATTTGACAAAATATTAAAAGGATTTGACAAAAATTTGAAAACTAGTGCCTGATGAGCGTCAGATTGTTTGTAATACAGGACGGAAGTTCTGATTTATAATGACTTACCATAAGCAAAGTCTTGTGAGGTCGCTGCATGAAGGTGTCAATAATCTGCTTTATAAGGCCTATTTTGCGTAAATCCAAGCCATGCATAGGCTCATCAAGGATAAGCAATTCAGGATCTTTTACAAAGGCCCTGGCCAGCAGACACATACGCTGTTCGCCTGAGGACAACTTGAGAAAAGACCTGTCAGAGAGGCCGTCTATGCCAAATACCCTCATCCAACGAAGGCTGGTAGCCAATTGCTCCTTGTCAGGGTGCATATAAAGCCCTACGGTATCAAAAAGGCCGCTGGCTACGACATCAAGAGCAGTTATGTTCTTCTGATAGGAACGGTGCATCTCCGGGCTTACATAGCCTATATGACGCTTTATATCCCATATGCTCTCTCCTGTGCCGCGCTTATGGCCGAATATCTCAAAATCGCAGGCATAGGCCTGTGGATTGTCCGCACAGACTAGGGACAGGAGCGTTGACTTTCCAGCTCCGTTCTGTCCGGTAATGGCCCAGCACTCTCCTTCCCTGACCGTCCAGTTGAGATTGTCAAGTATTGTGCGGGAATCATATCGGATGGATATTCCGTTAAATTTCAAGATTACGTCTCCTTTGTCTGCCTTGTAGAAACTCTTGGAAGAATACTCTTTAGGTGGCAGAGAAAGAATCTCTTCCTTGATAACTGAAGCGATCTCTGGGAAATCCATATGGGGTTTGAATTCAGCCGCAGGAATCATCTTTCCAGGTTTCAAACCTTCAACGGGAATGATGTGCGTTATGAAAGATGGCAAAACGTCTACACGGGACATCACAAGGATCATCATTATCCTGTTCTTGCTGCCGAGCTCTCCCAAAAGAGCAGACAGCAAGTCCCTGGTAGAGGCATCGAGACCAATGAAGGGGTTATCCAATATAAGGACGCGCGGCGTTGAGAAAAGCGCCCTTGCTATCTGGAATTTACGCAGCTCACCGCTCGAGAGGGAAATGATGTATTTGTCAAGAAGAGCCCTGAGGCCGAACATATCGTACAGGCTGTCGCGGAGGCGTTCCTTTGCGGGAACGTCATTGCCAGAAGCGCACGCGAGGGCAAAGGCGTTGTCAAGCAACTCCCCCGCCGATGGCGTCTCCTCGTCAATTTCAACGCTGTTCCAGCGCAGCTGGTGGTAATAGTTGTTTCCGGCTTCGCCATATGCATCCTGGAAAGCAATATACCTGATATTGTCGCTGACCATAGGGGAGTGCGAAGGAGAAAAGTCGTAACTGATGGGGTTTCCTGGCAGGCGCCGGCGTCCCAGGAGTATGTTTACAAGGTCCGTCTTTCCAGCGGCATTGTCCCCAATGACGGCTATCTGCTGCCCGTCTTGCAGGCAAATGTCAAGTGGTCCGGATATATTTATTATGCTTTGCACGTTTTTTTTCTTAAAATTGTAGCCGCTAAAACCTGAAAGAAAACTCAATGGGCTTTGTAGACACCTTAAAAAGGCTTGCCAAACATACTCTTTTCAGTCTCCTTGGAACGGCCACGGACACCCTGGTGCTGTGGTTCCTTTCTTCCTTGGTGTTTAAAAGCTATGTTGGAGAATACATCATCTCCCCTATAATATCCTTTGAGTGCGCAACTCTGGTCAATTTCCTGTCTTCCAGCAAACTGGTGTGGAAAGACCGTATGAAAGGCCTGAGTCTTGGCTCGTATTTCAAACATTTCCTGGGTTTCAACGCTTCCTATGCCGGAGTGTTCCTGCTCAAGATGGCTCTCCTCCTTGGTCTTGAAAGGCTCAGCGGATGGGACGTTGTATGGTGCAACCTCATAGCCGTCACCATATGCGGCTTCATCAACTTCTTTATGAACGAGAAGGTAATCTTCAGGCCTAAATCTTGACCGGCTTATACTTTGGCACAAGGGATTTCATTATTATCCACGCTACAAGATAAGCTATTCCGCAGAAACAGAACATTACAAAATAACCGCCCTGCTTTCCTTCAAATCCAAGGAAGTTGAAAGCTGCGCCCATAGCCTCCGTCTTGGTGAAAAGGGCTCCCGCAGCCTTCTGTACTATTGCCGATCCGATTCCTCCGGCCATTCCGCCAATTCCAGTGATGGTTGCCACCGCGCTCTTGGGGAACATATCGCCGATGGTGGAGAACAGATTGGCGCTCCAAGCCTGATGTCCGGCGCCTGCCAGGCCGATGAACACTGCCGGCCACCACGCTGAATGCACTCCCATTGGCTGGGCGAACAACGCAAAGAGGGGGAAGAAGGCAAATATGAGCATTGACAGCATCCTTCCGTTGTACGGATGCATTCCCTTATTGTCTACGAAAACCCTGGGGAGATAACCTCCAAAAATGGACAGCACCGTAACTATGGCGTAAAGCACAATGATCAGCGCCATTCCCATTCCTGAGGATGATTTATACCCGAACTGGTCAGAGAAATACGCCGGCGCCCAGAACAGGAAGAACCACCATACTCCGTCTGTGAGCGCCTTTCCGGTAATGAAAGACCAGGTCTGCTTGAAAGTGAAGCATTTCCACAGGGAAACCTGCTTCTCCTTTGCGGCTTCCGCAGCCTGCGCCCTGGCTTCTGCGGCCTCGGCCTCATCGTCCTGATGGATATATTCCAGTTCGGCGGCGTTCACGTGCCTGCTCTTCTCCGGTTTCTCGTAGCTGAAGAGCCAGAGCCCCATCCACAGGAATCCCAGGGCTCCAATTATGATGAAGGCCATCTCCCAGCCGAATTTCTGCGCCAGAGGCGGGATTGCAGCGGGGGCGACGAGCGCGCCCACGGACGCTCCGGCATTGAAGATTGAGGTGGCAAAGGCGCGGTCCTTCTTTGGGAAATACTCCGCCGTGGTCTTGATGGCGGCGGGGAAGTTGCCGGCCTCGCCAAGGGCGAGGAGGCACCTGGCCGCCAGGAACAGCCACACGCTGGTAGAAGCTATGGCAAGCGCGGCGGCGGATCCGTTCTGGACGGATCGCAGCGCTTCTATGCTGTCATAACCGTGAATTTGCATAGTCATCCTTCCGCAGAATGCGTGAAGGCAGGCTGCGGCGGACCAGATTCCAATGGCCCACAGATAGCCTTTCTTTGTGCCCATCCAGTCTACGAACTTTCCCGCAAACAGCATACATATAGCGTAAGCTATTGAGAATATGGATGTTATGGTACCATAATCATTGTCATTCCAATGGAATTGCGGGGCAATGAAATCTTTCCAGGTAAGGGAAAGGACCTGGCGGTCCAGATAATTGACTGTAGTGGCAATGAACAGCAGCGCAATTATCCACCAGCGCCAGTTGGTCATCAGTTTTTTCTGTGTGGACATAAAGAGAGGTTTAGAGTATCAATGTGGCAATTATGGGATTGTGGTCGGACACATAGGCCCTGTCTCCATATCGTTCCGTTATTGTCTTGAATTCAAGGCAGGAACTGAATCCCTTGATGAAAATGTGGTCTATCTTCTGGGAAACCTTGCCGTAATTGTGGTATGTACGGACATCGTCAGTCTGGAAGGCAACCGCGCGGGCGTTCTGGAAGGATTCCTTGACCGGAGCAAGCATCAGGTTGTCCTCTTCCATATTGAATCCGCCCGTAAGCACAACAGGCAGGTTGGATGTGTTCAGTTCATCTATCTTCTTGAGTATCAGCTCTATTGCCTTGCCGCGGAATTCAGCTCCGTCAACATCTATATGGGTGTTCACCATAAAGAAACTGTTGCCGGACTTCTTATCCTTGATCACGGCCCAAACCGCTGTGCAGGCGTGGTCCGCCTCCCAGCCGAACGATGGCTTGTCCGGGGTGTCTGACAGCCAGAAAGTACCGCTCTTTCCCACTGAGACCTTCTTTGAATTGTAAAGGATGCAGGTGAACTCGCCAAGCTTCTTGCCATCGTTCCTGCCAACTCCCACCCACTTGTACTGGGAGAAATTATCCTTGAAGAAAACCAACTGGCTCTGGGAAGGCTCCTGCATACCCACCACGTCCGGAAGGACATCATCCATCATATATCCGACGGGGGAGAAACGGAAGTCCCAGGAATTGGTGCCGTCGTTATTCTCGCTTCCGCGAATGTTAAAAGACATCACGGTTATGCTTGAAGGTTCCTTAGCAAAGGAAAAAACGCAAATCAAAGCCGCCAGGAAGGCCAATAGAACTCTTTTCATACAACAAAGATATAAATATTATTGCTACTTTTGCCAGACACGTAAATTGAACGATCTATGTCTGAAGACACATTCTCCCAGTTGGGCAAAATACAGGCCATAGGGCAATTATATTCAGGAACCGGCTATAAACCGTTCGGGGGTTCTACATTCACCGCCTCGGAAAAGGGAGCACAGATAGTGACAGCCTCCAGGACAATGCTGGAAGGTATAGACTTTGACCTTGTCTACTTCCCTCTCCAGCACCTTGGATACAAGTCCGTCCTGGCCGTCTGCGGAGAACTGTACGCTAAACTGGCCCATCCCCGCAGCCTCAACGTCAATCTGGGCGTTTCTGCAAAACTGGATTACCCGCAGGTTAAAGATATATGGCAGGGGATTGTCACGGCAGCCAAGGAACACGGCTTCAAAGAAGTGGACCTGGACCTGACACCGTCAAAGAACGGCCTTGTAATAAGCGTAAGCGCAGTAGGGGAGACCTCCCTGCTTACTTCCAAGCGCCGCGGCGCCGCAAAGAGCAAGGACCTGATATGCATTTCCGGGCGCCTTGGCGCGGCGTATATGGGCCTGAGGGTTCTGCAAAGGGAAAAGAAGTTCTTTGAGAGCGGCGGCGAAGTGAGCCTGGAGGCAAACAAGATGCTTGTCCAGGCCTATCTGAAGCCGGAGCTCAACCCCGGCATAGTATCACAATTGGAAGATGCTGAAATCTACCCTTCCCACGGCTATTTCCTGACCCGCGGCCTGGCCGATGCCATAAAGCGGCTTTCCCGGGACAGCGGCCTTGGCGCAAAGGTCTACGCCGCAATGATCCCCTTCGAGGGCAACACATTCAACCTGGGAAAAGAGATGGACATAGACCCCATATCAGCCGCAATGAACGGCGGGGACGACTTTCAACTGCTCTTCACCATCCCAATCCTGAGCCTTGAGAAATTCCGCAGGGACTTCCAGACCTTCGATATCATAGGCCACCTGACACTCCCGGAGGCCGGCACCGTCCTTGTGACCCCGGAAGGCCTTGAAATGCCCCTCACGGCCCAGGGCTGGCCGCAGGACTAACGGCCTGCTTTCTTTATCATATCCGCCACCTTGGCGGTGAATTTCTCCTGTTTTGCCAAGTCCTCCAGATTGATGTGAAGGCGGTATTTCCATTGGTTCTGGGCATCTGCCGGGAAATTGATCCTCTCAGACATAAAGTCCTTCCGACGCAGGTCAGGGTCAATTGAAAGCCAGTCCTGTATGGGGAATATTGCCAGCATTGATACGGATCCAAGGTTGTCCCGGAGGATCTGCTCGCATTCCTGAGGGGTGCGGTCTTCTTCCGGCTTCTGCATCCGCAGGGTCTCCAGGTCGTGGCTGGAGGTGGCGCAGACGCTCAGGTACGGCCACGGACGGCCCTTGTCCATCTGAGGCATCTCAAGGGAGAGGATTTTCTCGTGATCCATCACCTCGTGCACGCATTTTGGCACCATTCCAAGGTCTTCGCCGCAGGCAAGCATTCCGGTGGCGGTGAGCAGTTCCGGAATCTTCTTTTGGCCGTTGTGCTTCCAGAAGGCTTCGTGACGGTTGTAGAAAAAGTCCCAGTACATTCCGTCAAAGGTCTTTTTCTGCCAGAAATCCAGTGCCGATGTGTCCGGAGAGATGCGTGGGTGGAACCATCCTTTGCGGTGCGGATCTTCAAGGAAGATGGCAGGGTCTTCAGGAAGGCCGGCCTTGGCCAGTTCATCCGCGCTGTAAGGCAGCGCAGGATTGAAATGGCCCTTGCTGCCGCCTGAATACTGGGCGGGAATCTCCCATATGCGGAAGAATCCCAGGATATGGTCTATCCTGAAAGCGTCAAAGAACTCCGCCATCTTGCGCAGGCGCGCCTTCCACCAGGCATAGCCGTCAATGGCCATCTTGTCCCAGTTGTAGGTGGGGAAGCCCCAGTTCTGGCCTTCCTTGGAGAAGAAATCCGGCGGGGCGCCGGCGCGTGAGTCCAGGTTGAAGAGTTCCGGATGGAAGCGGGCGTCGGCGCTGTCCGCGCTTACTCCAATTGGCAGGTCTCCCTTCAGGGATACGCCTTTGGAGCGCGCGTAGGCCACCTCCTCCTTGAGCTGCTTCTCCAGGTGGTACTGGATCCAGCGGTGGAAGTCGGGGGAGTCCGAGTCCCTTTCGGCGCAGAAGGCTGAATATTCATCCAGCCAGTATGCGTTGTCCTTGCAGAACTTCTTGTATGCGGAAGATTCTATATCGGCCTGGCCCTGTACCTCGAATGCCTTGCGCATATATGCGGTCTTGGCCTTGTAAACTGCGGGGTAGTCAATGTCCGGGAGTTTGTTCAGAGCCTTGCGCTTCCTGCAGAACGCGGCGTCATCCTTCACGCCTATCTCCTCTAGACGGATGTACATTGGATTCAGCGCAAAACTGCTTACAGGCTTGTACGGATAGGAATCTCCCCAGCTTCCGTCGCGTGTAGTGTCGTTAATCGGGAGCAGCTGTATTACGCACTGGCCTGTGGCCGATGCCCAGTCAATAAGGGGATGCAGATCCCTGAATTCCCCTATTCCAAAGCCTGCGGCGCTGCGCAGGGAGAAGATTGGAACCGCCGTACCCGCGCCACGGAATCCAGGCCTGTCAAAGATTGCGGCCTGGTGTTCGCGCGGGAAAGGGCATCCTTTGATTGGACACTCCAGCCATTTGTCATTGAACACTCCGTCAACCGTACCTTTTGGCACTTTCTGGCTGTGATGTTTCCATTCCGTACGTTCAATGCAACCGTCGCGCATCACCACGTAAGTGTAATCTTCCAGGTCCGCCAGGGTGAATTTGGGAATTGTGACGCTCCATACGGCGCCCTCACCCCATTTCATCGGATACTTCTTGTCTCTCGCCACAAGGAATAGGTTCTGACCCCATTCCGTATTGTATTTAATTCTGAATATTGCCCGCATTATCTTGCGCTAATTTTAATTGCAGCTTTCCTAAGCCCGCTTGCAGAGGCTTCCAACGTTATTTCTCCAGGTACTGCGCCGCTGCGCACTATCGCGGTCATCTGACCGCTGAACAGGTGCATCTGCGGCTCCTGGAAGCTTTCAAGGCAGGTAGGGTCGCCGTTGGCAACGGCCTCAAAACTGCCCGCCCCGCTAACTTTCACTTTTACAAGACGGCTGTCCAAGGGGCACGGGTTCCCGTCCCTGTCAACCGCCGTTATGGTTACATAGGCAAGGTCCTCGCCGTCGGCATTTATCAGCTGCCTGTCCACGGACAGCTGCAGCGTAAATGCCTTTCCGGCGGTGCGCATCACCTTCTGCGCAGCCACCCTGCCTGCGGCGTCGTACGCCACAACCTTCAGCTCGCCTTTCTCGTATTTGACATCGTCCCACATAAGCCTGTGGCGCGTCAGCACTTCATCCTTGCTGAAGCTGCGGCGCCCCAGGCTGCGCCCGTTCAGGAACAGCTCCGCCTGCGGATAAGACGTATACACAAATACCGGGACCGTCTCCCCTTCGTGCCCCTCCCAGTTCCAATGCGGAAGGATATGCAGCGTTTCAGCCTCCGGATTCCAAACGCTCCTGTACAGGTAGAACCTGTCCTTAGGGAGCGAAGCAAGGTCAATAATTCCGAACAGCGACGAATGGTTAGGCCATCTGTTGTATGGTGTAGGCTCTCCTAGGTAGTCGAAACCGGTCCAGACGAACTGTCCCATTACGTACGGAAGGTCCTCGTCGGCGGCAAAGTCTTCGTCCGGAATGTTGGACCAGCTGCAGTATTCCAAATCATACGAGCAGGACTGGTTATCCGGGTGCTGCCTGTTTATTCCACCCTGTGCGGGAAGGTAGTAAACCCCTCTTGAACTGACTGTGGAAGCAGACTCGCTGGAAAGGATAAATCCCTGAGGCAGAAGCGTATAGGCCTGCTCAAAACGGTCCACCTTATAATTGAATGAAGGTATGTCAAGCACTGCCGCAAAACCGTTTGCAAGCACTGCATCAATCTGGTCCATTCCGCAGGTCACGGGCCTGGTGGGATCTTCCCTGTGACATATATCCTGCAGGAACTTGGCCGTAGCGGGACCGTCCGGACGGCCCTGGCTGGGCACCTCGTTTCCTATGCTCCACATAACCACCGACGGATTGTTCCTGAAATGCCTGAGCATATTGACCATATCCTTCTCCGCCCAGTCATTGAACAGCAGGTGATAGCCGTTGCGGGTCTTTGCAACGTCCCACTCGTCAAACGGCTCCACCATAAGCATAAATCCCATCTGGTCACAAAGCTGCACCAGTTCCTCCGCCGGCATATTGTGCGATGTCCTTATGGCATTGCAGCCCATATCCTTTAACATAACCAGCTGATGGCGCAGCGCCGCCACGTTCACGGCCGCGCCCAAAGGGCCCAGGTCGTGATGCTGGCACACGCCGCGGAACATTGTCTTTTCCCCGTTCAGGAAGAACCCTTCCAAGGGGCGGAACTCTATGGACCGTATTCCAAATGATGTCTCCACCTTGTCTGCCGGAATGGTTCCCGCGGTGAGCACAATCTTGTTCCTTCCAGTTCTGGAGTCCTTCTGCGTATCCGCTTTACCTCCGGTCCTGATTTCCGTCCTGGCACAGTACAGCACAGGATTCTCCGGGCTCCAAAGGTCCGGATTCTTAACTATAAGCTGCTGTGTAACAGGCTGGTCGTGATAATAGATACGGGTATCGCGCGCAACTGCAACAATCCTTCCCTTCGCATCCAGTATGCTTGTCTCCAATGTAAGCACATCACCCTGTACCGCACCTTGGATCTCCGTACTTACGGTTATCGTAGCCTCCTCTGAAGAAACCTTGGGGGTAGTGACATAAGTACCCCATACAGGAACGTGTACGGCAGGAGAACTCCTGAGCCTTACCTTGCGGTAGAGTCCCGCCCCTGGATACCACCTTGAAGACTGGTCCTGGTTCTCCAGCAGCACAACTATGCGGTTGCTCCCCTCCTTTACGCTTTCCGTTATATCAAAATGGAATGAATTGTATCCGTACGGCCATTCGCCAACCTTTGTCCCGTTTACGAACACCTGCGCGTGGCTCATCGCACCGTCAAACAGAAGTTCATATGCACGGCCCTCCGTGCCGGATATGTCCACGTCCGTCACATAGCAGCCCTTTCCTACCCAAGGAAGTCCGCCAGTGCGGCCTTCCTTGCGGGTAGCCTCGGTCTCTCCGTTCTGGACTATGGCCACCGTCTGCACATCGTGCGTGCTCCCGAACGGGCCTGAAATAGCCCAGTCGTGCGGCACCGTCACATCCTGCCACCCCTGCACGGCCTCTGCATCGTGCCCGAACCGGAATTTCCAATCCTTTAAGACAGTATCCTGCGTCTCCCCCTGCGCAAACAGCATAACAGGCATAATCAACGCCATCAGTATAAAGGCCAATCTCTTCATATGTATCCAGTATTTTTGTAAAGATAACAAAAAAAAGGAACCATTAAAGGTTCCTTAAGAGATTGTTCAGACTGACTTTCTTGTCAATCAGGTCGTGGAGTTCAGCAATTGGAACCCTCTGCTGCTGCATAGTGTCGCGGTCGCGCACGGTTACGCAGTTGTCGTTGAGGGTTTCGTGATCCACGGTGATGCAGAAAGGAGTTCCGATTGCATCCTGGCGGCGGTAGCGCTTTCCAATGCTGTCCTTGTCTTCGTACTGGCAGTTGAAGTCGTACTTGAGATCGTTCATTATCTTCTGGGCAACCTCGGGAAGGCCGTCCTTCTTTACCAGAGGCAGCACGGCGGCCTTTACAGGTGCCAGGGCTGCAGGTATGCTCAGGACAACGCGAGTCTCGCCGTTCTCCAGCTGCTCCTCGTGGAATGAATGGCTGAGCACTGCGAGCACGGTGCGGTCAACGCCTATACTTGTCTCGATTACGTACGGAGTGTAGCTCTCGTTGGTCTCGTTGTCAAAGTACTGGATCTTCTTTCCGGAGAATTTCTGGTGGTTTCCAAGGTCGAAATTGGTGCGGCTGTGGATACCCTCGAGCTCCTTGAATCCGAACGGGAACTGGAACTCGATGTCAGTGGCGGCATTGGCGTAGTGGGCCAGTTTCTCGTGGTCGTGGAAGCGGTAGTTCTCGGCTCCCATTCCCAGGTTCACGTGCCATTTCATCCTCTGCTCCTTCCATTTTGCAAACCACTCGAGCTCTGTTCCGGGCTTGATGAAGAACTGCATCTCCATCTGCTCGAACTCCCTCATTCGGAAGATGAACTGACGGGCTACGATCTCGTTGCGGAAGGCCTTTCCTATCTGTGCAATTCCAAAAGGAATCTTCATCCTTCCGGTCTTCTGGACGTTCAGGTAGTTTACAAAGATGCCCTGTGCGGTCTCAGGACGCAGATAAATGATATTGGCTCCCTCAGATGTGCTTCCCATCGAGGTGCTGAACATAAGGTTGAACTGGCGGACGTCAGTCCAGTTGCAGGTTCCGCTGATAGGGCACACAATGTTGCAGTCGATGATTATCTGCCTGTACTCTGCAAGGTCGTTTGCTTTTTCGGCCTTTACATAGCGATCGTGTACCTGGTCGTATTTTGCCTTCTCGCGGAGGACGTTGGGGTTGGTGGCGCGGAACTGTTCCTCGTCAAAGCTGTCGCCAAATTTGCGGCGGCCCTTCTCAACCTCCTTGTTTATCTTTTCCTCGATCTTGCCCAGATAATCCTCTATGAGGACGTCTGCACGGTATCTTTTCTTGGAATCCTTATTGTCGATGAGCGGATCGTTGAAAGCGCTGACGTGACCGGAAGCCTCCCAGATGCGGGGGTGCATAAAAATGCAGGAATCTATTCCCACAATATTCTCGTTGAGGCGGGTCATTGCGTTCCACCAATAACTCTTTATGTTGTTCTTGAGTTCTACTCCCATCTGGCCGTAGTCATACACGGCTGCCAGTCCATCATAAATCTCGCTGGAAGGGAAAATGAAACCGTACTCTTTGCAATGCGCTACAAGCACTTTAAAAAGCTCATCCTGAGTCATACGCAGTATTTCAGTAAATTAAACGTTTATCTTGAGGACGCAAAATTAAAAATAATTAGAATAGTATCAAATATTGATTACTTTTGCCCGGTATGAAACGGCTGATAATAAGCATAGGATTGGCTTTGTGTGCGCTGGTCTCCTGCTTTAGCCAGGAGGTTGAGCGCACGGATACCCTGCGCGAGGCCCGCATTGTGGCGGACCGGGTCCGCAGGGACCGCGCCGCCACCCAGACGGGCCTGCAGCGCCTTGACGGCAGCATCCTGCGCCGCGGCTTCGCCCTTTTCAACACCCCGGACATAATCAAGACCCTGCAGATGATGCCGGGCGTGGCCGGAGGCACTGAACTTATGTCCGGCCTCTACGTGCACGGAGGTGACGGAACTGACAACCTGTTCCTTCTGGACGGAGTTCCCCTGTACCAGGTTTCGCACCTCGTGGGCCTCTTCTCTTCCTTCAATACAGACCTTACGGAAGAAGTCAACTTCTACAAAAGCGGCTTCCCAGCCCGATATGGCGGAAGGATGTCCTCCGTAGTGGACGTCCGCACGCGCGAAGGCAGCTTCCAGGAATACCACGGCACCTTTGCGCTGGGACTCATCGACGGCAGGATCCAGGTGGAAGGGCCTATCGTCAAGGACAGGACATCGTTCAACATAGGCCTCAGGCGCACCTGGAGCGAGGTTGTAAGCATCCCTGTGCTTTATTATGTGAATAAACAGGAATTTGAGGACAATGGCGAAGGCAAGTCGGACAAGGTGAACGCCAGCTACAATTTCAGCGACTTCAACCTGAAGGTCACGCACAAATTCTCCAACGACAACCGCCTTTCCCTGAATCTCTACGGTGGGGAAGACCGCCTGCCCATAACTGTCAAGACTGCTTCTTCCACTACCGATGCTGGCGTGGAGCACTGGGGCTACGACTCCGTCAGGGGCAGGCTTCAATGGGGCAACATCCTGGCCTCCCTCAACTGGCAGTATGACATCACGGACAAGCTATACCTGGAAACAACCGCCTATCGTTCCAAGAACAAGAATATAATTGGCGCAAGGCTGTCAATGTGGGATTGGGACGGCAAGGACGTCTACTACAACATTGGAGAGGACGTCCGCGCCCACACCGTGACCACAGGATTGACCGCAAACGCCTATTTCAAGCCCGTTGAGGAGCATCACATCCGCTTTGGAGCCCTGGTGCAGCACAAGGGCTACGCGCCTGAAAGAGAGTACCTTACAGAAAGCGTGGGAAGGTCCTCGGACCTGAAGTTCTCCGGAAAGAACGATGTGCTGTTCAAAGCCTGGGAGAGTTCCCTGTATGCGGAAGATGAAATCTCCGTCCTCCCCTGGCTCAAGGCCAACCTGGGCGTGCGCGGGGCCCTGTTCTCCGTGAACGGAAAGAACTGGGCCAAACTTGAGCCCCGCGCCTCGCTGATGTTCCGCCTTGGGGACAACTCGGACCTGAAATTCTCCTACTCGGAGATGAACCAGTTTGACCACAGCGTGGCCACCACCTACCTTGACCTGCCCACCAACACGTGGATGCCCTCCACGGCGGTGGTGAAGCCTATGTTCTCCCGCCAGATTGCGGGAGGTTTCTACACCACCGCCGCCTCCTGGCTCAAAATCACCCTGGAAGGCTGGTACAAGACAATGGACCACCTGTACGAATACGGTGGTCCAATGGCCATTTACCCGCCCATAGACTCCTGGGAAACCCTTTTCACCGAAGGCCGCGGCAAGTCCTGGGGCGCCGAAGCCGGATTCGAAATGGAATGGGAAAAAGTCACCGCACAGGCATACTACACCCTCAGCTGGAGCCTGCGCAAGTTCGACGACTTCTATTTTGACTGGTATCCGGACCGCAACGACAACCGCCACAAGATAGACCTCCTGGCAAACTGGTACGTAAGCCCCAGGTTTGAACTGTACGCCGGATGGCATTACCATACCGGCAACAAGATGACCGCCGCCTCCTATGTGGTAAAGGGCGTCGACGACCAGGGCACACCCTTCGCCCGCTTTGAGATCTATGACCGTCCAAACAGTCTTAAACTACCTGACTATCACAGACTTGACCTTGGCCTTAACTTCAAGCGCACCACCCGCAGGGGACACGAATCAACCTGGAATTTGAGCATCTACAATGTCTATTGCCGTATGAACGCGGTATTCGCCCATATAACGGATGAATATGAAGACTACATAACACCGGAAGGCTATCCTAACACAAGACCCACAGGAAGAAGCATTGGAGAGGCCTTCGGCCTTATCCCAATCATTCCAACCTTTGGCTACACCCTTAAATTCTGACGAAATGAAACTGCGGATACCATTCATATTGTTGATCCTGGGCTGCTGCCTCAGCAGTTGCGATTACTATTTTGACCTGGAGGGGTTGGACAGGGATTCCAAACTTTACGTTCAGTGCATAGCAGGCAATTCTGACCGCACTTTCATCAACATCCAGAAAGCAATGGGTGTAAACAGCAGCGGAGACATAATGCCGGATGTGGAGTCCATTTCCCTGAAAGTTAACGGCAGGGAATGCGCCATTGAAAAATTCGTCCTGCCTGATCCGCCGGATAATCCATATTATGGTGTTACCAAAACCTCTGTTGCGCCTCCTCTCCCCTGGGAGTTGGAAGAATATTACACCCTGAAGCGCTACAATATCTGGTACACGGACGCCCCCATAAAAGACAGCGATGAACTGTCCCTGGAAGTGAAAGCCAAGGGAATGGAAAGCGTATCAGCCTCTGCAAGAGTCCCTCAAAAGGTTGTCATACAGGAAGTTAAGGTAAATCCAAAGGTTACCACCATCACGGATTTCGACGTTTCGTACAAAGAGCGTTATCTGAGCTTTGACGTAAGCATAGCGGACGTTTCCCCTGAAGAGTATTATGGCGTACGCATTCCCATTGAAGTGAACAACACCTACACTTACGATGACGGGCGTGTTGAAAGTTACAACTATTCCGCATACGCAGGAATCATCAACAGGACCGGATCCGGAGTGCTGGACGAAGTTCAGAATGCTACCGGCGATTGGACTCCCTCCCTTTACAATAACTATTTCATAGATTCTTTTGGCAGACGGAGTCTGTACATAATCCCCGGAAGCCGAATTAAAGACGGCCATATGCAATTTGACTGCAATGGCTATTTCTCTTCCCAAGGTATAAGTGAAACCCGCGACATAGACCCTGAAACCGGCGAATGGATAATAGGGCACGTATCCATCAGCACCATAGGCAGGTATAAAGTGGAGGTTTTCAGGGTTTCCCCGGAGTTTTACAGGTTCAACAAAGCGCAGTCAATGATTGAGGACAACTATCTGGCTACGGTGGGCCTGTCGCCGTCTACCTTCAGCTACACTAATATTAAAGGGGGATTCGGAGTCCTGGGAACCCTTACCGGAACATCTACTCCCTGGTATCAAGCTCCCGCCGAACCTGAGCAATAAGTTCTCCAAAGAAAGGACGCGCGTCCAGCTGCGGATGGGGGATTGTCAGTCCCGGCTCGTCCACTTTCATATCGCCATATAGAAGAATGTCTATGTCTATGATGCGGTCGTGATAGATACGGCTGCCGTCGGCGGCGTACTCCGGGGCGTCCCGGCGCCCCATCAGGCGCTCTATCCTCTTGCATCGGCGCAGAAGGGCGCCGGGCGCGAGCCTCAGCTCGTACGCCGCCACGCAGTTCAGGAAATCCGGGCCTTCAAAGCCCGCTGCCTTTGTGTTTATGATATCAGAAACGGCCTTGTAGCGCTTTCCAAGGGCGATATTCAAAAGACAAAGGGCGCGCTTTATGTTGCGCTCCCTGTTACCTTTGTTCGTGCCCAATGAAAGGAAAACCGTCATTCCTGAGAATTGTCGTCTACGTCAAAATCCATATTCAGGGCAACCCTGGCTTCTTCAGACATCATACTGGTGTTCCAAGCAGGCTCGAATACCAGTTCTATCTCACATCCAGAAATGCCGGGAACGTCCTCCACGCAGGTTTTCGCATCGGAGATAACCATATCTGCCATGGGGCAATTGGGTGCGGTGAAAGTCATCCGGATATACGCCTTGTGGTCCTTGTTGATGTTGATCTCGTAAATCAGGCCAAGATCGTAGATGTTCACCGGAATCTCAGGATCATAGACCTGCTTGAGCGCCAGAACCACATTATCGTAGAGCGGGGCAAGAGCCTTCGCGTCATCCGCGGTCAGGACGTCGTCATCTTCGGCTTGAATATTCATTTTTGCCAGATCTTTTATCCTTTCGATCATGGAGACAAGCCCATTGGCCCTCGTGGGGCTCAGGTTCTCTTTTAATCCTATCTCAGAGATGAACCCGAAATCATCATCGGCTATCTCCTTCGGAGAGCGACCGGAATACACGCTGATCAACAAGGATATTATGCCTTTTGTGATGATGGCGTCGCTGTCGGCGGTAAAAAACAATTTGCCGTCCTCGACTTTAGAATCCAGCCAGACTCTTGACTGACAACCTTTTATCAGCTTATCGTCCGTTTTCTTCTCCTCGGGGTACGATTCAAGGTTCTTTCCGAGCTCGATGAGATACTCGTACTTGTCGAGCCATTCTTCGTACATGGAGAAATCCTCCACAACCGCTTTCTTCGCTTCTTGCAATGTGTTCATTCCTATTCTTTTATCCAATCCAACTACACCAGCATCTTGATCGCTTTGCTGATGGCTTCGGTGAAATATTCAATCTCTTCAAGAGTATTATATGGAGCAAGGGAAACCCGCAGCATTCCGGTAACTCCGAACCTGTCCATAAGAGGCTCGGCGCACATCTGGCCGGACCTTACGGCTATTCCCATCTTGTCCAGGATCAGCGCCAAATCCTCATGGTGGGCTCCTTCGACGGTGAATGAATATATCGGGGCTTTTTCCTGTGTTCCACGTGGAACTCCATAGACCTTCACCCCGTTTGTCATACTGAGCGAAGCGAAGGATCTCTCAACACACTCCTCAACAGCCCCTATTTCCTTCTTTAACTCATTATCTTCCAGCAACTTCAAAAACTCAATCGCAGTCTTCAGCGTCGGAACCGCATTGATGTTCTGTGTGCCGGCCTCGAATTTCCCTGGAAGAGGAGCATAGGTGGTCCCGGAGAATTTGACCGTGGCGATCATCTCACCGCCGCCTTGATAAGGGACCATCTGATCCAGCCATTTCTTCTTTCCGTAAAGCACTCCTGTACCGGTGGCCGCATAAATCTTATGGCCGGAGAAAGCGTAGAAATCACAGTCGAGATCCTGGACATCCACCTTCTGGTGGACAATACCTTGCGCTCCATCGACCAAAACAGGGCAACCTTTTGAGTGACAAATATTTACAATTTCTTTTACAGGGTTTACCAAGCCTAAGACATTCGATACATGGGTAACCGCGACCAGCTTTGTGCGGCTCGTTACCAGAGTCTCGAGATCTTCGGTTTTCAGGCGACCGTCATCGTCTATGCCAAGGACCTTAAGTGTCGCATGCTTCCGCTGGCAAAGCATCTGCCACGGGACTATGTTGGAATGGTGCTCTTCTTCCGATACGATGATCTCGTCGCCTTCCCCGACGAAAACTTCTCCGAAAGAAAATGCGACTAAATTAATGGAAGCCGTTGTCCCTGAGGTAAATATGATTTCCTCACGAGAGGGCGCGTTAATATATTCCCGGACAACGTCGCGGGTGCTCTCGTATTCCTCCGTCGCTTCGGCCGCAAGTTTATGAACCGCACGGTGGATGTTTGCGTTGGTCTTGAGCGCAAGACTCTCCATCTTGCGGACGACGCTCTCCGGGCGCTGGGCGGTGGCGGCATTATCAAAATATACGAGCGGTTTGCCGTACACGTTTTGTGACAGCGATGGGAACATCTTTCTTATGTCTTGGATCCGCATCTGAAATCAGCCTTTGTCTATCTTACAAAATTAATAAAAGCTTCGGTTAATTTTGTATCTTTGATGCGAATTCTACTATCATGATCGACTACATCAAAGGAACCGTCGCGGAACTTTCCCCCGCAGAGCTTGTGCTAGAGAATAATGGCATCGGCTACAGCATTCTGATCTCACTTCAAACTTTCCAGGCTCTTCAGGAGAAGACGGAGGTGAAGGTCTACATTTATCATTACCTCCGGGAAGACATGGAAGAATATTTCGGGTTCGCTACAAAGGACGAGAGGGAATTGTTCGAGTTGCTAATAAGCGTGTCCGGAATTGGTGTCGCGTCGGCGCGGATGATGCTTTCTTCTTTGTCGGCGGAGGAGATTCGGCAGGCGATTCTTTCAGAGGATGTGGCCAGGATCAAGAGTGTGAAAGGCATCGGTGTGAAGAGTGCCCAGAGGCTCATTATTGAGCTTAAGGACAAGGTCGTGAAAGGCGAGGGTGCTGATTCTTCAGAGTTGTTCGGTGGTGCTGGCAGAAGTGAGATCGTGGAGGAGGCTTCCAGGGCTCTTGTCATGCTCGGCTTTGCCAAGCCTGCTGTCAACAAAGCTATCCAGGCCATCCTTAAAGCCAACCCCAACGCCAAAGTCGAGCAAATTATCAAATCCGCCCTCCAGATGATGTAACAGGGCTTTGTTCCCGGTCCCTAAGAATATGTTTCCGGTCCCTGAGCGAAGTCGAAGGGCCGGTGGTTCGGCTCGGTGTTCCCGGTCCCTGAGCGAAGTCGAAGGGCCGGATAAAATAAATAAACAAAACAATGAAAGGCTTCATGTATATCCTATTGTGTTCCAACGGTCATTATTATGTCGGAAGCACAGACAATCTAGAACAAAGAATCAATCAACATATGAGCGGGGAAGGTGCTAATTATACTAGAAAGCATCTCCCTGTTCGGTTACTATATTTCGAAGAATTTCAAAGAATAGATGACGCTTTCTATAGAGAACAACAAGTTAAAGGTTGGAGCAGGGCTAAAAAGGAAGCGCTAATCAATCAAGACATAAAGAATTTGCACAATTTATCTTGTAGAACATCATCTCCAGCAGAACCGGATCGTAAAGATAAAAAATGAGGCCGGTGGTTCGACTCGGTGTTCCCGGTCCCTGAGCGAAGTCGAAGGGCCGGTGGTTCGACTCGGTGTTCCCGGTCCCTGAGCGAAGTCGAAGGGCCGGTGGTTCGACTCCGCTCACCAACCGGCAATAATAGTCACCAATCGGCAATAATATCCACCAACCGGCTATAATAGTCACCAACCGGCAATAACGACAAAAAAACGGAATACTAAAGGTATATCAACGACCGAAATATACGAGTAGTATGGAGATGTCGGAGGGGGAAACTCCGGAAATGCGGGAGGCTTGGGCTATTGTGCGAGGCTGATAGCGATTGAATTTCTGACGGCATTCTATCGAGAGACCAGAAATTGAATCAAAGTCAAAACCCTCTGGAATCTTTAAGTTCTCAAGCCTTGAAATTTTCTCCGCGACAGCCTTTTCCCGCTCAATATAACCTTTATATTTTATTTCTATTTCAACCGCATCAATCACCTCTTGGGGATAAATTGTTCCACGTGGAACAATTTTTAATATTTCCGACAAAGAAATCTCCGGACGTGAAGCAAGATCAGCAACCTTCTTCGAATCCGTCAAAGGCGTGGATCCACAAGACTCCAAATACGGATTGACAAGCTCCTTCTTAACCTTGGTATTGTAACACTCTTCCGACAAAACATCCACCTGAGAGCGCTTGGAGAGCATTTTATTGTAACGCTCGGAAGAGGCAAGACCAAGATTGAAAGATTTTTCCGTGAGACGGAAATCAGCATTATCCTGCCTCAAAAGAATCCGATATTCAGCCCTTGACGTGAACATTCGATACGGCTCATCCACACCTTTAGTGATCAAGTCGTCAATCAATACTCCAATATAAGCCTCATCCCTTCTGAGAATAAATGGTTCCCTACCCTGGACTTTCAAAGCCGCATTAATCCCCGCCATCAGCCCTTGGGCAGCAGCCTCCTCATAGCCGGTTGTTCCATTAACTTGACCCGCGAAGTACAAATTCTCGATGTCTTTTAACTCAAGAGTAGCCTTCAGCTGGGTTGGATCGAAATAATCATATTCCACAGCATAAGCTGGCTTGAATATCTTTGCCGATTCCAAGCCCTCTATCGCATGCAGCGCGTCGAGTTGCGTCTGAAGAGGAAGCGAAGAGGAGAAACCTTGGAGGTAATATTCATTAGTCGACCTCCCCTCGGGCTCGAGGAAAAGCTGGTGGGCATCATTCTCCGGGAACACCCTTAACTTATCTTCTATACTCGGGCAATACCTCGGTCCGCGACCTGTGATCAGACCATTGAGTAGCGGAGAATCTTTGAACCCGGAACGCAAAATCTCATGGACTTTGGAATTCGTGTGAAGAATAAAGCAAGGCATCTGCGACTCCCCTCCTTGAATAGAAGAAGGCCTGTCAAGATAAGAAAATCTCGATGGGACGGGGTCCCCAAGTTGAAGAAGTAATTTGGAAGTGTCGACAGAGGAAATATCGATTCGAGGAGGAGTCCCTGTCTTCATTCTTCCTGCCCGAAGTCCCAAGCTGACCAGCTGCTCGGTCAGACCATGAGAAGAGAGCTCGCCGATTCGTCCACCTTCAAAAGTAGTGCGCCCGATAAAAAGTTTGCCCCCAAGAAAGGTGCCAGCAGTCAAAATAACCGCTTGAGACTTGAAAAATGCCCCGGTGGTTGTACGGACGCCGACGATTTTTGAATTCTCAAAGACGAATAAATTGGCAAAATCGGCGTAAATATCTAATTTACAATGACTTTCGAGAATTTGTCTCCAGCGTAGGGAAAAGGCCTGTTTATCGCACTGCGCCCTCGGACTCCACATCGCCGGGCCCTTTGAGCGATTAAGCATCCTAAACTGAAGAGTGGAGGCATCAGTGACAAGGCCCATCATTCCGCCCAGCGCGTCGATCTCACGAACGATCTGACCCTTGGCGATACCACCCACCGCTGGATTGCAAGACATCCTGGCGAAACTCCTGAGATCAGCATTAAGGAGCAAGACAGAACAGCCAAGGTTGGCGGCGGCGATAGCGGCCTCCGATCCGGCATGCCCTCCCCCGACAACGATTATGTCATAAACACCTTGCATCAGTTCAGGCGATATTTCTTAATTTGAGGTAATAGTCTTCTTTTTCATGAATAGTCTTCTCTTCCTCCGGCGTGTGATCATCATAACCGATCAGGTGGAGGATTCCGTGGACCATTACACGGTGAAGCTCCTCATCGAACTCAACTCCATACTCCAGGGCGTTTTCCTTGACAGAGTCAATACTGATGAAAAGATCCCCTGAAAGAGTCTTTCCCTCACAATAATCAAAAGTAATGATGTCCGTGAAATAATCATGCTGAAGGTAGCGCATATTCACGTCGAGAATATAGTTGTCAGAACAAAAAATAATGTTGATGTCGCCAATAGTTCGGATTTCGCTGCCGGCGACCATCTTCAACCACCTGTTGTTGGCCAACTTATCTTTCAAAACGAACTTTACGTCCTCATTGTAATACCTTATCATAGCATGATGTTTGCAAAAGTTTGCACAAATCTACAACTATTAATTTAAAAAGTTTGAAATGAAAATTATTATTTCTAACTTTGGAAGCCTATTGTAGACGAATAAACTCACTGAATATGGAAGTTAAGAAAACCGAAAAAGCCAATCTTGAGAACAGGAGGCTGATCTTTACAGAGATCGGACTGGTCGCTGCTCTGCTCATCGTTTGGGGAGCTTTCTCCTACGGAACGAAAGAGAAGACCGTGGCAATGTTCGACACAGACCAAGAGGTTGTGGAAGTCGAGGAAATGGTTCCTATCACCCAGGAGACCCCTCCCCCGCCGCCCGAGGCCCCTCAGATCCCTGTCCTGTCAGACCAGATCGACATCGTCGAGGATGACATCAAGGTGGAAGACAACTTCATGAGCCTTGAGGATGACGCCAACCTCGGTGTTGAGATCATGGACTATGTTGAGGAAGTCAAAGAGGAAGTCGTTGAGGAAGAGGCGATTCCTTTCCAGCTCGTGGAAGAGAAGCCTTCATTCAACGGTGGAGATGCCAACGAGTTTTCCAAGTGGGTCAACTCCAAGCTGGTTTATCCTGAAATCGCAAAGGAGAACGGTGTCCAGGGCCGTGTAACCCTTCAGTTCACGGTCGAGAAGGACGGTTCAGTGACCAACGTGAAGGTCCTCAGAGGTGTTGATTCCTCTCTTGACAAGGAGGCTGTCCGTGTTGTCCAGAGCTCTCCGAAATGGAAGCCCGGCAAGCAGCGTGACCGCGCCGTGAAGGTGACCTACACCTTCCCTGTGATCTTCCAGCTCCGCTAACGGCGGACAGAAAGACAGAAAGGCCGTCCCCAACCGGATGGCCTTTTTTTGATAAGATTCTTCACTTCGTTCAGAATGACATTGTGGTGTTCAGAATGACATAATATAAAGAATGACAAAAGAAGAAAGAACAGAGAAAGCTGTATTTGTCGGAATTATCAGACAAGGAGAGGATGAGCGTAAAGTGTTGGAATACCTTGACGAGCTCGAGTTCCTTGCTGAAACGGCCGGCGCGATAGGAGATAAGAAGTTTGTCCAACGATTGGATAAACCAGAAAAGGCCACATATATCAGGAGTGGCAAGCTACAGGAAATAGCTGACTTTTGCGAAGAAAATCAGATCACGTATGTGATTTTCGATGACGAGCTGACAGGAATGCAGCAGAGGAACATCGAGAAAGTGATCAAGACCGCCCCCGTTATCGACAGAACGAGCCTTATTCTTGAGATATTCGCCCAAAGAGCTAAAACCTCCTATGCGAAGATGCAGGTAGAGTTGGCCAGGTACAACTACATGCTTCCTCGACTGGCAGGAATGTGGACCCACCTCGAGAGACAGAGAGGAGGAATGGGTACACGAGGCGGAATGGGTGAGACCCAGATAGAAATTGACCGGCGAATAGTCAAGGAAAGGATCTCGAAATTGAAAGAGCAGCTGAAGAAGGTTGATCGGCAGATGGCCACTCAAAGAAGCAATAGAGGTTCAATGGTAAGGCTATCTCTCGTCGGGTACACAAATGTCGGTAAAAGTACAATTATGAACTTGCTGGCAAAATCTGACGTTTTCGCCGAAAACAAGCTATTCGCGACACTTGACACAACGGTCAGAAAAGTCGTCATAGAAAACGTACCTTTCTTGCTAAGCGACACTGTTGGTTTTATCCGCAAACTTCCAACGCAATTGGTGGAGGCTTTCAAGAGCACCTTGGACGAGGTTCGTGAAGCTGATATTCTTTTACACGTTGTGGACATATCACATCCTGGGTTCGAGGAGCAGATGGAAGTGGTGGAAAAAACCCTACGGGAAATCGGAGCGGCAAATAAGCCAGTATACGTGATATTCAATAAGATAGATGCTTATCAATACGAAGAATACGACGAATTCTCTCTTACTCCTAAAAGCAAGGAAAACAGGACTTTGGAAGATCTGAAGAACACTTGGCTAGCCCAGGAGAAGACACCGTGCATCTTCATGTCGGCCATTAATAAGACAAATATCGAAAAATTACGAAATGACATCTACAAGATGGTCGCCGAGATCCACGCCGGACGCTATCCTTTCAACAATTTCCTGTGGTAAAATAAGAATGCCCACTATTAGTTGGACTATGAATTTCCTCTAGCTATATTTATTTCTTAAATATGAAAAACTTTGTCTTATTTCTTATATATTTGCTATAATGGAAAAGAATAAGACAAAAAGGATCAAGATTCTCGCCGCATGTGTCGCGGCTTTGATCGTTATAGCGTTGGGATTTGTCCCTGAACAAACCTTTAAAGGAAAGGTAGTCAACGCGGTAGATAATGTTGGATACCAAGGAATGAGCCGAGAGGCTTATGTCTGGGATAAAAATCATCCGAAAGACAAGACCGCATGGACAGGATCAATGTTCAGCGGAATGCCTACGATGATAATAACTGGCAACACCGAGAAGGATTTGACAAGACCAGTTTTCAAGACAATCATCCAGCAAGACAGAACTCCGGCAAGTACCCTGATAATATCACTATTAGGAGCATTCCTGCTTATGCTATCGCTTGGAGTCGATCCTATTTTGGCTGTGGGCGGAGCTGTAGCTATCACTTTCTGCTCATACAACCTTCAAATAATCCAGGTAGGGCATAATACTAAAATAAGGGCGTTGGCTTTTGCCCCATGGGTTTTGGCCGCACTTGTTTTCACTTTCAAAAAAGCTTTGGATACTTCCGCTTCCGGATGGCGGAAATGGTTGCCACACACAATATTAGGTGCTGTCCTGTTTGGGTTCGCTCTTGCTTTCCAGATAAAAGCCAACCATGTTCAGATCACTTGGTATCTCGCGCTCATAGTCATTTGTTTCGCGATCGGGCAAATTGTTTGGCTTTGTGTTTCTAAAGAGAGACTTAAATCCCTTTGGGGAAGATTCCTTACAGCATCTGCTTTATTGCTCTTTACAGGAGCCGCAGGAATCGCGACAAATGCTTGTGAACTGGTACCTATGTGGGAATATACATCCTACACAAACAGGGGTGGCTCAGAATTAAGTGACGGCAATAAGGATGGACTTTCTATAAAGTACTCCACAACATGGTCTTATGGTTGGGAGGAGCTTCCTAATCTTATCATTCCAAATTTCAATGGAGGCGCCACTTCAGGATCATTATCCGAAAAATCGAAAGTGGCCGGACTTGTAAAAAAATCAAATGCGGCTAATTACAGGAAACAATTGAAAAACCAGCCCACATACTGGGGTCCTCAACCAAGCACCGCCGGACCAATGTATGTGGGAGTGATAACCGTTTTCCTGTTTATCCTTGGCCTTTTCCTCGCTGATGGGAAAAACAAATGGTGGATGCTCGCTGCCGCGATCCTTTCAATTATTCTGGCGCTTGGCAGTAACTTAATGGCTTTTACCAGGTTCTTCCATGACCATGTGCCTTTCTATAATAAATTCAGAGCTGTCTCAATGTCGCTTGTTATCCTCCAGATAGTCTTGCCGATGCTTGCTTTCATTACTCTGGACAAGATAATGAAAGGAGATGTGGAAAAAAATAGATTCAAGAAAGTCTGTAGCGGTGTTTTTGCTGTCATCGGAGGCTTTTGCTTGATATTCACATTATTCCCTGGAATAGCCGGGGACTTCAAATCCTCATTGGATTCTTCTCTTTCCGATCTGTATGTCAAAGCTTTAACACATGACCGCAAAGCGCTTCTTCAAAAAGATGCCTTATTATCTCTAATATTCGTAAGCGCGTCTTTTCTGGCTTTATTGTGGGCGTATAGGACAAAAGCTGGCAATAAAGACAAGAGAATAGCTTCAACAGTGATTTGCGCGCTTGTCTTGGTTAATATGTTAGGTGTCGGAAACAGATACCTCAACTCCAGCCATTTCAAGAATCCAAGAGACTATCACAACACTTTCGCTCCAACGCCTGTTGAGAAGAAACTGGCGGAAGATAAAAACCCTTCTTTCAGAATAGCCGATCTTACGACATTGAACACTTTCAATGATTCAAGAATGAGCTATTACAACAAGAGTATCGGAGGTTACAGCGCCGCAAAACTTCAAAGATATGATGACTTGATCAAACATTATCTGAAAAATGAACTCAAAATACTGTCTGACGTTGTTATATCTTCATCTACTTTTATTGATTATTTGAATAATCTGAAAGAAGTCCAGATTCCTATTCTGGACATGCTGAACACTAAATACTTCATTTTCAACTATGAAAGGCCGCCTCTCACAAATCCAAGGGCAATGGGAAATGCCTGGTTTGTGGAAAATAGCGTTGTTGCAAATAGTCCTGATGAGGAATTGTCATTACTAGGACAATATGACCTTCATACCACAGCCGTTCTCGGTCCTGATTTCAAGGATATTGAAATACCCACAACAAATAACGAAAACGATTGGATATCACTTGTTTCTTATGCTCCTAACGAGCTTAAGTATCAGTACCACGCTTCCTATAAAAGAGCAGCTGTCCTGAGCGAGATCTATTATCCGATAGGATGGACAGCCAAATTAGATGATGAAAAGGAATTGGATATCTTCAGGGTTGATTGGACATTGAGGGGTCTTATTCTTCCACGAGGAACGCATACCATAACCATGAGAATGGATCCTCCTTCATATAAGACCGGATCCAACATCTCAATGGCTTCCTCTATTTTGCTCTACCTGCTTCTCGTTTTGTCAGTTGGAGGATTGCTGATAACATCAAAAAAGAAGCGATAGCCATCGGGGCTATCGCTTCATCGAGTGTCATACTTGAGATTTGAGGTTGAGTTTAAT